>Ga0163144_10014378_pt1 | contig 16431 bp, 10 predicted proteins | sample OliLak19BULKMAT1_FD_123175 | JGI IMG/M metagenome (GOLD analysis project Ga0163144, IMG submission 123175) | Freshwater microbial mat bacterial communities from Lake Vanda, McMurdo Dry Valleys, Antarctica - Oligotrophic Lake LV.19.BULKMAT1 | ecosystem: Environmental > Aquatic > Freshwater >... | reverse complement strand
AGGGTCGCTGGCGAGTAGAGCATGAAATATCCGGGCTAGCGCCACGATCGCGGTTGCATGGCAACGCGCTGAATTTTGAAACAGGGCCGAAGTCGATAAATGCATCGTCAAATTGATTGGGGGGAAAAGGAGCCGGCAGATCGCGGCGAACGGATTTGGGTCATGAGGCGGAGAGGTGCGGGGAAGTGGCTGGCGCTCGCCGCGGCACTCAGGTCGCGAGTCCGCGCAGGTCCACTTCCATGCGACGGTTTTCCTTCACCAACGCCTCCATCGTGAGGCGGGTGCGGCGCGCGGCAGCTTCATAGCCGAGAACGCACGTGAGCACGCCGTCCACCGCCCGCTGGCACGTATCGTTCTCGAACCGACCCGAGGTGACCTCATCGTAAAATCGCGCGATGTTTCGTTCGGCGCCGGCGGCGTAAAGATTTTCGACGGCCCCGCCGCCGTAGTGGCTGCTGCCGCCCCGCAGGAACGCTTTGCCCCAGTAAGTGAGAAACGCGTTGGCCTCGGTGCCATGGATCGCGGCACTCAGTTCACCCGAGTTGTTGTTCTTCAGCGCCTGACCGGCATGCTGGTGGATCAGGCCGTCGGCGTAGTCGTAGATTAACGCGCAGACATCGCGCGCATCGCCGTGTGGATCGGGCCGGCGAATGCCCGACGCGCCCGTCGCGGCCACCGGACGCCGGCCGAGCACCCAGAGGGCGGCGTCGATCGCGTGAATGTCGAAGTTGCCCAAGTAGTCGCAGCCCATCGCGACATCGTTGACCCAAATCAACTCGCGCAGCCGGCTTTCCAGGGTCGCGGTCTTGGGCGGATCTTTCTGCGGTCCGCCGTGACCGGTCGTGACGACGCGGACGATCTGACCGAGGCCACCTGCCCGAATGCGCGTGGCAACCTCAAGGTTGTAAGGGTCGGTGGGAATTTGGTAGTCGACCAGGAAGCAGCGCTGCTGGCGCGTCGCGAGCCGGCCCGCCGTTTCGATTCGAAGCGCGCCGGGGACGTCGGCCGCGACCGGCTTGGCCATGTAAACATGCAGACCCGCCTCAACGGCCGCGCTGACGTGCTCCGGAATAAAATAGGGCGGCGTCTCGACCGCGACGGCCTCGACTCCGCTTTCGATCAATTTCCGATAACCCGAAAGCGTCGAGAACCGGCGTGAGTGATCCACGCCCAGTTCGTCGCCGCATTTGCCAGCCACATCCTTGAAATAATCGGCGACGGCCCACATCTCGTAGCCACCGTGGGCCTGGAAGAGCTTCGCGATCCACGCGCCACGCCCGCCGTTGCCGATCACGCCGAGTTTGATTTTGCGCGTAAACGACGAAGCGGGTCTCGCCGCTGCGGCGGCGGAACGGTCGGCCGCCATCGTCATTGTGCCGAGCGAAGCGGCCGCCGTCGCGGCCGTGGCGCCGCCGAGAAATTGCCGCCGCGAGAGAGTGGAAATCGGTTGTGTTTTCATGTTCTGAAGTGCGCCAAGATCTGCGGCACGACGCACGCGGCGATGGAGACAGGAGCGGTCCAACGGCACAGGCGCCGCGAACGGGACGAAACGATCGAGGGAGTTTTCATTTTGGAGTTCGGTTCTAAAATTGCCGTCGGTTGGCTGAGACAGAGACGCGCGCGCGCGTCGCATTCATGACGGCGAAATGAGTCTTCTCGGAACAGATCATGGGCGGTCCTCCGTTCATTTTTCCCACTGGGAGAGCGGGACCATGGCCGGCGCCGCGAGTTTGGCTCCTACGGTCGAAGGCTCGGCGACAACGACCAGTCGGCCCTCGTGGTTCGCCGGGGTGGTGAGACGAATCACGAATCGGCTCAGGCCGGGGTTGGGCGAATCGAAGGCTTGGCGCGGTCGCGAGACATCTTCGAGCGCGATCGTGAACTTATCGGTCGCGCTCACGCGCAGCCGCAGCGTTTCGCCGGACTGGGTCAGGGTGAGTCCATCTGCTTCGGCTTTCGCCTGGGCGCGCGTGAGCCACTGCCACGTGACCTCGGTCGCGCGATCCGCGGCGGTCCACTCGTCCTGGATGCCGACGCGGTGATCGGGGAGTAGCGCGAAGCCGCGGCGCGCGGCGCGCACCTGGCGCTTGTAGATCGAAGTGAGGTCCACGATGTAGGCGGGTGCGCCGGTTTTTTTTGTGGCAGGAATAATCTCCGCCTTGCCGTCGATCTCCTGCTGCGCGCCGTCGAAGCGCAGGAGGTTGTGACCCTCCGGTCCCTTGCGAAAAATCCACCAGCGCTTGCTGGCCTGCGTGCGCGTGTCGAACAGCTCCTCGTTCTTGATGCCGTTGGCACGGGCTTTCGGATAACTCTCCGCGCCCAGATCGACGGCCCAACGCACGCCGTCGGCCTCGAGCACGAATGAGCCCACGTCCATGTGCGCATGCGAATTCGGCATGAGCCCGCCTTTGAACGCCACGAACGTCGCGCGTGGATCGCCCCACGCTGACCGCATGGCGGCGACCGGCTGGATACCGCCGCCGCTGGACCAGGCGAACGGAGGCGCCGCCGGTTTCGCGGACGCGCCGAGCGACGGCTGCCAATAGAGCAGCGCGAGAGGAAGATGCCGGTCAGCCGAAGGGACTTTTGCCCCGGCCTTCAGTTCTCCCTGCCAGCGCTGCAACGACGCCAACTCCGTGGCGAGCAGATCGGGGCGCGTGCGTTCGCGCGCAAACCAGAACATCACGGCGTCGAATGAACGGCCCGTGCCATGTGCGTCGGCATAGTTGAAAACTTCACCGGTGGGCCCGGTCATCTGCGCCACAAAATCGGGGCTGGCGAGGAAGCCGGAAAACTTCTCCAGATCGCACGAGGTGCCAAACACCGATCGCAGCGCCTCCACCAGAATCACCTGAAAACTCGTGCCGTAGGCCCAGTAGCTCGGGCCCTCGGGATAGGCGCCGCCGGGCGCATACTCGGCGGCGGCATGGCGGACATTTTCCAGCGCGCGATCCACGATGCGCCGCGCCAAGGCGGGCTCGCGCTCGGCGACCGCGAGCGCGCCGACGACGAGGCCGCCGTGGCAAACCTGATTCCAATTCGTGTTCGCCGTGGCCCATTTCGGGGAGGTGCCGTCGGCATTCCACGAGGCGCGCAGTCCCTTTTCGATAATCGCCGCGGCAAACTGATCGCGCTCCGCCGGCGTGAGATCGTCGTGGAGCCAGTCGAGCCCGAGTCCCATGCCCAGCGCCGCTTCGCCCGTATCGAGGAAATGCTGCGGATACCAGTTGGGCAGCGCCGCCATCGCCTTCATCTCTGCGCGCGCCTGTGCGAGGAAACGCAAGTCGCCGTCGATGCGATAAGCGAGCGCGAGCGCAAGGATGCGCCCCTGCCCCTGCCGCATCGGCCCGTGCAGAAACGCGCCGGTGTCCACGTAGGCCACGGGCGGCGCGGTGAGAAACGATTCCGCGTTTGCGCGCACGAGCGCGAAAATCTGCGCCGAGGTGGCGTCGGCGCGGATCTGTTGTTTGAGCGCCTGCCAGCGTGCGGCGTTGGCGAGGAGCCGAGGGTGCGGCGGCAACTTGGCCCACGCTTCATTCGGCAGGTTGCCAACGTCCGCGGCAAGACGCGGTGCCAGCGCCGCTATCCCAATGAGCAACCACAACCGCGCACGATCGAAAAGTGACAATGGACTCATTGGTCGGGCGCGACGGTAAGGGGAGTTCCTGAGTGGAGGCCGAATGGGTCGACGCGTCAGAAATACCCGCCGCGTTTCACAATCTCGGTGGCGGTCATGCCTTCCTTGATCCACTTCTTGAGCTGCGATTCGCCGTTGGCGATTTCCTCGGCGCGCAGGAGCACGGGCACGCAGATCGCGCGCGGCACGACAATGACGCCGTCGATATCCCCGAAGATCAGGTCGCCCGGCTGGATGAAGACCTCGCCGATGCGAATCTGCGTTTGCCACGCACTGATGCGGAAACGGCCGAGCATGCCGTTCGAATTGCGGTAGCGCACCCAGAGCGGGAAGCCGAGTTCGAGCACTTTGTCGGTGTCGCGCACGCCGCCGTCGACGGCGGCGCCGCGAACCTTTTTGCGCTGCGCGGCCATCGTCATGCATTCGCCCCACTGGGTGGATTCGTCGTCGTTGCTGGTGTCCCAGACGACGAAGGAATTTTCCTTGAGGGAATCGAGCATCTCCGCGCGCTGCGCCATCTCGTTTTTCAACTCGAGATTCTTGGCGCCCTTGATCGTGAAGGCGAAACCGGCGACGCGCTGATGCTCGCGCAGCGGCAGGATCCCGTTGGGCAGGATCTGGCGCGTGAGCATGTTTTCGCGCAGCACGTCGTTTACCGCGGCGGTGAAGATCTTCTCGCAACGCTGGCAGATTTCGAGCTCGGGAAGATCAAGCGGGGAATCTGGATTCGCGACGCGAGAGGCCTTGAGTTGGTCTAACTTCATCATGGTGGATTATGGGCTAAAAGGTGGGCGAATGGCGGTGTCACTTGGTGGCGGCCGGGCGTGAATAGAGGACGTTGAGCTGCGCCCAACCGGACTCACGGGCCACGTAGTCGTCCCAGCGGGCCGCAGTCTTGAAGCGCGGACTTCGCTCCCAGCCCGCGCCGATGTAGTAGCGGAACGGCTGGTTGGATTTCACCTTCACGAGCACGAACTCGTCTTTGCCACTCTGGGCGAACCCGGCGCAGTTCGCGGGCTCCACGATGACAGCGGTGCCGAGTGCGCCGTGGTCGGGCTTGAGTTGTTCCCAGCACGACAGCGTGCCGCTCGCGGCGGCTCTTTTCACCGCGGCGTGGCCGGCGGTCGTCAGGCCGAGCGCCGCCGTCAGGTCGGCGTCGCCGGCGGTTTTGAGCGTGCTCCCGACTTGAAACAAATTCGTGCCGAGCACCATTCGCACTCTACGCTCCTCGGAGACTTGAATGCCGCCCGCATCCCACGGATCGAACGTCAGCACGAATTCGATGTCGCCGGGTTCGTTGCGCACGATGCGCTGGGTGGCGTAGGTCTGCGACACGAACGGCCGGTCGTTGCGCCAGACGGCGAGGCCACCGCAGCCGCGCGAGTTGCCGACATCGTAGAAATCGCAGCCTTCGCCGCGCTCGACGTGGTATTCGAAGCCGGCGGCGTTGAGCCGATACCATTTGTCGATGATCGGAAACTCGACGGACTTCGCCCACACGTCGATGCCGCTGCCGACGCGGTTGCGCACGGACGGCCCATAAACGCGGAACGCAATGCGATCGTTTTCCCAGCCGACGTTCTGGCCGCCGTCGGGATTGTAGCGAACGTAGGTGCGGGGTTTGCCCGGCGCATCTTCACGCGCGGCGAAACAGCCGGGCTTCAGCGCGGGCGTGATTTCGCGCAGTCCCAATTTCGCCGCCTGCGCATAGGCGAGCACGACCGCACCAAAGGCATGGGGATCGTTGTAGGCCCAGAGGCGTTGCTTGTAATCGTCCTTCGTCCCCTGCCCCGGACACCGGCAGCCGATGCAGGCATGGCTGACCGAACCGTCGGCGGCGATATACGCCGTCAAGCCGCCAAGACCCTTGAGCAGATCGGCCGCGTAGCGCCGATCGAGCACGCCGCGCTCCAGCGCAATGCCGAGTCCGTAGAGCAGCAGCCCGCTGCCCGACGTCTCCACATAGGAAGTCGGGTCGGTCACCTCCTGATGCCACAGCCCGTCCTTGTTTTGATGGCGCAGGACGGCGAGGAAAAATTCCTTCGCGAGGGACTCGACCTCTGGTCGCCGCGGATGGGTCGCGGGCAAATCGCGGATGAGCGCCGCCAACCCGACCACGCCCCAGCCGTTGCCGCGGCTCCAATTGTCCTCCGAGACAACGCCGAGTCCCTGAAATCCCCGGCCTTGGTGCAGCAACCCCGTGCGGGGATCGCGCAGGATGCGAAACAACTCCAGCGTTTCGAACACGGCGAGGTCGACGTAGTCATCGCGATGCTCAGCCAAGCCGGCGTAGAGGAGAAACGGCGTCACGGCGAACGCGATGTCGATGAACACCTGATCCTTTTCCGCCACGGCCCAGCCGGGGACCAGGAGCTTTTCGCCGGAGCGTTTCTGCTGAGCGACCATGCGCTTCGCGCCGTCGGCCACCTGCGCGCCCAGCGAATCGGCGGCGCCACGGAAACGCAGATACGCCGCTCCGCTGCCCCCGACCTCGTAGCTGATGAAACTGCCGCGGCCCTTGAGTTCCTTCGTGGCAAATTTTCCGCCCAACTCGACCGCGCGCGGCAGCAGCGATTTGTCCGGACTGACGAGCGCGAGTTCGGCCATGCCCTGCACGAGCAACGATCCAGGATAAAGCCCGAGGTCGATTTCGGCGAGACCCTTGGCGAGAACTTTCTCGGCGAGCGCCAGCGGGTTCACGGGCGCCTGCGCTTCAGCGGCACGAAGCCCGAATATGCCCACCATGCTGCACACGCCGATCCAAGCTGGAATGAACTTCATAAAATACTATTCGCGGGGCACGCCGGTTTGTTCACCGGCGATTGCGGACGCTGCGAGCGCGGTGCTGGAGAGTTTAGAACGGTTGCGCCAGTCGAACGCGGCATAGTCGCCGAAGCCTTGGAACTTCACGCCCGCCGGACGCAGGCTGACCGGATAAAGGAACCTCGGGAGCTCGGCGCGGTTGAGCGTCTCGAGAGACGTGGAGGTGTCGAACGCCGTGTCCTTGTTGAAGAGCGGGTCGAAGACGTGGTTGCGGATCGCGTTCGCGGGCTGGTTGGTGGCGGAGCAGCCGGTGTCCTTCGCGGTGTTCACGACGGACGGATTCAGGACGACCGCCTCCCCGGACGCGGGCGCGGCGGGGGCGGCGGGTTCCTGGTCTGCCCGTGGGCGACCCCGAGCGTGGCGGCGGCGCAGACCGCGAGGCGCAGAAGGATGAGGGCGCGCGGGCGGACGGAGGCGCGTTGGGCGGAGCCGGGGGACGGGGTGGAGGGGCATGAAGGCGGAAAAGTGAGGCGCGCGTGATCGCTCAGGGGAGCGTCACGACGGCGGCGGTGCCGTCCCGCGCGAGTTGAAGGGAGCGTCGCGTGGTGTGGCCTTGGTGCGTGACGGTGACGTCGTAGCGGCCGAGGTGTCCGCGCAGGGCGAACTCGCCGCGGGCGTTTGTCGCGCCGTCGCCGCGCGTGCGCCACTGCTGCAGCACGAGATCGCGCCAGATGGCGGCATTCGGTTTCCCGGACCAGTCGGCGCGGAAGAGGGCGGCGTCGGGTTTCCAATGCCGTGGCTGCCAGAAACCCCACATGATGAAACCCGTCACGGCCGGATGACTGTAGCACGCGATGAGAAAGTCGCGCGTGTAGTCGGCCTGGAGCGATTCATCCGGCGTGTTGAGGTCGAACTCGGTGATGTGCAGCGGCAGCTTCGCCTGCGCGAGCAGGTCGAGATCGGCGAGGACGTCGGCGGGGGCGCGCACCTGACGGCCGACGTGGCCCTGGACGCCGAGGCCGTCGAGCGGCGCGCCGGCGACGCGGAGGCGTTCGACGAAGGCGAGGTATTTCGCGATCATCTCGGGACTCGTGCGGCTGTTGAGCATGCCGTATTCGTTGACGAACAGTTGGGTGCCGGGATCGGATTCGCGCGCGCGCTTGAACCATTCGGCCGCCTGGGTTTCGGGCAGGATGGAAAAATAATCCCGCTCGTGGACCGGCTCGTTCAGCACATCCCAGGCGAGGGTCTTGCCGACGGTGGCGGTGACGACATCGCGGATGTGCGCAGCGATGAGACCCGCGAGCACTTCGGCGCGTTGGGGGTGCTCGACGACCGGGCGCGGGGAAAACTTCCACGCCGGCCAGACGAGAGTGTGCCCCCGCAGGCGGAGGCCGTGGGTGGTGATCCACTCGACGGCACGGAGGGCTTCGGCGCGTTGAGCGGGTCCGGCGCCCCAGCGCGGCCACTTGAGGCCGTTGTCGATCGTGACGGTATCGAACAGCTCGAGCACGTGGTCGCGATACGTTTTTGCCTCGGGCGTCTCGGCGCCGAGCAACCGCGCATCGACGCAGGAGCCGAAAAGAAACGCCGGCTGCACGAGCCGCGCGGATATGTGCGCGCCATCGATCGCGTTGCCCGCGCGATCGGTGACGCGAACCGTCAACGGGGCGGTGCGAAGCCGGGCAATGCGCTCGAGCGCCTCCTGGCGCCAGGCGGCGCCCGGTTCCCGGCCCGCGTAGGTGAAGCGCGTGAGCGGCAGCGCGGCGACGGTGGCGCGCTGTTCGAAATTCAGGAATTCGAGCGAGGCGAGTTCGATGGTCTGGGGAAAGAAGCCGGCGGCGAACTGGACGAGCGTGCCATCTGCGGGGGCGGCGGCGAGGATGGGAAACGGAATGTCGAATTGCGTCCAGTCAGGGCCAACGGAGACCGGGACCAGCAGGCTGCGCTCGCCGCCGCCGGGGAGCGGCTGCACCTGCAGTTGGAGGAGGGCCTCGCCGGATTCCTGTCGCGCCTGGAGCGTGCGCGCGGAGAAGCGCACGAGGCAGACGTCGCCCTTCGCGACGGCGCTCGTGAGCCGCCAGGAGACGTTGACGTCGGACGGAGTGTTCGGAGTGCCCGCATTGTGGATACGCAGCACGCGGCTCGCGCCGGGCGCGTCGTCCCACCCGGCGGACGACCGGCCGGCGGCCGCGGCGGCATCGCGAAACCGCATGGCCGCCGGCAGATCCGCCGGGAGGAGCGAGGCGGGCGCGAGCGCGGTGAGGCGGGCAGGCAGCGGACTCGGCGCCGGGGGCGCCGCGCCGAGGAGGGAGCCAGCGAGCGCGAGCAGGCCGGCGAAGGAATGGAGGCGACACCGAAGCATAGAGGACGGATTTATCCCGGGCCGGAGCGGCTGCGGCACCACCGCTCCGGGGTGGGTCGCGCCGGTTAGAACGAAAACGTGTTCGTGAGATAAATGCGCTGCTCGGGGGCGAGGCGATAAGAGGCGACCTGGCCGGTGGGCTGCACCGTCACGGGCACGAGATCGCCGCCGGAGGCGAAGGCGTTGCGCACCTGCAACTGGGCCTTCCAGTCGATCTTGTCGCGCCAGATCTTGCGGCCGTAGCCGACGTTGAGGTCGATGTTGGTCTCGGCGGGGGCGTAAAATGGTCGCGTGATGCCGAGGTTGACGGAGCCATCGGGGTTGTAGGTCGCGGGATAGCCGATGCCGAGCTTGCTCTGCCAGCGGACGCCGGCGCCGACGCTCCAGCCGCGGAGGCGGCTCTCCTTCGAGAACTGGTAGTTCGTGACGAGGTTCGCGCGATACTTGCGCTGCTCGGCGGCGGCGGAGCCTTCGGTGGCGAGCATCGTGGCGAAGGGGATGTAGACGGTGTTGTTCACGAACTGGCCGACGGTCTCGACGCTGGCGGGGAGCGGCGTGCCGAGCACGAAGCCGGTCGGGTAGTTCGTGCGGGGGCGATCCTTCAACTCGTCCCACACCGGGCGCATCGCGGCGATGATCGCCCTGGTGTTCGGGGCGATGTTGGTCTGGACCGTCTGCTGCTTCGCGAAGTTGGCGAGGATGCGCCATTGGCGGGTGGGGTTGAAGACGAGGTCGACCTCGTGGCCCTTCGCGGTGAAGTCGGTGGTGTCAGTGACGCCGGTCACGCCGGCGATGACCTGGCCCAGGTTGCTTTCCTCCGGGGTGCCGATGTATTGGAACCCGTAGAGCGAGCGGAAATTCGCAGGCAGGGCGGCGAAAATCTTCTCGATCTCGGGGCGGCGATTGATGGTCGGGTTGCGGTTCGCGTTGTTCTCGGAAATCCAGAAGCCGGTCATCTGGACGATCGCGTTGGTGTAGTTGAACGGCGGGTTGAAGCCCTGGCCGACGACGCTGGTCTCGAAACGATTGTAGCGCACGCTCAGGCGATCCTGGAGGAGCGAGAGGTTGAGGCCGTATTCGCGGGTCTTGCCCTCGGGCGAGGAGAGCGGCGTGCCGAGGTAGTTGATGCGCGAGCCGGCGGGCGTGAAGTTGGACGAGTCGTTGTAGAACACGCTCGCGTCGGTGCCCTGCGGGAGGCGCACGAGCTTCTGCGGCCAGCGCACCACGGCGCTGTAGCTTTTCACTTCCTTCGCGGCGACGAGCTTGGGGAAGGTGTAGACGTTGTAGTCGTCGAAGCCCTTGATCTTCGAATCGGGGAGCAAGGGATCGTAGCTGAAGTTGGCGCGCGGCGCGTAGCGGACGGACTCGTCGCGGCGGATGCCGACGGTGGTGACGAGGAGGTTGTCCAGCCAGTAACTCTGGAGCACGGCGGCGGTCGAGGTGATGGTTTCGCGGAAGCGCGTGCCGGAGTTGAAGATTTCCTTGAGGCGCGTGGGCGTGGTGCCGGTGGCGGCCTGGGTGGTGGCGGGCGTGCCGGCGGGCGCGCCGAAGATCGTGGTCTCACCGGTGAGGCCATCCTGGATCGCGCGCGTCTGGATCGGATTCAGGCGCAGCGGGGAGCCGTCGAGGATCGAGGGTCCGAGGTAGACGAGGAGGTTCGGGAGGCGGTTGAAGCTGGCGATATTCGTGCTGATCTGGTCGGCGATGAGACCCTCGGTCGCGAGCTTGGTGGTGTAGGAGAGAGCCTGGTTGACGGCGCGTTCGCCGAGGCCGGTGAGCGTGTGCCGGCCGAGCCATTTGCCGAGTGTGGGCGAGATGTCCTTGGTATCGTAGCGGACGAACGGGGTGACGCGGAGGGTGTGGCGGTCGTTGAGGCTGTTGCCGTATTGCTGCTGGCTCATGACGGCGTAGGGGCGGCCGACATTCGGGTTTACGCGGCCGTCGGGCAGGTAGGCGTTGACGTCGATGCGGACGTGGTTGGCGTTGCCCTGCGTGCCGAAGAAGGAGTTGCGGTTCCGGTTGTCGTAGCGCTGGACATAATACGCGGCCTCGAGGCCGAGGCGGTCCTGCCACGCGCGCTGCTCGAAGGAGAACGTCGCGGTGTGGAAGTTGTCCCACTGGCGGCCGGTCTCGTCGATCTGGTGTTCCTGCCAGTCGAAGGGGGCGAAATTGGTGAAGCCTTGGAACTTGATGCCGGCGGGGCGGCGGTTGTCGGGATAGTAGCCGGCGGGAATCTCGCCGACGTTGAAGGTCTCGTAGAACGCGATCGAGTCGAACGCGGCGTCGCGGTTGACCTGCGGCTGGACGATGCCGTTGCGGACAGCGTTGACGCCGGTGCCGGTGGCGAGGGTGCTGCGGAAGCTGCGGTCCGGAGCGGGCGATTGGGTGGAAGAAAACGGCGTGACGATGGCGCCGAAGATCTGGGCCTGGCCGATGAGGCGGCTGACGGGGCTGGCGGTGAAGATCGTGCCGGAGTCCTGAGTGGCGGCGTTCGGGTTGCGGGCGGGATCGTCGTAGAAATTCCAGTCCCAGGTGGGCCGGCCGGCGGCATACCACTGGTCGGAGATGCTGTGAAACGGGAGGACGTTGAACGGGCGGTTGGCACGGGTGTGACCGGTCTCGAAGCTCGCGCGGACGGTGGTCGTGCGGAAGGGCTCGAAGGTGGCGGTGCCGAAGAGGCGGCGCTTGCTCTCGTAGGCGGGGCGCTGGTTGTAGCGCTCGTCGTCGGCGAGCGCGGCGAGACGGAAGGCGAGCTTCTTCGGGATGAGGACGCGGTTGACGTCGAGGGAGGCGCGGACGGCGTCGTTGTTGCCGTAGCGGAATTCGACGCGGTTCTTGTTGCGCGCGAGATCGGCCTTGATCGGCGTGGATTCGACGACGCCGGCGGGGCTGCCGACGCCGAAGAGGATGGCGTTGGCGCCGCGGATGACGGTGACGCTATCGGTGTTGTAGCCGTCGAAGCCGTAGTCGGCGGTGAAGTAACCGCGGGTGGAGTTGGGCGAGGAGAGGCCGCGGGTGCGCGACTGGTTTTGCGGGGCGTTGCGCGGGCCGTCGCCGACGATCTGGTCGTTGTTGATATTGCCGCCGGTGGCGTTGGAGAAGTTACCGCCGGGGCCGGCGGCCTCCATGCCGGTGGCGTAGATGAGGAGGTCGCTGGCGTTGGTGGCGCCGATATCGGTGAGAAAATCCTTCGTGTAGATCGAGATCGAGGCGCCGATGTCCTTCACAGGCGTGTTGAGGCGCGTGCCGGCGAGCGTGGACGAGGCGGTATAGCCGGTGTCGCGCTCGGTGGAAACGACGAAGGGGTTCAGGACGACGGCGGCCTCGTCGTCGGGTTTGTTTGGGGCGGTGGCGGTGTTGACTGCGACTTGCGCCGAGAGGAGCGCAGGAAAGAACGCCGGGAGCGAAACGAGGGCGGTGCGTCGGAGGAGACGCCGCCGTCCGGAACGAAGGAGGAACTTGGGATTCATTTGGGTGTTTGGGGTCAGACAGGATTAACGGGGGAAGGCTTTCAGCGGGAAGCGGCAGCGATGCGCAGAGCCGATTTCTCGGCGATCAGCATGGGCGAGTCGTAGATTGGGAGGGCGCGGAACACGGTGCCGGTGGAGGCCTGCGTCCAGCGATCACGCGGGAGCGCGTAAACGGTGCTCGTGCGCACGTCGACGAGCACGGGCTCCGTGAACTTGCCGGACTTGAGCGAGATATCGGCGAGCGTCACTCCGTTGGCGTCGGCTGGCGGCGCATCGTTAAACCACAGTGCGACCACCTGCGCGCCGTCGCTCTCGCGGCGGTAGCCGGTGAGCGCGAGCGCACGCAGCGTCGTCGACGTAAAGGGAAAATCTGTCAGCCGCTTCAGTGAGTCGTCGAAAATCGCGAAGACGGTTTGCGCGGCGTAATAGGCCGGTTTGACATAGGCGATCGTCTGATCGGGGTTCGTGGCGAGCAGACCTTTGTAGTTCATGCGCAAAACACCGTCCGCTCCGCCCTGCGCGCTCGCGGTGGTGTAGTGCATGTCGGAGAGCGTGAAGAGATTCATCGGGACATCCTTCGCCCGGTGCGCGAGCAAACGGCGGAGATCCCACTTCGTGTGGGTCGTTTCCGTGAAAGAAATTTTCGAGAGCGCGAAGTTCTCCTGATATTTCGAGGGCGCGCCGGTCTCACCCTGCCGCAGTTCGATGGCGCGGCCGTATTTGGCGATGACGGCGCGCAGCCGGTCCACGGGCGTCGTGTCATCGGGGTTGCGCGGATAACCGTGAAAGGTGATCGCGTCGATCAGATCGAGTTTCCCCTTGGCCTTCATGCCCGCGAGAAACTTGTCCGCGTAATCGACGTTGCCGGCGAGGGCCAGCGCCCAGATGCGACCCTTCGGTTGCGCTGCACGCACGATGCTGGCGGTGCGGATATAGAGATCGACGTAGGCATCGGCGGCAGCGGTGCCGATTTTGTTGAGATCGGGTTCGTTCCAGACTTCCCACTCCGAGACGCGGTCCTGGTAGCGCTCGACGAGGGCGCGGCACCATTTGTCCCACGCGGCGAGCGCCTCGGGCGAGGACGGAAAACCGCCGCCGAGTCCGGTGTCGCCACCGCCCGGATAGATCGTGTTGCCGTAATTGAACTCCAACCACGGACGCACGCCCTGCGCGACGGCGTCGTCGACGATGGCATCGAGCCACGCCCACGAGTAAACGCCTTTGACCTTCTCGCATTTCGCCCAGCCGGCCTGGAGGCGGAGGCTCTTCGCCCCGAGCGGCCCGAGGTATTTCTTGTAGTGAGCGTAGACGGTGAAATCGCGGTCGATGGTCTCGCCGCCGATGGACCAGGGCGATGAGGCGATTTCTTTCGCGTGGCGCGGCGTGACCTTGCCCAGCACCGGAAACGTGATTCCGGTGGTGGGCGTGATTTCCTGCGCCCCGGTCAGGGCGGGGAGGAGCAAAGCGAATGCGAACAGTCTGGTTTTCATGGCGGAGAATCAGGTTTGCGGTGTGGGTGGAGCGGGCGTTCGCACGTAGAACCACCACAGGATGAACGCGGCCAGCGGGTAGAGCAGACCGAGCACGGCGAAGATGGCGCCGTAGCCGAACGAGTGGATGAGGCCGCCGATGCCGAGGTTCACGACGGCGCCGACGCAGCCGATGAGGAAATTGAGCACGCCGAACGCGGTCCCGGTAAAATTGCGCGGCAGGCTGTCGGCGATGAGCGCGGCGCCGAGATTGTTCCACTGCGCGTAAATCATGTGAATCGTCGCGAACACGCCGATGGCGAGCGCCCAGTTCCGTGAAAACGGGAGCAGCCAGAGCGAGACGCCGAGGAGCGCGAGGGCCTGCATCATCACGGTGCGACTCTTGGCCGGCGGCATCCCGCGCTTGACGAGCCGGTCCGAGGCCAGCCCGCCGAAAATTGCGAGCGCCGAACTGGCCGCCGGAGGAATCCACGCGTAGCGCCCGACATCCGCGAGCGTGAAGCCGAGGCCCTCCTGCAAATAGCCCGGCTGCCAGTTGGTGTAGAAAATGTAGATCGGTTCGGCGACGACGCGGGCCAGGAGGATCCCCCACAGCGCGCGAAAACGAAACAACTCCCGCCAACCCACCGCCGAACGATTGGCGGCCGCAGGGACGCCGTAGTCGGGCGGGTTGCGATCCAGCCACCACCAGACAGCGGGCACCAGCAGACCGACCCCACCGGGGATGTAGAACGCGTAGTGCCAGTCGTAGCGCAGTGTGATGGCCGCGACGAGCGGAGCCGCGATCACAAATCCCATCAGGCCGATCGGCGTCTTGATGGAGATGGCGGTGGCCCGGCGCTCGGCGGGAAACCAGCGCGCAACGGCAACCACGGCGGCGAGGTTTACTCCCGCATCGGCGAAACCGAGCACGACGCGCGCGACCAGCATCTCGTTAAAGTTCCGCGCCGTCCCGCACAGGATCGCCGCCACCGACATCACTGCGATCGAGATCGTCGCCGCCGCGCGCGTGCCAATGCGGTCGATGACGCGGCCGAGCACGAGCGAGCCGACCGTGAACGCGACACTGAAGCCCGTGACGAGCCACGAGTAGTCGACGTCCGTCCAGCCCATCCGCGTCTTCAGCGTGGTCTTGAGCACCGCGAGCACCTGCCGGTCGAGGATGAAGAGGAGCAGCGCGATCGCGACGAGCACCACGATGGCCCAGGCGCGGGCTGGAATCTTGTGAGGTGTCGGCGCGATCACGGATTTTGCGGGGTAAGGCTGGCGCCGCTCACGGATCATCGCCGCGGGCCTGCGCTGGCGAGAAATATGTCGGCATAGTCGACGTTGCCGGCAAGACCCGCATGCGGCCCTTGGGGTTAATTTCGCACACCATGTTGGCAGTGCGGGTGCAAAGATTCACGGCGGCGTCGGCCGGCGCGGTGCCGGCGCGATTGAGGTCGGGCCCGTTCCAGATTCCCGTTGTGGACGCGAGATTCTGAGCGGCGGCAACCGCCGTGAGCGCCAACGCACCGAAAAACGCTTCAAGGTGCGAGTGGGATAACGCGTTCATCGCATGCAGGAGAGATCTACCGGCTGAGGAGGGCCGAAAGATCAGCAATGAAGACGTTGCGGGTGCCGCCCACGAAGCCGTTGAACGCCACATAGCGTCCCGTGCGATCCCACGCAGGATGTGGATCCACCCGGAACTCACCTGCGGTCATCGAGACGAAAATCGACACGATGGTCTGTTCGGTGCCATGCTTGAGATCGAGCAACCTGAGCGGAGAGGTCCCGTCGCGGGCTGCGACCGGCTCGTCGGGATACGCGTCGGTGATGAAGAATGGTTTTCCGCCGGGATGCTGCGATGGGTGCCCTGAACCCGGCTGAAAGACGATTTTCAAGTCACTCCCGTCAGCGAGCACACTGATCAATTCGAGCCCGGGTTTTCCGTCCACATCCAAGTTCATGGAGAGATGCTCGCCGTCAGGCATCCAGTTGATGTGGTGTCCGCCCTTCGCCCACTGCTCCGGCGTGACGGCCGTGCAAAGCTCGGAGCCATCGGGCCGCATCGTGATGACCGCGCGTCGGCGTCCCGCTCCGGCAGCGGAGCGCACAGCATTTCGATCGGCGCGCGCACTCCACTGCACCGTGGTCAGCAGCCGTGTGCCCTGCGGATTCCATTTTACCTGAAAGCAGTAATATTCGAAGTCGTCCGGATTCGGGATCGCGATGCTGGGCTTTGATTTTTCGTAGATTCCCCGGATGGAAACCAAGCGACGGCTGACGCCCGAGGCGACGTCGGTGAGGTAAACGCCGTCCGTTGCGACCGGACCGATATTGCGCGGCGGCATTGCCTCCTCCGGGATGACGACCCCGTAGCCGACTTGGGCCCGCCGCGAAGCGATCAGGTTGTAGGAGGCCAGTTGCTTTCCGTCGGGCGAGACCATGAACACCGTCCCGCCGAGTCGGCGCGAAGCACCGGTCAGCGGATTGAGCTGAACGGCAAACGCCTCCCACGTCGCTGGGTCGACGTCGTTGAAATACAGCTCCGAATCTGTCGCGCCCCACTGGACGTTGGCGCCGAGTTGCATCTCGTAGCCGCGCGATGGGGCGACGACACGTTCTGCGCCGGTGGAAAGATCAACGAGCATGACTTCGCCGGTTTCGCCTGGGCGCGGCGAACGATCCTCGCGGGGAAACCGAAACAACGCCAGGTAGCGT
>Ga0163144_10014375_pt1 | contig 16440 bp, 13 predicted proteins | sample OliLak19BULKMAT1_FD_123175 | JGI IMG/M metagenome (GOLD analysis project Ga0163144, IMG submission 123175) | Freshwater microbial mat bacterial communities from Lake Vanda, McMurdo Dry Valleys, Antarctica - Oligotrophic Lake LV.19.BULKMAT1 | ecosystem: Environmental > Aquatic > Freshwater >... | reverse complement strand
GAATCGATGCTGGCCGAGGATTTCACGGTGGGCGGGCAACGGGCGAACCGGCTCGAGGCGAGCAAGCAGGTGCCGCGCGATTTCATTGCGGGGCGGACGACCGACCGGATCGGGTTGGTCGCGTTTGCGGGGGCGCCGTATCTGGTGAGTCCCCTGACACTCGACCATGACTGGCTGGCCTCGAACCTGGATCGCGTGAAAATCGGGCTGGTCGAGGACGGCACGGCCATTGGCAGTGCGATTGCGTCGGCCGCGAACCGACTGCGCAACCGGGCGGCCAAGAGCCGGGTGGTGGTGCTGCTGACCGACGGGGACAACAACGCTGGAAACATCGATCCCAAAACGGCCGCCGAAGCGGCCAAGGCGCTCGGAATCCGGATTTACGCCATTGGTGCGGGAACCCGCGGGACGGCCCCTTACCCGGTGGGAAAGCATCCCTTTACCGGCGATACGATGTATCGCCGGATGGAGGTGCGATTCAATGAAGCCGGTTTAAAGGAGGTCGCTGACCTGACGGGTGGGGCCTATTTCCGCGCCACGGACACCGATTCGCTCCGGGGCATCTTCGCGGAGATCGATCGGTTGGAAAAGACCCGCGTTGAGATCACGCATCGGCGGCGGTTCCATGACAAGTATCAGTGGCCGGCCGGTGCGGGGTTTGTCTGTCTGGCCGGTGCGCTCGCGCTGGGCTGGACGCGGGAAAGGAGCATCCCGTGACCTTCGCGACGCCGACCTGGTTCTGGGGGCTGGCGGCCGTCCCCGTGCTCGTCTGGTTATTCGTTCGCGCGGAACGGCTCCGGGTGCTCGCCCTGGCGGAGCTGGTGGCCCCCCGCTTGCAGGCCCTGCTGGTGCGGGGTGCGGCGCCGTGGTTCCGTCGGACCGTCGCCCTGTTCGGGATCGCCGCGCTCGGGGCGACCGCCCTTGCGCTTGCGCGCCCGCAGCGCGGCTATGTCGAGGAAACGATCCCCTCGGTGGGACGCGACGTGCTGCTCGGAATCGACACCTCGCGCAGCATGCTCGCCCCGGATCTCCCCCCGAGTCGCCTGGTCCGGGCAAAGCTTGCGGCGGAAGATCTGATCCGGGCGCTGCCCGGTGATCGGGTCGGCTTGATCGCTTTTGCGGGGTCTTCCTTCCTTCAGGCCCCGCTGACCGCGGATCACGAGGCGGTGCTCGATTCGCTGCGGGAATTGGATGCGGGCATCATCCCCCGCGGTGGAACCAATATCGGCAGCGCGATCCGGACGGCGATGGAAGCGTTCTCGAAAGCCGGGGAAGGCGGGCGCGCGCTGGTATTGTTCACCGACGGCGAGGAACTCGATGCCGACGGGGCCAGCGCCGCGAGGGAAGCCGCAGCGAAAGGCATCCGCCTGTTCCTCGTCGGCGTCGGCACGCCCGCGGGCTCGGTGATTCCCCTGCCCGGTGGTGGCTACGTGAAGGACCCCTCCGGCAACGTGGTCCGTTCGCGGCTCGACGAGGCCCGCCTTCGTGAAATTGCCGGAGCCGCCTCCGCGGAATGGTTCGTGCTCGGCACGGGCGCCCCCCCTGCCGAACGGATCAGCGATTCGATCCGCTCCCTCACGGCCACTGAAGCGGCCGGGCGGTCGCAACGCACGCCACTCGAGCAGTTCCAATGGCCTTTGGGAATCGCCCTCGTTCTGTTGGGAGTTTCGCTGTTGCTGCCCGAAGCACGGAACGGACGGGGGATCGCGAAACGCACCGGAGGATCCGCCCCGGCGGCGTCGGTGGTGGTGCTCGCACTCTTGCTGCTCCCCGCACGCGGCCGGGCGGCGCAGGTCGATCCCCACCGGGCTTATGCCGAGGGCGATTTCGCGGCCGCGTTCGAGCAATTCGGCGCGCGTGCCCGCTCGGGCGATCCAAGGCAGAATTTCAACGCGGGCACCGCGGCCTATCGGTTGGAGCAATGGGATGCCGCGGAGCGCGCGTTCTCGGAGGCGCTCGCCTCGGGCAACGACCCATTACGCGCCGCGGCGGCCTACAACCTGGGAAACACGCTCGTCCGGCGCGGGGCCACCCGGAAAGAGATTACCAAGGCGCGTGGTGATTACGAGGATGCGATCCGCAGTTACGACCACGCCATCGAGTTGGATCCCGGCTCGGCTGCTGCGAAGAAGAATCGGGCGGCCGCGGAGGAGGCGCTCAAACAACTTAAGGAAGCCGAGCCTCCTCCCCCGAGCCCGGACAAAAAACAGAAACCGGACGAGAACCAGAAACAGGAGAAACAGGAGCAGAAGGATCCAAAGCAGGACGGCTCGGGCAATTCGTCCGACGAGTCACAATCGGAGCCCAACAAGGAAGAGGGCGATCCTCAAGCCTCCAACAAACCCGGCGACGAAAAGCCCGGGCAAGGGGATCGGAAGGGATCGGAGGAGAAATCGCAGGGCGGTTCCGAGCAGGAGGAGAACGCCGCCGATCCACAACCGGGCAGGCCGGGAGACGAGCAAGAGCCCGGGCCGGGCGACGACACCTGAAAGCAGGCCGAGCCAGGGTCATCCGGCAACGACCCGGCGGAGGGTGAACGAAAGCCGGGCGGTGAACCGGTGCAACCCGACCGGGAACGTTCGGGAGCGGTGTCAGGGTCCGAACCCGCGCGCGCAGGCGAGGATCCGGAGAAGTCCTCGCAGACCGCCCAAGCCATCGAGGAGGCACAGGCGGCCGACGAGGGCCGAATGACCGAGGCGCAAGCGGCGGCGCTCCTGGAATCGATGCGGGACCGGGATGTTCGGGTTCCGCTGATTGAACGGCGTCGGGCAGGACCGGTGTCAAAGGACTGGTAATCATGCGAACCAGACGTCACCTCCTCCGCGTATTGGCTGGCTGGACCCTGGTTTCGGCCGCGGTGCCGGCGATTGCCGACCCCGCGGCGGTGGCATCGCTGTCGCGAAGCAACACCGCGGCTGGAGTGCCGGTTGAGTTGCGCATTGAAGTGACGGAGGCCAGGAACGCCGAGGTCCCCGGCGAGATCCCGGTTGACGGCCTCGAGATCGTGCAGCAGGGAAAGTCCACCCAGTTTCAGCTGATGAACGGTCAGTTCACTTCGCGAACGGTGTACACGTATCGCGTGACACCGGAGCGCGAGGGCACGTTCACAATCCCGTCTGTTGTCGTGGAGGCGGGCGGGCGCAAGTTGCGCACCCAGGAGCTGCCTCTCAAGGTGGATGCGGCCGCCGCAGGCTCGGCGGGCGCGACCCCGGATGCGGGCAGCCAGCTTCGCGACATGCTCTTCGGCGATCTGGTCGTTCCGAAGGAGACCGCTTATGTTGGCGAACTGGTTCCGGTTGAGGTGCGCATCTTCGTGCTGGACGACGGACGGGTCCGGCCGCAGGCGGAGCGCGGACCGGCCATTCAGGCCGATGGATTTACCCAGAAACCGTTCCTGCGGGCGCGCGAGGTGGAAGAGCAAATCAAGAACCGTCCGTTCCGCGTCACGGTCTTCCAAACCCACCTCACGCCGGCAAAAGCCGGGAATCTCGAAGTCGGACCCGGCACGCTGCCGGTGGTGGTTCAGGTCGCGGCGCCGGGGCGGTCGTCGAACCCGATGGACGCGTTTTTCGACGATGATTTTTTTCGAAATCCGCTTCAGCGTTTCCAGCAGCAGCGGGTGCAGATCCAAACCGGGGTGTCCAAGCTCGAAGTGAAACCACTCCCGACCGAGGGGCGGCCGCCCGGCTTTTCCGGTGCGGTCGGAAAGTTCGAGGCACGGATCGAGGCCAGCCCGCGGAGTGGCAACGTCGGCGATCCGATCACCGTGAAACTGATCGTGACAGGCCGCGGAGACTTTGATCGGGTGCAGGCGCCCGAACTCGGAAAGTTGCCGGGATGGAAGACGTATCCCCCGACCTCGAAATTCACCGCAGACGGCGATGCCCAGACCGGGGGGGCAAAAGAGTTCGAGTTTGTGCTGGTGCCCGAAGCCGCCCATCGCACCACCCCCGAGCTGGCGTTCTCGTTTTTCGATCCCGAAGCTAAACAGTATGAGACGATCCCGCTCCCGCCCATCGCACTCAATCTGACGGGGGCGCCGCCCTCCGCGCAGCCAACACCGGCCCCCCCGGTGAATGCGATTCCGGCGTCCACCCCCCGCCCGACGGCGGCTCCAGCCCAACCGTCTGCAATCGGCGCCTCATCCGGTGTCGAGATTCTCGATATCCTGCGCGACCCGGGTCTTCCCGCCCGCTCGGATGTGCGTCCGCTGATCGAATCCCCGATCTTTCTTTTTGCCAACGGGCTGGTGGGGACTGCCTTTGTGGTGCTGGTCGGTTGGGGACTCCTTCGCCAGCGGCAAGCGAACCCCGAGGCCCGCCGGATCCGCGCGTTGGTGCGGGCGCGCGACCGCGGCCTCGCCCGGCTGCGCGAAACCCAGGGGGCTGAGCAACTCGGGGTGGCGGTGGAGGTTCTGAATGCCGCTGCGGGGCTCCGAATGGATTCACTGCCCGCCGCCCCGGCCGCGGCCGATCTCGCGCAGGTCCTCACCGCAAAAGCGGAGGATCGCGATTGGATCGACGCGCTGTTCCGAGCCCGTGACCGCAGCCGCTACGCCGGCGGTGCCGCACCCCCCACCGGCTTCCCCGACCTTGTCGAACGCATCCATGCACTCGTCCGTTCCTGATTGTTCCCGCCTGCCGGCGACCGTCCTGATCGCCTTGTTCCTCGCCCTCGTGGCGACCGGGCGCGCGGATGACCGTGCCCTGTTCGACAAGGCCAACGCCGCCTACCTTGAGGGCAGGTTCGCGGAGGCCGTAGCAATTCACCAAAGCGAAGGACCGCGATCCATCAATGGGTTTTACAATCTCGGGAATGCCTGGCATCGGGCCAATGAACCCGGGCGGGCCGCCCTGGCCTACGAGCGCACGCTGCTGCTTGCGCCCACTCACTTCGAGGCCCGGCATAATCTCGCCCGGGTTCGGACCGCCGCCGGGGTGACCTCCGCTGCGCCGCGCTGGTGGGAGGCGGTTCCCGCAGATCTGCCGCCGCTCCTCACGTCGATTGCCGGGTGGGGCGTTCTGTTCTCGCTCGTCGGCTTGTGGCGTTGTGCACGAGGGAGCACCGGACGGCGGGTCGCGGGAAGGACCCTTTTTCCAGCCCTCGCGGTGGTGGGTATGGCGATCCCGCTTGGGATGCTATTGGGCCGCGGCACCAAGGATCCGCGTGCCGCGATTCTGGTTGCCGCCAGGCCCGTTTCGGCACGGTTCGCCCCAACGCAAAACGCTGGCGAGGTCGCCCAGGTGGCCCCCGGCGAGCGGGTGCGGATTCTGAGCCAGGCCGCCGGATGGGACTACTGCGCGCTGGCCTCGAACGTGCGTGGCTGGCTGCCTTCCGGGCAAGTGGAGCGGATCCGCCCGTTCATCGCGGTGACGGGAAAATGATCTGCTCGCGGCACCTTCGATGCGGAACGGTGGCCTGCGCGCTGATTGTTCTGCCCGCCGGTTTGCCGGCCCAAACGAAGCCACTTCCCGTCCCCCGCCCGCTGGTGGCCGTTTACCGGTTCGGCTGGCAATCCGTGCCGGCGGCGAGGGCCACGGTGCGCCTCCGCCATGTGGCGGGAAATCGGATTGAGGTGAGTGCCGACGCCGCGACCTTCGGGATGGCGAGATCAGTCTGGCAGATGGATGCCACTTACCGCTCGGAGATCGAGGGGACGTCGCTGCTCCCGCATGAGGCCGAGCAAGTCGAGATGTATCGAAAAAAGCGGGTGACCACGCGACTGACGTTCACCCCGAAAGAAGTCGTTCGGGATCGGACCGTTACCGTCGGCGGGCGGACCGAGGGGCGTCCTCGCCGATTTCGCACGCCGCTCGCCCGTGATCTGGTCGGAGCCCTGCTTTGGGTTCGAGCCCAACCGTTGCGTGCGGGTGAGAGCTACGCGCTCACGGTTTTTCCCGCGGCTTCACCCTACCTGGCCAGGGCCCGCGTTGCCGGGCGCGAGTCCCTACGCATCCGGGGACGCACCGTCGATGCCATCCGTGTCGAACTCGATCTCCGCGGCCTCCAACCCGATGGTTCCACCACGGCCGTGAAAAAGCTGCGACGTGCGCGTGCCTGGCTGTCGGACGATGCCGATCGGGTGGTCGTCCGGGCCGAGGCGGATGTGTTCATCGGCTCGGTGGTTGCGGAGCTCGATCGGGTTGAATTCGAGCCGTGAGCCTCACCAACCGCCCGGCGGATACCGGGGGTAGCGCGGATAGGGGCGGTAGGGGGGAGGCACCCTGCGCAGGGGCGGGCCGTCGTAGTATTGGGGAGCGCCGATAACTCGGGGGAGCAGCCCCATCCGCTGCAGGGTGTCCATGTCCAAACGCCCGGATTGTGTCAGCCCTTGCCGGCCTTGGAACGTGTGGATCGCCCGGGTGGTTCCGCCGCCCGGGATGCCGTCGACATCGCCGTCGTAGTAGCCATGGGCGCGCAGGAAGGATTGTGCAGATCGGAGCACATCCACACGCACATAGGCCGGCGCCGTTGAAAAAGGGCTGCCCCGGTACAGATCGGCGAGCTCTTGAACCGCGTCGCCGCGGGCAGTTTCGACATCGGGTGGCGGGGCGGGTTTGGTGGATCGGGAACGAGCGGCCTGATCAGGAATGGGCGGAGCCCGCCGTGGCTCGGGACTGGGGGTGGGGCTTGGGTGTCTGGCGATTCCAAGGGCGGCATGGGTCTCGGGGTTGAGTTCCCCGGTGACTTCCAGGCCGTTCCGGATCTGATAGCGACGGATGGCAGAGGAGGTGTCGGCCCCCGGAGTGCCATCCACTTCGCCGGTGTAGAACCCCTCGGCCTTCAGGGTCTCCTGAACCGCCTTGAGTGCATCGTCGCCGCGGGCGCCGGCCGATAGTAGAAGGAACCCGGCAAGACCGGTGAGAAGAATTCGCATGACATGCATCCGACGATCCATTCCTCTCGCATATTCATCGACCGAACGCAAACCACGCTTTCCGGCGGCTTCACCCCGGATATTTTGGATCATCGGCTGTTCCCATCGACCATGAGCTACTTCGGGTTCCACCTTCGCTTCAATGCGCCGCTGCTCGCGTTGCTGCTGCTGCTCAGCGGGAACTCCTTCTTCGCCGGCGGGAGTCTGCCCGCAGCGGGTTGGGTGCTGCTCGCGGTGTTCCTCTTCACCATTCCCTGGGACAATTATGCTGCGGCCTGCGGCATCTGGGGATTCCCGAAGGGACGCTACAGCTTCAAGATCGGGTTTCTTCCGGTTGAGGAATACCTGTTCTTCGGAATCCAGAGCCTTCAGGCCATGCTGCTCTGCCGATTCCTCTGCGACCGGTTCCCGGACATCGCAACGACGATTCCACCCCAGGCATCCGGGTCGGTGTGGCCGGGGGCCTTGACGCTAATCGTGGCTTGGGCCGTTACGGGGATCTTCCTCCGCCGACGCATCGCACCCCGGTTCCACTACGCATGGCATCTGCTCTACTGGTTTCTTCCGGTGATCGGACTACAGTGGATCATTGGCGGGTGGATTTTACTGCCCCGGATTGGAATCCTGGCGTCGGTGACCCTCCTGCTCGGAAGCTTGCTGTCGGCGGCGGACTACGCCGCCATCCGCAGCGGGATCTGGTGGGTCGACCCCGGGCAGACCACCGGCAGCCGGATCGGCGCCCATCTGCCTTGGGAAGAGGCTGCCTTTTTCTACCTCACCAGCCTGCTGGTGGCCCAGAGCTACCTCCTGCTCGTCCCGGAGTCGCTCCGGTAACCTGCGGGACACCACGGCCCGCTCTTTTTCCCTTTCCTTCCAACCCATCCTCCGGGCACTTTGCACGCCATGACAAAAAGAGTGGATGCAGTTCTGGTCGGTTGCGGGGGCATGAGCGGCGCCTGGCTGAAGGTGTTGTCGGAAACCCCGGGGGTTCGCATCACCGCATTGGTCGACGTGGTCGAGGAGAATGCGCGCCGGAGGAAGGAAGAGTTCGGCCTGAGCGAGGCGGAAATCGGCGACGACTTGGATGGCATGCTGCGCTTGAAGCGTCCGCAGATCGTCCTTGATTGCACGATCCCGGCGGCCCATGTCGGGGTGACCCTGACCGCGCTGCGGAGGGGGTGCCATGTGTTGGGTGAGAAGCCAATGGCGGAGAATCTGCCGGATGCGCGTCGGATGATTGCTGCGGCGAAGCGCGCAAAGCGGATCTACGCGATCATCCAGAATCGACGTTACGCCAATCCCATCAGAGTTTTTCGCAAAGCACTTGCGAGCAATGGCTTGGGAGCTGTTCATACGCTTTCCGCAGACTTTTTTATCGGGGCGCATTTCGGAGGGTTTCGGGATCACATGCCACATGTGCTCCTGGTTGACATGGCCATTCACACATTCGATCAGGCACGGTTTCTAACCGGTTGGGAGCCGGTTGCCGTTCATTGCCATGAATGGAATCCTCCGGGGTCGTGGTTCGACCACGACGCCTCGGCCATCGCCCTTTTTGAAATGTCGAATGGGGCGGTGTTCTCCTACCGCGGTTCCTGGTGCGCCGAGGGACTCAATACATCCTGGGAAAGCAACTGGCATGCCCAGGCCAGCCGGGGATCGGCCAGGTGGGATGGCGGGGACGGCATCGAAATCGAGGGAGTTGCCAAAACGGGCGGATTTCGCAGCCAATTGCGCGCGCTGCCGCGCCCAACCCTTCCCCCACTCGCCCATACCGGCCATGCCGGAAACATCTTCGACTTCCTGCGGGCGGTCAGGACCGGCAAGCCTCCCATGACGGTCTGTACGGACAACATCCGCAGCCTGGCCATGGCCCTGGGGGCAGTGGAGAGCGCACAGTCCGGCAAGCGGGTGCGCATCCGGGCCTGACCCGGGATCCGACGCGAGCATGAGCCCGATCCGCTCGGCAGCAAAGATCCACCTCTCAATCCGGGAGCGGTTGACGAGCGCGGGGCTTCGGCTGGATCGGGTTTTGAGCATGCTGCCGCCCGCCTTGCACATTGGGCTCCGATGGCCGGGCCGCAAGCCCTGGCAACTTCCCCGCTTGGAGATTGCAAGCCATGGCGGAGGGGTCGGCGACGAACTCATGATCACGCCGGCACTGCGCGGGGTAAAAGAGCGCAATCCCGCCTGCCACATCCGTTTCCACAGCCGCTACCCGGATCTATTCCGACTGTATCCGTTCATCGACGAAATCGTCCCCCTCGCCAGAGGAACCCTCCCTTCCACGGCCCGATTGCTGCAATACTCGCATCTCACGCCGCCGCCACGGTCGCTCACCCATTTGCTGGGGGAGCAACTGGGGCTGAACCTCGAACGCCTGGAACCCGCCCCCCCGCTCCTGCCCCCCGACCTGCGCAGCCCTCTCGAATTGCTGCCCCGACCCGTGGTTGTCATTCAGCCGGGGGGCAGCGGCTGGACCCCCAACAAACAGTGGCCAATCGAGCGCTGGCGCTCCCTGATCCGCGAATTGCTCCCGCGCGCCTCGGTCGTGGAGGTCGGCACCGACCCGCTGTTTCCACCCAACGAGTTCGGCCCACGGTTCGTCAATTTGTCCGGCCGAACTTCGGTGATTGAGTTTGCGGCGGCCATCCGGGATGCCGACCTTTTCATCGGCCAGGCCTCCGCGGGAATGCATTTGGCGGGCGCATTCGAAACGCCGTCCATCGTGATTTTCGGCGGGTACGAGCACCCGAATGGGATTGGCTACAAGCAGATGGTCCCGTTCTACACCCAGCTCCCGTGCGCGCCATGCTGGCTGACCACCCCCTGTCCCTACCAGCACGCGTGCATGACCGCCATCGAGGTCGCCGATCTCCGGTCCACCGCCTTCCGGTTGCTCGACCTCCCCCGAACCCCGTGGCAGCCGGGGTGAAACCAACCCTGCTCTGGATCAAGTCGGGGCCGCTTCACCCGCTCGACACCGGCGGCAAGATCCGGACGCACGGGATGTTGCGGGCGTCCCGGCGACATTTTCAGATTCACTTCGTCGCCCTGCTGCCAGCCGGGACGCCAGACCAGGATCGCGACGCTGCAACGGGCTACAGCGATCTTCAAACCTGGATTCCCCACCCTGCTCCCCCGACCCGCGGACCGGCGCTCATCCCGTCGTTGTTGCGCAATCTGCTTTTCTCCAGACTCCCGCTCTCCATCTCACGCTATGCAAGCACCGGGATGCGAAACGCAATCCGCCGACTCGCGCTCCCCGGGAAAGGCCCGCCCCCGGTCCTGCTTTGCGATTTTCTGACCCCCGCCATCAATGTGCTCCACCGCACGGGGCCACCGCCGATCCCCTCCCTCCTCTTCCAACACAACGTCGAGTCCGCCATCTGGCAGCGCCTCGCAACCGCCGAATCGCGCCCCCTTTACCGTGACTACCTCGCCCTTCAACACCGGCGGATGCGCCGGTTCGAAGCCCGGGCATCCCGTGCGTTCGACGGCGTCATCACCGTCTCCCCCGCGGACTCCGCCACCTTTCGATCCGAGTTCGGACTCCACAACGTCCTCGGCGATGTCCCGACGGGCGTTGACACCGCGCATTACAACCCCGGCACGAGGAACCCGGACCCGGACCGGATCGCCTTTCTGGGATCGATGGACTGGATGCCGAACATCGACGGGGTCGTGCATTTCGTTCGCGAAAGTCTGCCGCTCATTCGTGCCCGGCGGCCCCGGACCCAACTCACGATCATCGGACGCAACCCGCCCGAATCAGTCTGGAAACTCGCCGGCGAAGACCGGGGGATCGAGGTGACGGGAACGGTGCCCGATGTTCGTCCGTTCCTCGACCGGGCGGCGCTGCTGGTGGTTCCGTTGCGTGCCGGGGGCGGGACTCGCGTCAAGATCTTCGAGGCCGCCGCCGCAGGGCTGCCGGTGGTCTCGACCGCGGTTGGGGCCGAGGGCCTTCCGCTGCGAGACGGCGTGCATCTGCGAATTGCGGACACAGCCACGGAGTTTGCCGAGGCGGTCGTCGGACTCCTCGGGGATCCGTCCGGCGCCGCGAAGATGGCCGCCGTGGCGCGCCAACTCGTCGAGCAACAATTCGGGTGGGACGCGGTCGCCGATGTATTCGCCCGGCGCATTGCGGAAGGCGTGGCCTGGGGCGCCAAGCGGTCGTCTCGCGCGAAACGCTAGTCTATTCGTATCCACCGGCGGGGACCCAGGCCCCGGGAGTCGGACGGGGCGCTCAAGGCCTCAGGCTTCGAGCACGGCCGTCACGCTCTGGAAAAGCCGGCGGCTCAGCCGACGTTGCAGCGGGCGGGGAAGCGGGGCCAGCGCCGCTTCGAGGCCTGCGGTCTCGATACGTGCGATGGCATCGGTGCGGGGACGCCCGCGGCGGAATGGAACCAGGCGTGAAAAACCGGCGTCCAACGCCGCCCTTTCCAACTCGCGGTAGGTCCACTCCTTCAGGTGCAATCCCTCGGGATTGACGGCAAAAAAACGCGAGATGTCGTGCGGTCCCGAGTATCGATGGGGTGTGGAAACCACATAGCGGCCGCCCCGACCCAACACCCGCCGGACAACGTTCAAATGATGCGCGATGTCGTCCGGATGCAGATGCTCCAATAACTGGTAGCTGAACGCCAGATCGACGCTGCCTTCGGGCAGGCGGAGGTCGAATCCGTCCCACACCAGCAACCGGAAGTTGGCCGGGCGATCCGATTCGGCGCCCGTCTGATCGGAGATATCAACGCCGATCACGTCGCGCACCCTGGGGGCGACCTCGAAGCAGAGCCGGCAATCGCCGGGGGCGATCTCGAGAAACACGATGCCGGGCGCCAGGAACGGCTCGACGAGGCGCAACCGGGCGCGCACGGCGGCCCGGCTGGATTCGGGCGTCTCCCGCCGCGTGAGGCGGGGGTGGTCGGGCACTCTCGCGAACAATTCGTCGTAAAGGCGCCCGAGCAGGGTGGTGCGCTCCTCCCGGGTCGAGGACCGAAGACGGGCTGCCAGCTCGCGTTCGACCTCGAAGTGGTGTCGGAGCCGCTCGGGCGAGCGCGTCTCCGCCATCACTTACGAGCCCCGGCCTCAACCGCCATCGGCATCGGGGTGCCCATCCAGGATCGATCCACTCGGAATGGATGCTCCGGAACCCCCCGCCCGCAGACTCCCCCGCGGAGGATGGTGCGGATCGTGTCGAGCACGATGAAGAGATCCATGAACAGGCTCATGTGTTTCATGTAGTAGAGATCGTATTCGAGCTTCCGACGGGCATCCTCCACATCGGCTCCGTAGGGATATTTCACCTGAGCCCAACCCGTCAACCCCGGCTGCACCATCAATCGCTCGCGGTAGAACGGAATCTGGGCCGCCAGCGATTCGACGAACCCCGGCCGCTCTGGACGCGGCCCGACAAGGGACATTTGCCCGAGCAGCACCGCGAGCAACTGGGGGATCTCATCCACACGATACTGGCGAAGGAACTTCCCCGCCCAGGTGACACGCGCATCGTCCTTGCCGCTCCATTGCACCCCGTCCTTCTCGGCATCCACGCGCATGGTGCGCAACTTAAGCACGATGATCGGGCGTCCGAACCGGCCCGCGCGGTGCTGACGGTAAAAGACGGGTCCGGCGGAACTCACGCGCACCATCAGCATCCCCATCAACAAAAACGGCGAAAGCGTCAGCAGCCCGATGCTGGCGGCGGCGATGTCGAAGGCACGCTTGAGCTTCTTGATGTAGAAGAGCTGCGGAGACCCGCTCGCGTTCATCAGCCAATCGGGCGTGACCAGCTCGAGCGGAACCGCGTGATAGAATTCCTCGCACACCGCGACGAGCGGCATCACGGTCACCCCCGAGTAGCGCAGTTGGCAGGAATCACTCAATAACCCGGGGTCGCGATACGCCCGGCCCGCGCACAGCACACGATCCAGCCGCTCCCGTCCGGCGATGCCCGCCAGGTCGCGCACGCTCCCGAGACTGCCCACGCCGAACCCGGGCGCATGATCGTCATACCCGATGACCCCCACCACGTCGAACCCGCCCCGGGCGAGCTGCGCAACCCGCTCACATTCGAGATCTTCCGAGCTGGAGCCGCTGATAAAGGCGACCCGCTCCCGGAAATGCCGGAACCGCCGGATCAGGGCCATGTGGTGGATCAGGACCCCCACCCCGATGAGCAGTGCCGCCCAAAGCATCACGCCCCGCCCGATCCGAGTTGAAAAATTGAGATAAAACACCGCGGCGAGCAGCACCAGGGTCCCCACGAAACAGGCCGCCAACATCAGGGACTGTTTCCACAAATCCCGGGTACCGGTCCTCGGGCTGTAGAGCCCGCACAGATAAATCGTGCACGGAAAAGCGATCCCCGCGACCATCATCGCCGGCCAATACATCCCCAGCGCCAACATCCATTCCTCACCCAGGCGCAGCGCAGCTCCCAGCCCGATGCCTGCAAACACGATGCATGCGTCCACGAAGAAGTGGGCGGCGACCCGCGGCCAGTGACTTTCAAGAATCCCGTTGCTGTTCATGCCCCTGTTTCGGTGTTTCGGTATTCGATTACCCGGACGGACTGCCCATCGGCTGCCCCTCCAGTCAGCCCTGCGCCGCAAGATGGAGAGTCGGCAGGGTGATACCGGCCCAGCCATGGACGCAAGATAAATTCTCGTTCCGCTGATCCTTCAGCCCCGGAAACCAAACCCGCGCGGAATCGGGGCTCGGGAGCGGTTGCATCCGAACCCCGTCTTGCCGTAACCTCCCCTACCGCTTCCAGAGATGTCCCGTCTTTCCCACCTTTGCCCCCCGCTCCTCGGGCTCGTGATTCTGCTGCTCCCCCTGGCTGGCCTGCGGGGGGTCGAGGATCCTTCCGGTGACTTCCTGAAGGCCTACACCGCCTTTCAAACCGCGGAGAAGCTCGAAACCGACGGGCGCAGTCAACCCGCCCTCGCCAAGCTGCGATTCGCAGCGGGGCTGCTCGATCAACTGCATCGCGAGAATCCGGACTGGCAGCCGCTGGTGGTGGACTACCGGGCGAGGAAGGTGCGGGAGCGCATCGAGGCGCTGCAGGCCTCGGCCCCGGCGCCGGAACCCCCGGCGCCGCAACCCATACCCGCGACCCGTGAGCCATCCACCGAGCCGCCGCTCGTGCAGCCCACGCCCTCTAGCATCAATATCGTCGTGCCCCCATCGACTCCCACTCCCGCCCCCACCCCGGCCCCGACGCCGCACCCCGCAATTGCGGTGGCCCGCGAGGCCACGAGCCGCCTCCGGCAACTTGAGGGAGAGGTTGAAACCGCCCGCGAGGTCGCCCGGGCCGCCCGCCAGGAGCGGGATCGGTTCGCCAAACTGCTCGGCGAACTCCAGCTCAAGCTCCAGGACGCAGCCACCCGAATCGACCAGACCCGCACCAACGAAGCCGAGCTGCGAACCCAGATCGCCCAGTTGCAACAGGCCCTGCAAGAGGCGACCACCCGCGCCGATGCCGGTGAAAAGATGCGGCTCGACCTCGAACGCATGCACAATGCCCTGCTCGATGCCCAGGCCGACCGCGAGGTTGCTGATGAGGAAAATCGCGACCTGGCCCGGGAACTGGCCCGCACCCGGACCCGCGCGACGACGGTCGCCAAAGAGCGCGACCAGGCGATGACCGAGCTCGCCAAGGTGCGGGAGACCGCGCGCAACATCGACCAAATGATCGCCGAGAACGCCGATCTTTCGCGGAAACTCGCCGACGCGGAGAAAACCATCGCGAAGTTCCAGACCGATCAGCCGCTGAAAGACCGGGAGATGAGCGGGCTGAAGGACGAGATCGCGGGGTTGAAAGAGCAGCTGGCCATTGCCCAGGCGCAGAGTCTCAATTATCAGGGCAGCGTTGCGCAGCTCCAACAGCAGCTCCAGGACGCCAACCGCGCCATTGAACAATTCAAGACCCAGGTGGCCGCCAGCGAGGATGCCAAACGAATCGCCCAGGAAAACGATCTGCTCCGCAACGTCCTCACCCGCGAACTTCGTGAACAGGCCCGGCGCGAGCAGGCCCGGAAGCTCGCCATTGAGGAACTGGCCAAGATGGAATCGCGATCGGACCTGCTGGTCGAGCAACTCGACCTCCTCGGACAACCCATCTACCGGCTCAGCAAGGAGGAGCTCGCGCTGCTCCGCGCGCCCGACATCACGCTGCCCGACCTCGAACCGGCCAGCGTCTCCCTCGCGCTCGCAGTGAAGAAGCCCGGCTCCCCGGCCGGCAACGAGACGGCCTCCCCCAGCGTCCAGTTCGAAAGCCGTCCGAACGTGCCCAAGGAACTCGAACCGCTCGCCCGTGAGGCGCGTCAATCGTTCGACCGTGCCGAATACCGCGACGCCGAGAAGCTCTACGAGCAACTCCTCGCCAAAGCCCCGAACAACCTCCACGCCCTTTCGAACCTCGGCGTGACCCGATTCCGCGCAGGCAAGCTCAAAGCCGCGGAGCTGACCCTGGAAAAGGCGGTGGCCATCGCCCCGGAGGACCCGTTCTGCCTGAGCACGCTCGGGATTGTTTACTATCGGCAAGGCCGGTTCGATGACGCCATCAATGTCCTCACCAAGGCGGTCTCGCTCGACCCAAAAAATGCCGTGGCCCACAATCACCTGGGAATCACCGCGAGCCAGAAAGGATGGCGGGAAGCCGCGGAGAAAGAACTGCAGGCGGCCCTCGAACTCAACCCGAACTACGCCGACGCCCATTTCAACCTCGCCGTCGTCTACGCCTCGCCGAGCCCGCCCTCGAGAGAACTCGCGCGCCGCCATTACCGCCGCGCCGTCGAACTCGGCACGGAAACCGATCCGAACCTCGAAAAACTCCTCCAATAACCCGCTTCCATGGCCACCGAAACCCGCCGCCTCTGGCTCATGTTCCCCGCCCGCCTCATCACCCGCCCGGTGGTTTACGAGATGGGTCACCACTTCCAAATCGTCACGAACGTGCGCCAGGCCAGCACCACCCAGGAAGTCGGGATCGTTTCGATCGAAGTCGAGGGCGAGCGCGCCGAGATCAAAAAGGCCATTGCCTGGCTGGAAGAACTCGGCGTGAAAGTCGAGCCGGTCGAAATCCAGACCATCGAGGGTTAACCGCGCGGGCGGGGTGGCGTCACCGACGCCTCGCGAAGATAAAGCGGTTCGAGGGGCGCGGGCACCCACCCCAGCGGACCCAGGCGCAGGGCGGCCCCGGCCAGCGCAACTGCGTCCGGCAGGCGCACTTCGAGTTCCGAAAACCCGGCAAGTGCTGCGGGACCGAAGAGCGGCCAGGACGCACCGGACTCAACGTCGAGCCGTGCACGGAGCGCCCCGGGCTCCAGCAACTCCGGTCCCTCGACCAAACGGCCCCCATCCACCCGGGCATGATGCAGCATGCCCCGCCGCGCATCGCCGACATATCGGAAGCCGCTCCCCTCCACCCCGACCCCGAGGGCGGATGGCAACCCGGCGATCGGAATTCCACGGGCCAGTCCGAACCCCATGGACGCCGCGATGGCCACCCGCAGCCCCGCATACGATCCCGGCCCCAGCCCCACCAGCAGCCACTCGAT
>Ga0163144_10014372_pt1 | contig 16440 bp, 15 predicted proteins | sample OliLak19BULKMAT1_FD_123175 | JGI IMG/M metagenome (GOLD analysis project Ga0163144, IMG submission 123175) | Freshwater microbial mat bacterial communities from Lake Vanda, McMurdo Dry Valleys, Antarctica - Oligotrophic Lake LV.19.BULKMAT1 | ecosystem: Environmental > Aquatic > Freshwater >... | reverse complement strand
TTTCAACCGCCGATTCTCTCCCCACAGAGGGATGCTGTTTTACCGAACAATTCAGCAAGCTGTCATTCATGGAAATAGCCCTCAAAGAGATTAGGTTGAGCCAACGGGATATGCAGACCACATAGAAGTAATGGGGATAAGTCATGCCGTTAAATCACTAGCGGCGCAGATAGGGCGCGAGCGCGCCGAGGTTGACCCTCGCCTCGACGGAGCCCGGAGCGCTTTTCAGCGCCGCGCGATACTGCGCCGCGGCGCCCGCCATGTCTCCCCGTCCGACGAGAATGTTGCCGAGGTTGACGCGCGATTGGACGAGGCCGGGATCGAGGCGCAGAGCCTCGCGGAAGCGTCCCTCAGCCTCGGGAAGGCGGCCGGCACGCAGACGCGCGTTGCCTAGGTTGTGGTTCGCCTCGGCGCGCGACGAGGGGTCCCGGAGCGCCGCCCGGTACTCTGCCTCGGCCTCCGTCCCTCGTCCACGGCTCTCGAGCAGAAGGCCGCGGTTGTTACGCGCGCGGCCGAGCCCGGGGTCGAAGGCGAGCGCGGCCGTGTACTGTATTTCGGCCTCCGCTCCCTCGCCCGCGAGGGCCAGAGCCGCGCCGAGATGGGCGCGCCAGGTCGCCCGGCCGGGATCTCCCGCGACCGCCTCGCGCAGAAGCATGACCGCGGCCGCGCCTTGGGGCCCGCTCGCGGAGACGAGAGATTCCCCGAGCAAGGCGGCGAGCTCGGGCGAGGGCGCGGCCGCGAGGCCGCGACGCCAGCACTCCCGCGCCTCCTGCTCGCGGCCCTGCAGACGAGCCGCGACGCCGAGGTTCTCGTAGATCAAGGACTGGGTCGGGTCCTCGGACAGCGCCCGCGCGAGAAAGGTGCGTCCTTCATCAACGCGGCCGGCCTTCACAAGGTAGGCGCCCATGTTCGACCGCGCGACCGGCCCCGGCGCGCGCGCGAGCGCGGCCGACCATAGGGCTTGAGAGTCGCGCCAAACGGCGCATTGACGCCAGGAGGCCGCACCCAGCGCCGCGAGGCACGCGAGCGCCAGCGCGCCGGCCCGGGGCCCGCGGCCCGCCGCCGCGCCGAACAGGAACGCCAAGCCGACGCTAGGCAGATAGGTGAAGCGGTCAGCGGCGGAATACAGCAGGCCCTGCTGCACGATCCCGAGGACCGGAAGCAAGGTGACGGCATAGACGGCGAAGGCCGCGGCGAGCGCGGGCAGACGCCGCGCGGCGGACGCAACCGCGGCGACGAGCGCGCACAGCGCGCCCGTGAGGAACAACGAGCGCCAGGTCCCCAGGCCGAACCACGGACGGGGAGGGTAGTAGGGGGACAGGTCCGTGGGCCACAGGGTTTTCCATGGGTAGAACAGAAGGCCGTAGAACATCCGGTCCACGCGCCACGCCGCGCCGAGCTGGATCTTGTCGGAGATGATCCCCGTGTTCTTTCCGACGAGGACGGCCACAGTGAAGCTGACGAGGGCCAGAAGGAACAGCGGAACGAGCGGCCGCCACACCGCGCGGTACCGAGTCTCGAACCAGCGCGAAGGCCGGGCCGGAAGCCGGCGCAGAGGATAGATCTCGAGAATAACGAGCACGAACGGCAAGGTGACGGCCGTCGCCTTGGCCGACAGGGCCAAGGCCAGCGCCGCGGCCGTCGCCCACGCCCGGCCGGTCAGGTGGGCCAGCACGGCCGCGAGAAAGAAGAAGCCCGAGAGCAGGCCTTTGCGCTCCGTCACCCAGGCGACCGACTCGACGCGCAGGGGATGCACCGCGAAGAACAAGGCGGCGAATACGGCGTGGACGCGGCGCCCGCCGAACAGGCGCAGGCCGATGAAGTAGACCAGAATCGAGGAGGCCGCGTGCAGGAGGAGGTTCGTCGCGTGGAAGCCGGCCGGCTCGAGCCCCCACAGCGCGTGGTCCACGGCGAAGCTCAGCCAGGTCAGCGGCTGCCACAGGCCGCCGCGCGTCGCGGTCAGCATCGCCCTCAGGCGCTCGAGCCCGAGGCCGCGAATCAGCGGGTTGTCCACGACATAGACGCCGTCGTCCCAGCTCACGAAGCCGGCGGACAGCGCGGGCGCGAAAGCGGCGAGCGCCGCCGCCCCGACGAGGATCGGAAGGGCCCGTCCGGCGGCGCGTTCGCGGTCGGCGGCCGTCATCCCTCGTGGTACTCCTCGTCCGCATTCACGGCCCAGACGGCCGCGCGGCCGCCGGCGCCGCGGATGTGCTCGACCGCGGTCATCGCCGCCAGCATCGAGTGGTCCTGGTTGTTGTAGCGGTGCATGCCGTTGCGTCCGATGAGATGGAGGTTCGGGATCGCGTCGACGAACGCGCGGATGACGGAGAATCTCTCGTAGGCGCCCCAGTAGGCCGGATACGCCTTGGGCACGCGCAGCACCGCCGAGTCGCGGACGGCGCCGGGCACGATGAAGCCGATGCGCGCGAGCTCCTCGGCGGCGAACGCGGCCAGCTCGGCGTCCGTCATGCGCCAGAGCTCATCGCCCTCGCGGCAGAAATACTCGAGCCCAAGCCATGCCTTCGACTGGTCGGCGACCATTCCCGCGCTCCAGTTGTTGTATATCTGGATGCGTCCGAGCTTCACATCCGGCTCCTGGACATAGATCCAGCTGTCCCGGATGAGGCCCGCGGCGGTGGCGCCCTCGACGATCAGGCGGTCGACGAGGAGGCCGACCGTGATGAAGTCCCGGTACTCGAGGCCTTGGGCCGTCGCGCGGACCTCCTCGGGGACCGGGCCCTCGAAGCCGGCGATAAGGTCCTTGACCGGCATGGTGGAAACAAACAGGTCGCACTCCTGGCGGACGCGGGCTCCCGTGTCCGCGTCCTCGATCGTCACGGCGACGACGCGCGTCCCATCAAACTCGACGCCGCTCACCCGGCGCCGCAGGCGGATTTCGCCGCCGCGCGCGGTCACGCGGCGCGCGGTTTCCTCCCACAGCTGGCCGGGGCCGAAATGAGGATAGAGAAAGCGCTCGATGAGGCTCGTCTCGGTCCCCGCCCCTCCCAGCAGCTTAACGGCCGCGTGCCGGACGGCAGCCCACACCGACAGGGACTTCACGCGCTGGGCGCCCCAGCGCGCGCTGATGTCGACGCAGGACCGGCCCCAGACTTTTTCCGTGTAGCTCTTGAAGAATGTCTCGTACAGGCGGCGGCCGAAGCGCTGGATGAAGAACTCCTCTAAATTACGCGGCTCGCGGAACGCGGTGAGACGGGCGACGGCGTAGCTACCGAGGATGGCGAGCAGGCGCCCTGCGCCAAGCTGGCGGAGCGTGCGCGGGCTCAACGAGACGGGATAGTCGAAGAAGCGGCGGTCGTGGTAGATGCGCGACACACGCGGCCGCACTCGGAAGCATTCGTCCGAGCCCGGCAAGGCGCGAGGCAGCTCCTCGGCCCGCACCATCCGACTTTTGTTCTGGTAGCCGATCTGGGTGTCGGCCGCGAGCTCGAAGGGAAGCATGTCGGCCCACCAGGCGAGCACGCGGTCCGACTTCGAGAAAAACCGATGCCCACCGATGTCCATGCGGTTGCCGCGGTGCTCGACGGTGCGGGCGAGGCCGCCGACCTGCGCCTCCGGCTCCAGAATCAGGACGGCGTAGCCGTTCTCTTTGAGAAGCTCGTGGGCAAAGGTGAGCCCCGCAGGCCCCGCGCCGGCGACGACGGCGAGCTTAACGGGCGGCATTGGCGGGCCTGCGGAACAGGCCCCATTGAGACAGCACGCCGAAGCGCTGAATCAGCACGGGCTCGAAGCGTTCGACCGCGCGGAAATCGACCAGTTGGTCGTGCGGGCTCGTGCGCCGCTGGCTGAGGCCGAGGCCCTCGAGGACGGCGCACAGCCCATCCCAGCGAGGGGCCGGAGAGGTCGCGAACAGGTGCCCGCCGGGCTTGAGCAAAGCGTACAGGTCGTCCCAGCAGGGAACATGCTCGACAACCTCAAGCGCCACGACGAAGTCAAACGACGCCTCGGGCACGCCGAGCCGCTTCCAGTCGCGGATGTCGCCCACGAAATCCGCCGGGGCCTTCAGGTCGAGCGCGCGATAACCCGCGACGCCCGCGCGGGCCAGGCCGCGTCCGAGCCAGCCGTCGCCCGAGCCAACCTCGAGCACACGATCCCCGGGGCAAACGCGGTCCAGCAGGAAGCGCAGTTTTCGCGCGCGCGCGTAATCGCTTAAGAGGGGCATCCCTGACGACATTTTATTAAAAAAGAAGCCCCGCCGGGTTTCCCCGGCGGGGCGCGGCGCGGCGGGCGCGCTTACTTGTTGAAGGCGATGGAAAGATTCGCGCGGGAGACCTTGTTCGTCTCGAGCGTCCGCGTGAACGAGTCCTTGGACACCTGGCCGATGCGGCGGATCGAGTACTCAATGTAGTAGCTCTTGCCGTTCTCGAAATTTCCGCTCTTCGAGAGGTCCACCGAGTAGGAATCGGCGACGGCGGCGGTGATGCTCCCCTCGGCGATGACCGGATCGAACCAGTTCTGGACATGCTTCTTGAGCGTGTACTTGATCTCGATGGACTCGCCCGCGTAGTAGGACGCCCACTTGTCCTTGAGCGTGAGCTTCATCGAGGAGTTGAGGTCGCCGAGCACGCCGATCGGATCGGGGCGCTGCGCGATCTTACGGCCCGGTGCCAGGACATAGGCGCCGTTGTAGTTCCCGCCGGAGACGAGCCGGTAGTCGTAGGCCGTCTCGATCTCGTTGATGCTGAGCCACGGGCCGTCGAGGCAGACGCGGAAGGTGTCGCGCTCCCAAGGCAGCAGGGGCTGGCGGTCTCGAATCGTGACGGAGGCGAGCTCATGGTAGGTGCGGCCCACGCGCTCGTAGCACTGGCGGCCGCCGCCCTGGCGGGGATCGCCGGTCTGGTAGCACTCCTCGTAGTACTCCTGGCTGCGCAGGGAGAAGGTCGGAGAGGAGGCGGGATCATTCGCGCCGAAGGAGACGCTCACGCAGTCGGTGTCGGTGCGGCGCGGGCCGGCGTACTGGGCGGGAACCACCGTTGCGTCCTTCTTGGCGGCGGCCTTGACTTCCTTCAGGATCGCGGAGGCGTCGACGCCGTCGTCGAAGTTCACGGCGGGCGTCTTGGCGAAGACGGGAGCGGCGATCAGCGCGGCGAGCGCGATGGCGATGGCGAAGCGGGTCGATTTCATCTCGGTGTGCCCTCCAGGGTGAGTCTGGAGGGAGCCTACTAAAAGGCCCAGGCCTTGTCTAGGCCCAAAGGACCCTCGAGATTACTGCAGCGGAGCGGTGACGGGACCGCCGTAGGTCGTCGCCGGGTTCGAGGTCTCGAACACGCGCACATCGATGGTGGCCGACCCGGCGACGACGCCGCCCGCAGTCAACAGCTTGACGGTCGTGCCGTTCCAGTTGCCGTTGGCCGAGGTGATCGACAGCGACTTGATCGCATCGCCGGTCAGGCCAGCATAGCTCTGGATGCCGATGTTGCCGCTCACCGACGCGGGAGCCGTGAGCGAGATGATGCTCGACGAGACGCTGCCCAAGGTCTTCGCGCCGAAGTCGATGTCGAAGGCGAAGGTCGTCGTGCCCAACGGCGTCGCGCCGCAGGTGCCGCCGGTGCAGTTGTAGAAGGCGCCGGAGCCCGAGTACTTCCCCGTGCCGCCCGGGATCGCGATGACATCCGCCCAAGTCGCGGTCCTCGGCGCGCCGAACTGCTGGGACGCGAACTGGCTCGTCTCGCCCTGAGAGGCGTCGAGCGTCGCGAACGCCTCGCCCGCGTTCGACTTGCCTTCGGCCGTCTGCTGGCCCGAAGAATCAACGCCCGACGCGGCCGTCTCGTCCTTCGAGTCGCCTTTCGGTGACGAGCCGACTCCGTTGAGGATGCCCTCAAGCTGGCCGGGGCTCAGCTGGAAGGCGGGGCTGGGCGCCTCGCCCGCCTTGACCGTCACACCCCAGCCGTCCTTGTCGACCTCGGTCGAGCCCTTTTCGTTCGAGACCGTGATCCCGCCCGTCTTTTCGTCGGCGTTATTCTCCGGGCCCGGGCCGAGCAGGACGAAGGTCGCCTCGCCGGCGCTGACCTGGCCCGCCGTCATCGTGCCGCGGATGCCGATCGTGCCGACCGGTGTCGTCACCTTCATGCTGGCGGGATCGCGGCGCGCGACCTTGCCGGTCACGAAACGAAACGCGCCCTTCGCGATCTTGGCGGAGACCTTGCCGGTGTTCGTCGCCGGGTCGAACACGAACTCATCGAGCTCGAGCTCGCTGTTGGCGCCGACCGTGAAGCTGGTCTCGTCGAGCAGGAGGATCTGGAGCTTGCCGTCGGGGCCGGTGGTGACCTTGTCGTGAGAGAACACGGACTTGCCGGTCTCGACGACGCGCCCGGCGGCGCCCGGCGCGGTCGCGCGCACGGCGCCGCGCACGGCCGACGCGACGCCGATGTTCAGCGGCGCGGCGGCGGCGGCCAACGGGGCGATCAACAGCAAGGCGGCGAGAGCGTTCTTCATGTTAGATTCCCCACTTGTACGAGACCATCGCGGTCAGACGATTATTAGAGTAATCGTAGTTGATCAGGTCGGAGTTCTGCTGGAACCGCTCAACCCCGAGCGTCCCCATGAAGCCGTCGAGGGGCTTCCAGAGCAGGCTCAGAGGCGCGCCGAACAGCAGCTGGCCCACGAACGCGTCGTCGTTGCGTCCCTGCGTGCTGATCGTCGTGTCGGGCCGGTCATACCGGTCGAACTGGCCGGTGATGCCCGCGGCGAGGAACATCCCGCGCCCGAGCAGGCGCGTGTAGTCGACGCCGAGAGACTCGCGCCGGTAGGCCTGCGCGACGGCGCGCGCGTACTTGCGGCGGTGCCCGGCCATCGCGCCGAAGCGGTCCCGCGGCGACGCGATCCAGTTCGCGCCGACGCTCAGATCGTACTGGTCGCCCGTGCGGTCCTCGGCGTTGCCGACGAGCCGGGTGCGCACGAACTTCTGCTCTTCGCGACGGAAGTCCGCGTAAACCTCGAGACGCGGCCGCACCTTGCGCGATACGCGCAGACCTTCCCATATGTTGCGCAGGTAGGTGCTCTGGGACAGGAGCACATGGTCAAATCCCGCCGTCGGCCGGAACTCGAAGCCGAAGCCGCGCAAGGCGAAGCCACCGTTGACGCTGTAGGCCTGCAGGTCGAGCACATTGATGCGGGTCTGCTCACCCCGGTAATAGCTGAGGCCGGCGAAGGCCTTCTGCGGCTTGGCCCCGCCGAAGTCGCGGGAAACGCCGAGGGCGCCGGAGAAGGTGACGCTCGTATCGTCCTGGCGGCGGGAGTCGGGATTAAGCAGGATCGGCACACCAAAGAAGAGGTTCGCGTCGCGGTCGGAGGCGGAATTGCGGTTGTCGTCGAAGCCGTAGCCGACGCTGAGGCGCGCGTCGAAGTGGGTCTTGCGGCGGCGGCCCTCGGCCATCTTAAGGAAAGCGTTCGCTTCGGAGATCACATCGGCCGGGGCGAGGCGGGCGAGAATGAGGCGCAGCTCACGCTCGGCGTCCTGCAGGGCGTCAAGCCGGTACAGCACCGCGGCGTACAGCAGCCGGGTGCGGTCGCGGCCGGGCGCGAGGATGAGGACTCGTTCCAAGGTCGTCACGGCGCCGCGCAGGTCGCCGCGGTTGATCTGCTCGCGCGCGAAGCGTTCGTTGAGGTCGAGGTCTCCAGGGGCGGCGAGAATCTTCGCGAACGGGATATCTTCGGTGACGGCGGCGGCCGCCGCGGCGGCATCGGCGGCCTTGCGTTCCGCGGCGGCGCGGCGGGCCGGATCCTGGCTGTCCCGGTCGAGGTTCGGGGGCGTATTCTGGGCGGACGCGGACATTGACAGAAAAACAAAAGCGAAAATGAATTTCATGAGCGAAATTCTAACACATTGCCGTCTCGCCGCCGTCTTATTTCCTACAATCGCCGCGATGTCGCTGAGCGCCAAGCTGGCGAAGCACACGCACTGGGCCATTCCGGCCGCGGCCTTGCTGTGCGTCTGCGCGCTGCAGGCCTCGGGCCTCGCCTGGGTGAGCCTCCTCCAGCACCGCGCCTTCGATGTGTTCCAGCAGCTGCGTCCGCGCGAGTACTCCGACGCCGGTGTCCGGATCATCGACCTCGACGACAAGTCGATGAACAAGCTCGGCCAATGGCCCTGGCCGAGGACGCAGGTGGCCAAGCTCGAGCGCCGGCTCCAGGATTTGGGCGCGTCCGTCACGGTCTACGACATCTTCTTCGCGGAGCCCGACCGCACCTCGCCGCGCCGCATCGCCGCGACCTGGCCCGGCACCCCGGAGTTCGCGGCCCTCAAGGACCGCGTGTCCAAGCTGCCCGACCACGACGCCCTGCTGGCCAAGACGCTCAAAGACGGCCGCTCGGTGCTCGGCTACGCCCTCACCATAGAACCCAACGACCTCCGCCCCCGCGTGAAGGCCTCCTTTTCCTACGGAGGCGACGGCCCCCTCGGCTACACCATCCCGATGAACGGCGCGGTGGTCAATTTGCCGGTATTGGAGGAAGCCGCCGCCGGGCTCGGCAATGTGGGCTTCACGGCCGAGCAGGACCAGGTGATCCGAAGCGTGCCCCTCCTTTTTAGCCTCAAGGCCGCGCTGTTTCCCTCGCTCGCGATCGAGGCCCTGCGCGTCGCGCAAGGGATCCCCTCCATCGCGGTCAAATCCTCCGGCGCAAGCGGGGAAGGCTCCTCGGGACAGCGCACCGGAATCGTCGCCCTCAAGGTCGGCGAGTTCGTCATCCCGACCGATGAGCGCGGCCGTATGTGGGTTTACTACACGAAAACCGCCCCCGGACGGACGATACCCGCCTGGAAGCTGTTCGAGAAGAATTTCGACCGGGCCGCTGTCGAAGGCTCGATCTGCCTGATCGGCACCAGTGCCACCGGCCTCAAGGACATGCGCGTGACTCCTCTGAGCCCGACGGCTCCGGGAGTCGAGGTCCACGCGAACCTCATCGAGCAGATTATCACCAAGTCTTTCCTGGAAAGGCCCGACTGGGCGCTCGGAGCCGAGGTGGTGTACCTCCTCGTGCTCGGCTTCTTCCTTCTTATAGTGCTGACGCGCGGCGGGGCGATGTGGTCCGGGCCCCTGGCGCTGGCGGCGGTGGCCGCCTCGATCGGCCTGTCCTGGCACGCGTTCACCGCCTGGCATTGGCTGCTCGACCCGGTGCTTCCGACCGCCGGCCTCGTGGCCGTGTACGCGACCTGGTCGGCCGTGATGTTCGTGCGCACCGAGGGCGACAAACGCCGCATCACCGACACCTTCGGCCGCTACCTCTCCCCCAAGGTCGTCGAGAAGCTCGCCGCCAACCCCGCCGGCGTCCAGCTCGGCGGCGAGACGCGGGAAATGACCTTCCATTTCTGCGACATTCGCGGCTTTACGACTATTTCAGAGAAGTTCGACCCCCACGGCCTGACCGTCTTCATCAACAACTTCCTGACGCCGATGACCGAGATCATCCTCCAGCACGACGGCACCATCGACAAGTACATGGGCGACTGCATCATGGCCTTCTGGAACGCCCCCATGAATGTTCCCGACCACGCGCGCCGCGCCTGCGACGCCGCGCTCAAGATGCACGCCCGCCTGGCCGAGCTCAACGCCCAATGGCAGGAGGAGGCGAAGGCCAAGGGCATCACCTTGCCCAAGATCGAAATCGGCACCGGCCTCAACACCGGCCCCTGCGTCGTGGGCAACATGGGCTCCACACTCCGCGTCGACTACACGGTCCTGGGCGACGATGTGAACCTGGCCTCCCGCCTGGAGGGCCAGTCCAAGACCTACGGCGTCCATGTCGTGCTCGGGCCGCTCACGCGCGCGCAGGCGCCGGAGTACGCCGCGGTCGAGCTCGACCTCATCAAGGTCAAGGGCAAGACCAAGCCGGTCAACATATACGCCTTGCTGGGGGACCCCGCCGCCGCCAAGGCCGCGCCCTTCCTCGCGCTCGAGAAGAAGCACGCCGAGTTCCTGACCGTCTACCGCTCCGCCAAATTCGAGGAGGCCGCCAAGCTAATGGCCGAGGCGCGCGCTCTCGGCGAACCCTTCCACCTCGGCAAGCTGTATGACCTCTACGCCGAGCGCCTTGAATCCTTCAAGACCGAGCCTCCCGAGAAGGACTGGAACGGCGTCTTTACCGCGACCTCCAAGTAGCCCTCCAGCCATGGTGTCAGGCATCTGAATTCAAGGCCTGACACCAAGATTATCGCAAGCGGTTATCCACAGGCTATTCACAGTGTGGATAACCTTACCCATAAGGCCTAGATCGATATAGGACTTGTGGCCCATTATGTGCTATATGGCTTTGAGACGGGCGGCGCGAGGGGTCGCGCCGAGATGGTACGGAGGTGTTATGGTTCGAAGTTTTCTCCTGGTGATGATGTCGGCTTTGGCGCTCACGGCGCAGGCCGGCGAAAGACGCATCGTCGTGTTCCAGCCGGGCGTGAGCCCGGCGCAGCGCGTCGCTCTGGCGAAGGCCGCCGGCGGCGTGGTCGTGCGCGAGCTCAGGCTCATCAACGCGGTCGTCATCGAGCATCCGACGCAGGTCAGCATCGCGGAGACCAAGCTCCGCTCGCTGGCCGAGGTCAAGCGGGTGGACCTCGATCCGAAGATCAACTGGCTCAAAATGGCCGACGCGCGGGGCACGGACTTCGCGTTGCCTTCGGCGAGCGGCATCTTAAAGGGCATCGACGCTCTTAAGAAGAAGCAGGCCGAGGAGCCGGCGCCTGCGCCGGAGCCGACCGCGCCGGGCGCGCAGGAAACGCCGTGGGGCATCACCCGCGTGAAGGCGCCCGCCGCCTGGGGCACGACGCGCGGCCAGGGCGTCAAGCTCGTGGTCATCGACACGGGCATCGACATGACGCACCCGGAGCTGTCCGGCATCATCAAGGGCGGCTGGAACGCGATCTCGACCGCGGCGACCTTCAACGACGACAACGGCCACGGCACGCACTGCGCGGGCACGATCGCCGCGAAGGACGACGACAAGGGCGTAGTCGGCGTAGCACCCGCGATCGACCTGTACGGCGTGAAGGTTCTAGACGCCAACGGCTCAGGCACCTTCGACGATGTCATCGCCGGCATGCTGTGGGCCGTCGAGAACAAGATGGAGATCGCCAGCATGAGCCTCGGGGCGAACTCGGGCAACCAGGCCCTGGCCGACGCCGTCGAGGCGATGCGCAAGGGCGGCGTGATCCTGATCGCGGCCGCAGGCAACTCCGGACGCGCGGTCGGCTACCCGGCGGCGTACCCGGGTGCTATCGCCATCGCGGCCTCGGACTCGGGGGACAAGCTCGCCTCGTTCTCCAGCCGCGGGCCCACCGTCGCGGCCATCGCTCCCGGGGTGAATGTCAAGTCCACCTACATGGGCGGCGGCTACGACTCTCTGTCGGGCACCTCGATGTCCACGCCGCATGTGGCCGGCCTGACGGCGCTGTATGTCGCGACCCACAAGGGCGCCTCGCCGGAGCAGGCGCGCGCGGCCCTGGCGGCCGCGTCGACCAAGCTTCCGGGCGTGCCGGACATCGGACAGGGCGCCGGCTTGCCCACCGCCGACAAGCTCGTTCGCTAGGCTCTTTGACGAGCGCCCCCTTCGCCCGAGCGGCGAAGGGGGCGCTTTATTTCCTATGATCCTTCCGCCATGGACCGATTGACCCGAGTGATCCTTTCCGCCGTCCTCGTGCTCGCCGCCTGCGTCGCTTCCTTCCTGCTGGCGCGCGGCACGCGCAAGCCGTTCTCCTCCGAAGCACCCGCGTACCGCAGCCAGGGCCCGGCGGACGCCAAGGTGACCATCGTCGAGTTCTCCGACTTCGAGTGCCCAGCCTGCCGCGTGGCCGAGGCGCCGATGCGGGCGTTGCTGAAGCTCTACGACGGCAAGGTCCGCCTTGTCTTCAAGCACTTTCCCCTCGAGCGCATGCACCGCTGGGCGCGCGCCAGCGCCGTCGCCGCCGAGTGCGCCGGCAAGCAGGGCAAGTTCTGGGAGTACCATCACGAGCTGTACGACAACCAGCAAGAATGGTCTTCCGAAAAGGCCGAGGAGCGCTTCACGGCCTACGCCAAGAAGCTCAAGCTCGACGACGCCGCCTGGCAGGCTTGCCGGAAAGACCCCGCGGCAAACGACGCCGTCAGCGCGGACGCCAAGGACGGCCTCAACGCCTGGGTAGGTTCGACGCCGACCTTCTTCATCAACGGCAAGCGCTTCGTCGGCGCCATGCAGCTCGCCGAGCGCGGCTCGCTGTGGGTCGACAAGGAGCTGAAGAAATGAGCTTCAAAATCCCCCCCGCCGTCGGCCTCGCCGCGCGCCTGATCGTGGGCGGCGTCCTCGTCTACGCCGGCGCCACCAAGGCCGCCGGCCCGTCCGAGGAGTTCGCGATCGTGATCGGCTCCTACGACCTGATGTCAAAGGACATGGTCCTCACCGCCGCGACCTTCCTGCCCTGGGCCGAGCTGCTGATCGGCTGGGCGCTGATCCTGGGCTTCCAGCTGCGCGTCGCGGCCGCCGCCGCCGGCGCGCTGTTCGCCGCCTTCCTGTTCGCGCTGATCAATGTCAAGGCCAAGGGCATCGAGCTGCCCAACTGCGGCTGCTTCGGCGACGCGATCCACTTCACGCCCGTCCAGGCCCTCCTGTTCGACTCCTTCCTGGTGTCCCTGTGCTTCCTCGCCTGGCGCTCGGCCCCGGCCTCCTGGAGCCTGGACAGCTGGGCGGAAGGCGGCTATACTGGGCTCACGCATGGTAAATAAGAAGCGCGTTCTCGCCGTCGACGATGATGCCTCCGTCTGCGAGTTCTACAACGATGCCCTGCGCCTCAGCGGGTACGATGTGGAGTGCGCGCCCAGCGCCGCCAAGGCCCGCGACGCGCTCGCCAAGCGCCGCCCCGACATCATCCTGATGGATGTCATGATGCCCGACCAGGACGGCATCAGCTTCACGCGCGAGCTGCGCGCCGACGCGAAGACCTCGGACATTCCAATCATCGTGATCTCGGGCCTGGCCGACGCGGGCACGCTCAACGACGCCCTGCTGTTCGGCGCGGTGGACTACATGGTCAAGCCCATCGACCTCGAGGCCCTCACGGGCAAGATCGAGCGCACCTTCGCGGCGCTCGAGCGGCGCAAGAAGACGCCCTAGGCCGGCCGCGCCAGACCAGGTAAGTGTCGTCATTACGCCTGGGCCTTTTGACCCCCCCGCAGTCGGGACCTACGCCCCTGTATACGACGCTCCAATCCTGTTAAATTAGTGGAATGCCCCACATCATTCAGCGAGCTCAAGGGCCGCTGATCGCGCTCTCGACGGACTTCATCCGGGTCAAGGAGTATTTCGAGGCCATCGTCGCCTCCTCCGGCGACCTGATCTGCACCACGGATGTCACCGGCCGCGTTATCTACTTCTCGCCCGGTGCCGAGGCCATGCTGGGGCTCACCGCGTCTCAGGCCGCCGGCCGTCCCGCCCACGATTTCTATGTCGAAGGCCGCGTCGCCGCGGAGCGCCTCATGAAGCTCCTGCGCGAGAGCGCCGACGGCCGCGTGCACAACCACGAGATGCGCGTGAAGGCCTCCGGCGACCGAATTCTGCATGTCAGCATGTCTCTCTCCTTCCTGAAGGACGCCCGCGGCCGCGTGATCGGCACGCTCGGCATCGCCAAGGACATCAGCGACCGCGTCGAGCTCGAGCGCCGCCTGCGCGAGATGACCCGCACCGACGACCTGACGGGGCTGTACAACCAGCGCCACTTCCACGACCGACTGCGCGAGGAGGCGGCCCGGTCGCGGCGCCAGGGCGACCCGCTCTCGATGATCGTGTTCGACCTCGACGGCTTTAAGCAGGTCAACGACAAGCGCGGGCACCTCGAAGGGGACCGGATTCTCCAGGCCTTCGCCGGCGCCGTCGGCGACAGCGTGCGCCGCGAGGTGGACCTTTGCTTCCGCTACGGCGGCGACGAGTTCGTCACGATCCTGCCGGGCACGACGGCGCTGCGCGCCGTGACCGTCGCCCGCCGTATCGTCAAGGCCGCGGCACCCCTCGCGAAGGACGGCGTCACCGCGAGTTGGGGCGTCGCACAGCTGCCGCCCTCCGGCGATGTCTCCGAGTTCGTGCGCGCGGCCGACTCCGCGATGTTCAAGATGAAGTCAGGCAAGGCGGGCGTGCGCCGCCGCGGCACCGACCTCGCGCGCGCCTACGCGAAGCAAACCCGCGGCTCCCGCCGCGTTTAGTCCGCAAAAAGCTATCATGGACGCGCATGGCCCGAGTGCTCATCATCGACGACGACTTCGAGATCGTCGCTATCCTGACGGAGATCCTCAAGGTCGAGGGGCACGAGATTTCCTCGGCGTGCGAGCCTGTCGAAGGCATGCAGGCCGCGCGCAAAATCAAGCCGGACCTCATCATCCTCGACTACCACATGCCGGGCAACACCGGCTCCCATCTGTTCGAGTCCCTGCGCCGCAACAACGCCACGAAGGCCACCCCGATCCTGTTCATGAGCGGCGAGGCCGACCCGGAGCACATCATGAGCGAGGTGTCAGACGCGACCGGGGCCCGCTTCCTGCCCAAGCCGGTCAAGCTCGAGGAATTTCGCCGCACCATCCGCGAGATGCTTGCGGAAGCCAAGGAGGCCTGACGACATGGGCAAGCTCGTTCTCGTCCGCCACGGACAATCGCAGTGGAACCTGGAGAACCGCTTCACCGGCTGGGTCGATGTTCCAATCACGCCGCTCGGCGAGGTTGAGGCGCACCGCGCCGGCAAGGAGCTCAAGGCCGCGGACATCAAGTTCGACCTCGCCTTCGTCTCCGAGCTGATCCGGGCGAACCAGACGCTCGAGGTCATCCTGGACGAGCTCGGCCGCAAGGACCTGCCGGTCAAGAAGGACAAGGCCCTCAACGAGCGCCATTATGGCGATCTGCAGGGATTGGACAAGGCCGAGACGATCAAGAAATTCGGAGAGGCGCAGGTGCATATCTGGCGCCGCTCCTTCGATGTGAAGCCGCCCAACGGCGAGAGCCTCAAGGACACGGCCGACCGGACGCTTCCCTATTTCCACGCCGAAATCCTCCCGCTCGTGAAGGGCAGCAAGAATATCCTCGTTTCGGCGCACGGCAACTCCCTGCGCGCGATCATCATGGACCTCGAGAAGCTCACCCCCGACCAGATCATGAAGGTCGAGATCGGCACCTGCCGCCCGATCACCTATGACATCGGGCCCAAGGGCGAGATTCTCAGTAAGGCCCTGTCGACCGCGGCGTAAAGGCGTCGCCCGTGAGATTTTTGTATGATAGCGTCATGAAAAAACTACTTTTCACGGTCCTCGCGATCGCCCTAATGTCCGCCTGCACCACGCCCCAGTCCAAGAAGAAGGCCGGCAAGGACGCTAAAGGCGGAGCCGGGGCCGAGGAAAGCGTGGACGCGGCGCCCCTGCCCCCCGGCGCCGAGGTCACCGAGGCGAGCCTGCGCGGCTCCGGCTTCGACGCCGACCCCGAGATCCAGCCCGTGCGCTTCGACTACGACAGCGCCCAGCTCTCCCCCGAGGCGCTCGATGTGCTGAAGGCCAACGCCGCCCTCCTCAAGACCCGCAAGGCCCAAGAATTCCTCGTCGCCGGCCATTGCGACGACCGCGGCACGATCGCGTACAACCTCGCCCTCGGCCAGAAGCGAGCCAAGGAAGTCCGCGACTACTACATCCGCCTGGGCGTCGACGGCCGCCGCGTAGCCACGATCTCGTTTGGCAAGGAGATGCAGTCCTGCGCCGAGGCTACCGAGGGATGCTGGTCGCAAAACCGACGCGCGGTCACCGGCGTGCGCGCCAAGGCCGGCACGGCCGTAAAATGAACTTTCGGGCCGCGGCGCTGGCCCTCTCGGCGCTCGGGCTATCTTCCTGCGTCGCCACGCAGAAGGACATGCTGGACCTCTCCCAGCAGTCCGACGAGGTGTCGACCCAGGTTTCGGAGCTTAAGAAGACCGTCGGCTCCCTGCAGGCCAATCAAGCCGACCTGTCTGTCTCGATCAAGCAGCTACGCGAGGAGCTCACCGCGTACACCGAGACGGTCAAGTCCTCGCAGGGCGACATGAGCAAGCTCTCCGCCAAGCTCGACGACCTCGGCTCCCAGCTGTCCGGCAAGGTCGCAGCACTGGGCCAGACGATCAGCAAGGCGCAGGCTGACGGCCTTGAAGAACAGAAGGCCGCCCTCGCCGAGGCCAAGCGCGACGGCGCCACCGATGTGTTCTACACCGCCGAGAGGCGCCTGCAGGCCAAAGATTATTCCCAGGCCGCCAAGGGCTTCGAGCTGTATCTGCGAGACTTCCCGAAGGGCGACCTCCTCGATGTCGCGACCTACGACCTGGGCCTCGCCTACTTCGGCGTGCGCCAGTGGGAAAAGGCCGGACGCCAGTTCGCGATCGTCCTCGATAAGTACCCGAAGAGCGGCCAGACGCCCGGCGCGCGCCTGCACTACGCTTTGGCCCTGATCAACCTCAAGAAGGGCGGC
>Ga0163144_10014371_pt1 | contig 16441 bp, 11 predicted proteins | sample OliLak19BULKMAT1_FD_123175 | JGI IMG/M metagenome (GOLD analysis project Ga0163144, IMG submission 123175) | Freshwater microbial mat bacterial communities from Lake Vanda, McMurdo Dry Valleys, Antarctica - Oligotrophic Lake LV.19.BULKMAT1 | ecosystem: Environmental > Aquatic > Freshwater >... | reverse complement strand
TCCTACCGCACCCGCCACCTCAACAAGGAGGACCACCTGACCCGCACGGCGAAGACGGCCTAACCGCCCAGGGGGGTGACAGAATTTAGAGACAAAAGGTGACAGAGTTTAGAGAACTCACACGGCAAACCGATCAGGCTCCTTCTCGATGAACAGGAACTGGATTTCGGCGCGACCCGAACGCATCGCGGGGTGGTCCGCGACCGCCTTCAGCGCCACGATCGGTGATCCGGCTTGTCCTTCCGAGTAGACCCCGGGCCCCGCGAATCCATCAATGAACAGGATTCGCTTGTTTGTGCTCCCCAGAATCGGAAGCCAGCCGTTCAGGTACTCCCGCAGAACCTTGTGCTTTCCTAGGGTGTGCTCGTCCAGCTTCCAGATTGTACTTCTCGGCGGCATGCGTTGCTCACCTTTCGGTTGGCATCCTCAATGGCGGGCGCGACCTTTCATCGTCCGGGGTCGCTTGCGACCGGGAACCTTGGCCTTGCGTGCCGCCTGCACGGTCTTCGCCCTCGCCCTCTCCGTTCGAATCCGCTCCAGCAACTCCGCCGCCGTCTCGTAGCTCCGCGCTTCCGCCCGAGCAAGCTCGGCCTCGGTGGGCACGAGTTCGCCGGCAAAGGCGCGGGAGAGGATGGCCTGCGGGAGCTTCTCCGTCCGAGCAAGTGCCGCGTTCACTCGGTGCTCGATGGTGTCCGCCAGCGCGAAGAGGCGATTGGCCAGACTAACAACCTCCTCCTGCTCCTCAGGGGACGGAACAGGTATGGGCAGTTCTCGGAGATCCTCAATATTGATACCCGTGTATGCTGCGCCTTTTTCTCGTTCCGCGAGCCATGCCACGCTCGTGGGTGAGGCGACGCAGAGAGCTACGAAGGCTGGAATGGCCGGAGATTGGACCGCCGCAACAGCAACTTCTCGCGACACATTGTATCCGCGCAACTCGTTTGGTACGACCGCAACGCCTCCCAGCGTACCACGAACAGTCACCAACACCTCACCACCGCGTAGCTTTGTTCGAGGGTAGGCGTCAGCGATCTCAGTCGCAATCGGCTTAACTACTCGCAGATCGAGCGCGAGCGGCCTGACATTGCTCGAGCGAAGCGTGGGTACACCACCTCCAGTATCAGGCCCGAGTTTGATGACCCCGTATGTAATCGGGCGTGAGAGGTCACAAAGTTCAGCCAACGACCTGTGCGGCCAAGGGGCGGGAGGTTCATGAGTAGGTTGAGATGCGATGCCCTCGGCAGGTGCCACGGAGTCAACGATCGAACCTAGCCCCCCCTCCGTCAACCTCCCCTCACACGCCGCCGCCAGCACCGCCTGCCGGAACCGCTTGAGGATCCGAGGTACTCGCTCCAGCCGCTCCCGCGCCACGCTCACCCGTGCCAGGAGCGCCTCCACCTTCGCGGCGATACGGCGTTGCTCAGTGAGGGGAGCAACTGGGGTCATGACATTGTCTGCAAACCCCTGATTGATTCCTCCTTGGGCGGACCCTTGGAAGTTCTCGAGCAGCGCGTCTTGCCCAATGCGGGACCAAAGAAACCAGAATAGGAACTCAGGGAGAGTCGAATCATTCGGCCTGCAGACAAAGACATGCTCGTTCACGACTGCTCGTGCGAATGGAAAGTCATGACGAACTAGGGAGACTTTCCCGGTTGTCGCCCCATCCTTCACAACCAGAATATCCGACTGCCGGATGTGCCCCCTCTTCATTCGCGAAAAGAAGGACTCCGGGACGTACTTGATTGCCTCGAAATCGAAACCGCCGACAGCGTCAAGGTGCTCCCCGCCGACGCTAGGAACTCCGTCCTGGATACCTCTCACGCCGCCTCTCGGCCGTGACCCGCTCTCCAACAGGTCCAACAAAGATCGGAGCGGGGCCACACTCCAGCCAACAGAGAGTTGGGCGTTCATTGAGGTACGGTTGCGAAGGGCCCATCCCCGTTCCCCAACAATCCCATCACCGCCTGCAACTCCTCCACTGCTGCCTCGAGCTCCGCCACGGCGTCCGTGATGAGCTCCTCCGGCTCCGGCAGGTCGTCGACATCGTCGAGGCTTTCCTCCTTGAGCCACTTGAAGCCGTCCAGCTTGAACTCGCGGGCCTTCACCTCATCTATCGTGAAGCTCCGCCAGCGATCGGCTTTCGAGTCCTCCGGCTTCCGCTTGCTCCGTCCGTTCGGGTCCTTGCCGTAGCAGCGCTCGAACTCAGCAAAGTGCTCCGGGGTGAGCGGCCGGTCCTTCTTGGTGATCCCGGGCACGTTGGTGCGGGCGTCGTAGATCCACACAGTCTCGGTGGGCCGGCCCCTGGTAAAGAAGATCACGTTCGCCTTCACCCCCTGGCTGTAGGGGGTGAAGGTGCCGCGGGGCAGGCGGAGCACGGTGTGGAGATCGGCGTCCTCGGTGAGGATCTTCATCACCTCCCCCGCCTGGTCGGCAAAGAGACAATTGTCCGGCAGCACCACGGCGGCCCGGCCGCCCGGCTTGAGGATGGTGAGGACGTGCTGCAGGAAGTTGAGCTGCTTGTTGGAGGTCTCAACCGTAAAGTCCTCCCGCTCCGGCGCCTGGTTGGCCCCGCGGGTGCCGAACGGCGGATTCATGAGGACCATGTCGAACCGCTCGGCGGGCGGCGGACTGTAGATAGCGTCGCCCAGAGCGATGTGCGGCTCGACGTTGTGGAGATAGAGATTCATCAATGCGAGCCGGCGGGGCCGCGCCACCAGCTCGGTGCCAAAGTAGGTGCTGGTCCGGAGTCGTTTAGCCATGTCGCGGTCCAGGGCGCCACGGGTCAGGTTGTTGAACCACTCGCGCGCCGCTACCAGAAACCCACCGGTTCCCACCGCCGGATCACAGATCCTGAAGTCCGGGTGCGCCCGGGGATCGGGCTTCATGCAGCGCACCATGGCCTGAATGAGGACCCGCGGGGTAAAGTACTGCCCCGCCCCCTTCTTCCCTTCGCTTGCCGCCTTCTCCAGCAGCCCCTCATACGCCTCGGCTTTCACGTCCACGCCGAGTTCGGTCCACTCCACCTCGTCGATCAGGGCTACGAGCTTGCGCAGGTTGACCGGGTTGTTGAACCGGCTCTGGGACTGGGCGAACACATCGCCCAGGAGTCCAGGCTGCTTCGCCAGCGTCCTGAGCAGGTCCTGGTAGTGCTCCAGCAGGTCGGTGCCGCTCTTGGTGCGGAGCGTCTGCCAGTCGCACCCCTTGGGGAGCTTGAGGTCCTTTTCTTCCGCCATCTTGAGGAACAGCAGGAAGGTGATCTGCTCCACGTAGTCGCCATAGTCAATCCCGTCGTGGCGCAAGGTATGGCAGAATCCCCAGAGTTTCTGGACGACGTCGGTCATGCGGCAATGGCCTCGTTGAGTTCACGGAGCAGCTGCTGCAACCGTTCCCGACCGAATTCCCTCCCGGCGGCGCCGAATCCGCCGGTATCGGCAAGGGCCGGCTGCAGGTCGAAATCTGCCTCCGCGATGGAGAGGTTGCTGGTCATTACTTCGCGGATGCGATCCAGCCACTGCTGCTGGTCAGGGGTGAAGGCCTTGCCGGTGGTCACCCGCTCGAAGGCCCTGGAGGTGCGCTCCTCTGCGGAGAGTAACGGGCTCTCCTCGTCCACGGCATGGCGCACCATTGAAATGATGTCCGCCAAGGCCTTCCGGTATGTCAGTTCGTGGGCCCGTTGCAGGTCCCGGATGGTAAAACTGTAGCTCCCCCACGCCAGCCGCTTCCGGAGTTCGTCCAGCGACTCGGCGCTCCACTCGCGCGGGCGATCGAGCAAGACCCTGATCGCCGCAATCCGGTCGCGGTTCTCGGTGACAAAGGTGGTCCACCGCGTCAGGTACTCCTCGGGCTTGTATCCCGCCACGAGCAGTTCCGAGGTCACGGTGTCCTGCTGGCCGGGAGCCACCAGGAACGGGGCGCGGTCGGGCCGGGGGTAGTTGACCAGGAGGTCCTGGAAGGCGGGATCGCGCAGCGTCTTCATGGTCTCGACAAACGCAGACCCGAGTCGCGACTTGAGTCCTGCGGCGTACCTCCCCATGTCGCCTTCTGGAATCCAGGCCGCGAAGCGCTGTCGAGCCTCCGGCGCCATCTGCTTCTCGATCCGCTGCAGTCGCTTGACCAGGCAGCCGGTATTGTACTCCCGGTCCTGGTTCTGCCAAATGGCTTCGATGATCTCCTGGATGGTGCGTGACGGCCCGACCGGCGACTCGGCGGTGATCCCGGTGGTCTTCCGGAAGTACTCCAGCAGGGTGCCGTCGAAGCAGTCGAATACCGTGAAGTGGCTCTTATCGGGGTACTTCTCTCCTCTCCGAGTACCGCGCCCCAGCATCTGCTCGAAGAGAATCCGGCTCTTGACTGGCCGCAGGAGCACGATGAATTCCAGGTCGGGAATGTCCACGCCGGTGGTGAGCAGGTCCACGGTCACTGCGATGCCGGGGAGCGGCCGGTTCCGGAACTCGCGGATCCGCATGAGCGGACGGTCCACCTTGCCGGTGATCTTGGCCACGAAGGCATCGCCCCGCCCGAAGACGTCGCGCGCCAGGGTCACCAGCTGGTCGGCGTGCGAGGTGTGCGGCAGGTCATTCACCGCGAAGATCAGGGTCTTGGGGAAGCGGCCGGTCTGCTGTTCGTGCAGCACGGCGTACCGCTTCACCTCCTCGAGGATCTTCCGGTTGGACTCGGGGGCGGTGACCCGCTGCTCCAGCTCCGTGGCATCGAACTGCCGCTCATCCTCCAGCAGATCGAGCTGGGAGGCGCCGGTGGTGGTGTCCACGACTTCCACCGTCTCGCCCTCCTTGAGGAAGACGCCGTGGATGCGCACCTCGGAGCGGATCTTCACCGCATCGTAGTCTACAAGGTAGCCGTCCCGCACCGCCTGCTCGTAGCCGTAGGTGAACACCTTGTCGGTGAAGAAGGCGCTGGTATGCGCGGCTGGGGTGGCGGTGAGCCCGATACGGATGGCATCGAAGTGATTGAGGGTATCGCGCCAGACCGAGAGTTCCTGTCCGGTGTAGCCGCGGTGGCACTCATCGGCCACGATCAGGTCGAAGGCGTGGATCGGGATGTCGAGCTGACCGACATCGTCCTCCAACCTCTCATCGCCCAGCCCCGGCACCGCATCCCTGCCCAGGACGTTGATCGCCATCCGCTGGATGGTGCACACGTACACGAAGGCGTGGCCGGGAGAGGAATCGGTGAGGTAGGAGTTCGGCATGACCTTCGGATCGAACTTTTCCTCCTCTCCGAAGTCCTCAGTCTGAAAGCGGCTGCTGAAGACCTCATAAACTTGGTTGAGCTTGAGTCCCTGGCCGGCATCGAAGGCGGAGAACGCCCGCACCGCCTGCGCCGCGAGGGCTCGGCGGTCCACCAGAAACAGTACCCGCCGGACGACACCCGACTTCATCAGCCGGTAGATCTCGTTGACCAGCGTGAAGGTCTTTCCCGTGCCGGTCGCCATCGCCACCAGAAGATTGCGCTTGCGTTCCGCAATGGCCCTCTCGATGGCCGCGTTGGCGTCCCGCTGGTAAGGCCGGAGCTTCTGGTCGTCATTCGGAAGGGCGGCGAGGTCCTGGCAGGCCCGCTCAAGATCCCAGCCCAACTGCTCACGTAGCCCGCCTACGCTGTGAAACCCCGCCACGGTCCGGGCCCGGTTGAGCGGATGCCGAACGTCGTGGAACCAGGTGACCTCACCGTTGGTGGCGTAGAGGAAGGGGCAGCGGAATTCGCCGTAGCTCCGTCCGACCTGGGCCAGGCCTCTGGCGTAGCGTTGGGCCTGGGTCAGGACGTTCTGGGGGCCGACGGTGAGCTTCTTCGCCTCGACTACACCCACGATCCGGTCATCGAGCCACAGCGCGTAGTCGGCGGGCCCGTTGGCGGTTTCCTCTTCTTCGGTGCGGCCGGCGAGCCTCTGGTGCTCGCGACCATCAAAGCGCAGCCACCCCGCCGCGTCCAGCTGGGGGTCAATGCGCCTCTTGCGGGTAAGCCATTCGGGTTCGTGGGTGGGCGGCATGCGTCAGAAAGATACGCCTCCGGTGGGACAGGCGTCGAGACTCCTCCGCTTGCCTTCCCCGTCGCCGAGGCACGACCTTATGGCCATGCCGCTCCCTGCCAGCCCCCCGTCCAGCCGGAGAAGAGCGTCCATCGCTCAGGCGGTGCCGGGGCCGGCCACGCGCAGCATGATCTCCGCGACCCAGGCCGGGGCATAGGGATTGTCACGGATCAAGGTCACCTTGTCGGCATCCGAAAGGCGACGCCGCAGCGTGCGCACGACCCCGTCGTCCACGCGACTTTGTCCGAGATGGCGAAGCGCCTGGATGACCAGGCCACTGACCCGGCCGGCGGTCGCCATGCTCTTCGGAGTGGTGCGCCTGAGGATGATGTCCTGACGGCCGATCCGGACGCGCCGCGGCGTGCCATCGGTCAGGTAGACCATCTTGAGCGGGACTTGGTCCGAGAGGCCCAGCAGGTTGGTCGCGTAGGCGCCCGAGGGCTGGAGCCGCAGCCTGTCCTTCCCGGCCAGCACCCGCGCGATGGCATCTGGTGTTGGGTGGAGATGGCCCAGCGTGGGGTGTGTCGCGGGAACATAGTACAGGCCCCGCCCGGCCTGGCGGATCACCCCGCTCCGCCGGTGACGGGAGAGGGCTGAGGCTACCGCCGTGCGGGAGCCTATCCCGGCCAGGTCTCGTGGTGTGAACACATTGCCAGGCTTCATCCTACGAATGCGCCTGAGCACAAGACTGTCCACCGAGCCTTGATGTTTTGTCATATGAATTGCCACAAAAATAGCCTGTTTTCGTGGCAAAAGCCATCCGGCTACCGCCGCCGTGGTGAGAGGCGCACCCCATTAGCGCGCGAGATAGCCTGGCTCCAGGTCGGCCTGCCAGCAGGGGCAGGATGTCCATGCTGCACCGGCAAACTGGGGGCGTGCGATCTTTCCGAGATAGGGTCGCAGCTTTCCGTACAAGATGTGCCGCGACGTGGAGGCGAACTTGCTATTGCCGTCTTCAATGGTGGACGCCTCAATGATGTCCCGCTCGGTCCCCCGAGGCCACGGCCTCGGGGTTTTGTATTCCCGCCGTAGCAGGAGATCCTGAAGAGCAGCTCGGGACCACGAAGAGCTGAGGAAACTCCTCCGCCGCCGGGCGAAGTTCGACAAGAAGAGTACGAGGACGTGATCCCGATGAGCGACACCGTAAGGGATGCCCTCAAGGAAGCACGGAAGGCGCAACGGGCAATCGGCTCGGCGTCGGTCTTCCCCGCCTCGAAGGACGGCGAAGCCGGGCTACCGGCGCCTGCTGGACAACTGGCTGAGAAGGGCGTTCACGCTCGCGAAGTTGAAGCCGGAACTCGGTGGACTGTGGCACTCGCTGCGGCGAAAGTGGGCCACGGAACGGAAGGGCTACCCGGTGAAGGACGTCGCGGCGGCCGGTGGTTGGCGAGACGAAGGCACGATGCTCACCAGCTACAGCAGGTGGATGCGGCGACGGTGAAGCAAGTGGTGGTGTACCTGACGCAGCGACTGATGGGAACCCAGCTGGAGCATGGCCATGGACTTCTCGAGCAGCTGGTGAGGGCTATGGCAAGGGTCGCTGGAGGAAGCGGAAGGGTGACGCCATGGTTCGCCTGCCGGGTGGAACCACCCGGTAAGCTGAGCTACATTGGTATGAGGCGACGGGGATCGGCAGGAAGGAATTCAAAATCAAGCGGTACCTGGAACCATGACCATGAAACGAACCAAGACGCGCCAGCGTTTCGCGCTCTGCCCGGACAACTCCGAGTACCCCGCGTCCCTCGAGCGGTGGAAGATCTACCGGGTCCTCCCCGATGTCGACGCGGAGGAGTACGGCCAGGCGCGAGTCGTAGACGAATCGGGGGAGGACTACCTCTACGCGAGCCGGTGTTTCAAGCCGCTGCGACTCTCGCCCTTCCTGGTGCGGCTGTTCCCGCGCGGGGTGCGGGCGAAGTCCCGACAGCCGGCGGCGATCAGGACGGCCTGACGGATAGAGATCCCTCGCGGCCTTCGGTCGCTCGGGATGATCGACCAAGGTCGGTCAACTCACAACACAACTCGCAACACCGATTCAGGGCAAAGACAAAGCTCTACAACGGAAGTCGTTGCAGAGCTTGCTCTTCACCCCATCGGGACGGCGGGATTCGAACCCGCGACCCCCTGAACCCCATTCAGGTGCGCTACCAGGCTGCGCTACGTCCCGTACACAATCCCGTTTCCCTTCCGACCCCCTGACGCCCCGAGGATGGGGTACACCAACCTTCGGCCCTCGAAGGGCCGGTAAGGTACCCCCACCACCCGAACGATGGTAGCCCTTGGAGCTCTCCTGAAGGCCCGCCGCAGCCTCTCCCGGGAACTCGCCAGAACTCGCCGGCGGAAATGCCCTGCCCCCACAAAAACAGGGGACCGCCTGAAGCGACGCCTCGCTCCAGTCGGCCCCCTGGTACTCCCGACTGACCCCGTGCCGCGATCAGCCCTGTAGTAGTGCGCGGCCGGCCTGGGAACGATCTACCGCTGGACCCTTCCGCCAAGCGGCAAACCTACTTCTCTCCCCCAGGCCAGCCCCGCCGGGCTAGGACTTGGCAGGAGACATACCAGCCCGGGCAATAGCACCAAAGTCATTATAAGGCAACGCTTTAACACAATCTGACTGGGTCTGTGGTCGCGGCGGCGCCACCGCACTCCGACCACCCTATGCCACAGCGGTGGCATTCCGCCACCAGCCTTTCCCCGCCATCTTCCCTGACGACCCCCCGGGCGCCCTGCCTGGCGCCACCCCGGCCCGAATACCACAGCCCCCGCTACCCCATGCACCGTCGCCGATTCCTGCTCGCCTCCGGTCAGGCCGCCCTCGCGGCAGGCCTCCTCCCCCACGCCCTGGCCTGCGGGCGCGGCGCCGACGGCCCCGACGACGGGCCCTTCGTTGCCCTCCGGGACCGCTACTTCCTCCGCACCCTCGAGCTCAACCCGGTCACCGCCACCTACCTCGGCGGCGATGGCTACGATCAGAGCCTGAGCCGCATCAACGGCCGCCTGCGCGACTGGCGTCCCGAGGCCCTGGAAGCCGAACGACGCTTCTACCAGGAGATCGAATCCGCCCGCGTCGCCATTACCGCGGAGTCGCTCTCCCCCCAGGCGCGCATCGACCACGCGGTGATGGGGGCCCAGATCGCCTTCGTGCTCCGCCAGTCGGGCGAACGCCGCTCGCACCAGCGGGTGATCGACACCTACGTGGCCGAGCCGTTTCGCGGGGTTGATTGGCAAATCCAAGGAATGACCGAAGTCACGGGGGACCGGGGGACCGGGGGACCGGGCGAGCGCGGCACGCCACTCGAGTGGCGGCTGGTGGTCGAACGCCTCCGCGCCATTCCCGCCTACCTCGAAGCGGCCCAGATGAACCTGGCCGCCGGCGTGAAAGAGGGAAACGTCCCCGACCGCCGCATGATCGAGCGGGACGGCGTGACCGGCGCCAAGGCCAACGCCGAGTACTTCCGCAAGACGCTGCCGGAGAGCGTGGGCCCGTTCCTGGGCGGGCGCGCCTTTGCCCCCGCCATGCTGGCCGAGATTTCCGAGGCCAGCCGCCTGGCCGCCGACGCCTGGGAACGCTTCGCCGGCTTCCTGCTGCAGACCTATGACGCCAGCGACGTGACCGATCACTTCGCCGCCGGCGAGGAGGAATACGCCTGGCGGCTCCGGCACTGCCTCCACGTGGACCGGAACCTCGAGGATCTCTTCGCCTACGGGGCGGAACAGGTGGCCCACTACGAGGAGGCGCTCTTTGCCGTGGCGCGTGACGTGGCCACCGAAGGCGGCCTCACCCTGGCCTGGAAGTCCGACACCGAACGCCGGGCCTCCGCCCGGGCGGTGACGGAGTACCTGGCCAAGGAGTCCCCCAGGGACGACGACCAGCTGTTCGAGTGGTACAGGGAGGCGGGCACCCGGGCGGTGGAATGGGGCCGGCAGCAGCAGCTCTTCGACGTCCCCGCCGACTACCGGCTGGAGGTGACCCCCACGCCGCCGGTGCTCCGGGCCTCCATCGACGCGTCGTACTACCCCGCCCCGCCGTTCAAGAAGGCGGGCGTGGGCCGGTTCTACCTGACTCCCACCGACAACAACCCGGCGGCGCTCCGGCTCAACAACCGCGCGTCCATTGCCGACACGGCGATCCACGAGGGCTTCCCGGGCCACGACTGGCACTTCAAGTACATGACCCGCTACGCCAGCGAGATCAGCAACATCCGCTGGCTCACGCCGGGCGCGGTGGAGGACTCCTCCTCCATGTGGGAAGACTCGATGGCCACCGAGGGCTGGGCGCTCTACGCCGAGGAGCTGATGGCCGAGCCGGTGACGGGCCGGCCGTACGGCTTCTACTCGGCCGGCGAGCGGCTGTACGAGCTGCAGGGCCAGCTGCTCAGGGCGGTGCGGGTGCGGGTGGATGTCGGGATCCATACCGGCCGGATGAGTTACGATGAGGCGGTGGACTACTTTGTGACCCACGTCGCATTCTACCCGGGGGCCCGCGCCGCCTCACACTCGGACCCCACCGCGCAGGCGATCATGACCGGCGCCGAGCGGGCGATGTACCGCTATTCCAAGTGGCCGACCCAGGCAGTGACCTACAACCTGGGCAAGAACGAGATCCTGGCGCTGCGTGAGGCACTCCGGCAGAAGCGGGGCGACCGGTTTTCGGCCCGGCAGTTTCACGAGCGATTGATGCGTCTCGGCACGATTCCCGCAGGGTATGTCAGGGAGGTGATGCTGCAGGAGGGGTGATCCGGATCACGACACCCGCTCTTTCTCCACCGGTCCCGCAGCCTCACCCTGACCGCACCCCCTGCCGATAGTCGGGGGGAGCGACAGATGCGGAGGCACTATGGCGGAACCCTGGGAGTCCGAACCGGGCAACGAAAGCTGGAGCGACCGCGAGGCGTGGCGGGGGGATTCCCACGCCGGCGAGGACGAGTCGTGGCGCGCCGACGTCGAGGCCGGCTGGGTCTGGGCGGAGGAAGAGGAAGAGGCCGCGCCTGAGGAGCCGCTCGAGGACTGGCCGGAGAACCTGGCCGGGCCGGAGTATTGGCTCTACAAGAGGTACGGTATATAGGCGGTTGGACGGTTAGGTCGATCCCACCGCCCTTGCCGCACGACCGCCGCCCAGCCGCGCAACCGCCCAACCGCCCAACCGTCCAACCGCCCAACCGCCCAACCGCCCAACCGCCCAACCGCCCAACCGCCCAACCGTCTAACCGCCCAACCGTCTCACTGTCACAAAGCCCCACCCTCCGCTGTTCCTAGTCACAATGCCAGAGCACATCCTGCAGTCCTGGAGGGCGTCCTTCGGGGGGTTTCCCGTGGCGCCGGCGGACCTCGTTACGCGCCGGGCGCTGTGCCACCGGGCCGACTCGAAGTTCGTGCTCTCTCCCACCGGCGCCGCCGACCTGCTCGGCGCCCTGACCGGTGACTACGCCGTCCTCGCCGCCGGCGAGGCCTGCCTGGCCGACTACCAGACGCTGTACTTCGACACCGCCGATCTCGACTTCTTCCACGCCCGTCGCTGCGGCCGGCGGGTGCGCCACAAGGTGCGCATCCGCCACTACCCCGGCCGCCGGCTGACGCTGCTGGAGGTCAAGACCCGCCGGAACGATCTCCAGACCACCAAGGTGATCCGCCCGCGCCGTTTCGGGGACAACACCCTGAGCCCGGACGACCAGGCCTTTGTGCGGCTCCACACCGGCCTCGATCGCGACGTGCTGCCCCAGGTCTGGACCAACTACACCCGCGCCACGCTGTTCGGCCTCCACACCAACGAGCGAGTGACCGTGGACCTCAACCTGGCCCTGACCATGGGCGACCAACGCCGATCCTTTGCCACCGTGATCGTCGAGGTGAAGCAGTCACCCTTCCGCCGCAGCACCCCGGTGATGGCGCTGCTCCGGGACGCCGGCTGGCGGCCCCGCAGCGTCAGCAAGTACTGCGCAGGCATCGTCTACACTCGACGGTCGGTGCCCTGCAACCGGCTGCTGCCCGACCTGCGCGCGCTGGAGCAGGGAGGGGCCGCATGACCGCCCTGCCGTTCGATCTCCGCGACCTGGTGTCTCGGCTGGCGCTCAACCTGGCGTTCGCCACGCTGCTGATCCAGCTGATCTACTTCCGCCTCTACCGGAACCGTGATTTCGCCTTCACCTACTACGCCTTCAACGTCATCACCTTCTGCCTCTGCCTGCTGCTCAGCAAGGTGCCGACCCAATTCGGGCTGGCGCTGGCGCTGTTCGGCGTGTTCGGGATCCTGCGCTACCGCACCGAGCAGATCCGCATCCGGGACCTGACGTATCTGTTCATTCTGATCGGGCTGGGTGTGCTGAACGGGCTGGCGGCCCGGCACGTGAGCGTCACCGAGCTGCTGGTGGTCAACGGCGTGATCGTGGTGATGACCTGGCTGCTGGAACGCCACACGCCCAGTGACACCGGCCGGTCGGCGCCGCTGGTGTACGACCGGCTGGAGCTGCTCCGGCCCGGCAACGAGGCCCGGCTGCTGGCCGACCTGACCGCCCGGACCGGCCTGCCGGTGGTGCGGGTGGAGGTGGGCCGGTACGACCTGCTGCGTGACTCCGCTGAACTCACCGTCTACAGCCGCGAGGCAGAACAGGGTGGCACATCATGATTGCGCTGCTGATCGCGCTGGGGAGCGCGCCCGCACTGGCCCAGCAGGTGCCGCAAGCGGACACCGTCACCGCGGATTCGACCAAGGCCAAGAAGGACAAGAAACCCAAGGTCTACGGCTACCTCCAGGTGTTTTTCAAGGCTCGGCGCGAGGCCAACGGGGACGGGGTGACCGAGCCGACGGTGTTCCGGGACCAGAGGGTGCGGGTCGGGTTCAAGGGCAACGTGTCGGAGCACGTCGGCTACGCGGTGGAGATCGACCCCCGCTCGCCCGATATCAGCGGCGTCCTGCGCGACGGCTACATCACGCTCGACTACCTCCGCCACCAGGAGATCCGCATCGGCCAGCAGAAGACCCAATTCGGTTACGAGAACAGCACCAGCTCGTCGAAACTGTTCGTGGTCAACCGGGCCGAGGTGTCGGAGGCGCTGGGGCGGGGGATCAACCTGCGGGACATCGGGGTCGGGATGGTGGGGTTTGTACGGCTGGGCGGCGGGTTCCGGCTGGAGGACGCGATCACCGTGGTCAACGGCTCGGGCCTCAACGTGCAGGCGGACAGCACCAAGCGGAAGAACGTATGGGGACGGCTGGGGCTGCGCTACAAGCGGGACAGCCTGATCGTCCGGGCGGGGGTGTCGGGCGCGAGCGGCGATCAGCGCGAGCCGGCCGATCCCGGACCCCCGGCGGTGGCGCCGTTCACCTTCAGCTTTACCCGGGCCGGCGCCGGGGTGGAGATCACCCATCCCCGGTTCTTCCTGGCGGCGGAGTACGTGCGGGGGAAGGACAAGTCGTCCACGCCGGGGGTGACCGGCACGCGGAGCGGCTACTACGCCATCGCCGCGGCCAAGACCAGGTGGGGCGTGGGTCCGATCCTGCGCTACGACCGCACCGAAGAATTCAAGCGGTGGACCCTCGGCGCCTACGCCGGGCTGCCGGGGGACGACGTGAGCCTGCTGCTCAACTACGAGATCTTCCGGGACGACCTGGGCAAGCACGACGACCGCATTTATCTGCGGCTGCAGACCCGGTTCTAGGGGACCACGCAAAACCGCCCGCCAGCGGGGCTGGACGGGCGGACCATCAGAGCCGGCGGCGGGGATTGAACCCGCGACCCCCTGATTACGAATCAGGTGCTCTACCGCTGAGCTACACCGGCAACATGCGGAAAGTAAAACAGCGACGCCCTCGTCGCTGTTATGCCCTGGCGCGGATTCGAACCGCGACGCCTTACGGCACTACCCCCTCAAGATAGCGTGTCTACCAGTTTCACCACCAGGGCGCGGGCCGAGAACTTAGCGGGCCGGTGAGGCGAACGCAACGGGCCCGCGAGCGCCGTTGCGGCCATTTACGGGACGACATCGAAGCCGGTGCTGGTGGCCGCCGTCAGCGGCGAGGAGGTGACGCCGAGCGTGAAGCCGCTCCCCAGCAGATCGATGGCCAGATCGTCGAATGTGGCGATGCCGCCCGAGGCGCTGCGGGTGAGCGTCCCCAGGAGTGTGGAGACCCCCGCTCCATTGGGATCGTTGGCAATCGCGATGTCGATACTGGCCGACGAGCCGGTGACCAGGTTGCCGTGAGTGTCGAGCACGCTGACCTCGACCGCCGGCGTGATGACGCCGAGGATCGCCTGGACATTCGACGGCTGCACCGAGAAGCTGAGCTGCGTCGCGGCGCCGGCGGTGCCGGTGGCGGTGAAGGTCGCCGGGGTGACCACGCCGCTGGCGGTGGCCGTCATGGTGTTGTTGTTGACCCCGGCCGCGGTGCCCAGCGTCCAGCTGGTCACGGTGGCGATGCCGCTGCTGTTGGTGGGGCTGCCGCCGGAACCGACGACCACCGAGCCGCTGCCACCGGTCACCAGCCAGGTGACCGTGACGCCGTTCACCGGGTTATTGAACGCATCCCGCACCAGCACGCTCGGCGCGGTCGCCACCGCGGTGGCGACGGTGGCGCTCTGGCCGTTGCCGGCGCTGATGGTGATCTGAGTGGCCGTCCCGGCGGTGCCGGTGGCGGTGAAGGTCGCCGGAGTACCCACCCCACTGGCCGTGGCGGTCATGGTGTTGTTGCTGATTCCGGAGGTCGTGCCCAGGGTCCAGCTGGTCACCGTGGCGATGCCGCTGCTGTTGGTGGGGCTGCCGCCGGAACCGACGACCACCGCGCCGCTGCCACCGGTCACCAGCCAGGTGACCGTCACGCCATTCACCGGGTTATTGAACGCATCCCGCACCAGCACGCTCGGCGCAGTCGCCACCGCGGTGGCGACGGTGGCGCTCTGGCCGTTGCCGGCGCTGATGGTGATCTGAGTGGCCGTCCCGGCGGTGCCGGTGGCGGTGAAGGTCGCCGGAGTGGCCACGCCGCTGGCGGTGGCGGTCATGGTGTTGTTGCTGAGCCCGGCGGTGGTGCCCAGGGTCCAGCTGGTCACCGTGGCGATGCCGCTGCTGTTGGTGGGGCTGCCGCCGGAACCGACGACCACCGCGCCGCTGCCACCGGTCACCAGCCAGGTGACCGTTACGCCGTCCACGGGATTGTTGTTGACATCGCGGACGAGCACCGACGGCGCGGTCGCGACCGCGGTGTTCACCGTGGCGCTCTGTCCGTCCCCGGCGCTGATGGTGATCTGCGTGGCCGTGCCGGCGGTGCCGGTGGCCGTGAAGGTGACCGGGGATCCGCTGAGGCTGCCGTTGGTCGCCGTCAGGGTGTTGGAGCCGGCGGTCGTGCCGAGGGTCCAACTGCCCACCGTGGCGATGCCACTCGAATTAGTGGTGGCCGCCGTGCCGGTGGCGGAACCGCCACCGGTGGCCACGGCAAACGTGACGCTCACGTTGTTGACGGGATTATTGAACGCATCCCGCACCAGGACCGACGGCGCCACCGCCACCGTGCTGCCCGCCGTAGCGCTCTGCCCGTCGCCGGCGTTCAGCGCCATCTGGGTAGCCGCGCCGGCGGTGCCGGTGGCGGTGAAGGTCGCCGGGGTGACCACTCCGGCGGCGGTGGCGGTCATGGTGTTGTTGCTGACGCCGGCCGCGGTGCCCAGGGTCCAGCTGGTCACCGTGGCGATGCCGCTCGAGTTGGTGGGGGTGCCACCGGAACCGACGACCACCGCGCCACTGCCACCGGTCACCAGCCAGGTGACCGTCACGCCGCTCACGGGATTGTTATTGACGTCGCGGACGAGCACCGAGGGCGGCGTTGCCACCGTGCTGCCCGCCGTGGCGCTCTGCCCGTCGCCGGCGTTGAGGGTCATTTGGGTGGCCGCACCGGCGGTACCGCTGGCCGTGAACGTCGCCGGGGTGCCCACGCCGGTCGCCGTGGCCGTCATGGTGTTGTTGTTGACTCCGGCCCCGGTACCGAGGGTCCAGCTGGTCACCGTGGCGATCCCGCTGCTGTTGGTGGGGCTGCCGCCGGAACCGACGACCACCGAGCCGCTGCCACCGGTCACCAGCCAGGTGACCGTCACGCCGTTCACGGGATTGTTATTGATGTCGCGGACGAGCACCGACGGCGCGGTTGCAACCGTGGTGCCCGCTGTGGCGCTTTGCCCGTTCCCAGCGCTGACGGTGATCTGGGTCGCCGTGCCCGCCGTGCCAGTGGCGGTGAAGGTGACCGGCGATCCGCTGAGCGCCCCGTTAGTGGCGGTGAGGGTGTTGCTCCCGGCGGAGGTGCCGAGGGTCCAGGAGCCCACGGTCGCGATGCCGCTGCTGTTGGTCGTGGCAGCTGTCCCGGTGGCAGACCCGCCGCCGGTGGCCACGGCGAAGGTGACACTCACGCCGGTGACCGGGTTG
>Ga0163144_10014369_pt1 | contig 16444 bp, 14 predicted proteins | sample OliLak19BULKMAT1_FD_123175 | JGI IMG/M metagenome (GOLD analysis project Ga0163144, IMG submission 123175) | Freshwater microbial mat bacterial communities from Lake Vanda, McMurdo Dry Valleys, Antarctica - Oligotrophic Lake LV.19.BULKMAT1 | ecosystem: Environmental > Aquatic > Freshwater >... | reverse complement strand
GCCGCGGTCGATCAAGCTGAAGCGGTTGGACTGGAACGCGATGGGCAGGGCGTATCCATAGGCCCCGTAGCCGTACAGAAGCAGCGGGCTGGTCCCATCGCGTTTGGACGTCTTGAGGCGGACGAGCGTGATGGGGATTTTCACGCCGTCGGGCGCGGCGGCTTCAAGGCGTTCCACGGCGTATTTGGCCCGATCGAAGTTAGGCACTTCTTGCTTTTTTAGCTCCTTGAGCGCGTGCGTCGCCATGTCATATTCATAGATCGTTCGCGGCGTGACAAAGGACTCGAAGCTGTAGCGAAATCGGGTCGTGTGGTATTCGGCGTTCTCTTCCTCGGAAACTTCGCAGATGCGTTCCGGAAACGTCAGCGGATGCCCTTTGCCGTTCTTCCAGTTGACAACGCGAAATCCGGGCAGGCCGTCGACCCGCTCACTCAGCACCAGGCGGCTCTCGAACACTTCCATGCCGGTGACGGCCGTTTTAAGATCGTGCGGCACCAACTCACGCCAACGGGTGGGATGCTCAACCGGAGCGAGCACGACGCGGCGATTCTTGGCGCCCTTGTTGGTAAGGAATACGAACTCGTCTTGGCGATGTTCCGCCTGGTATTCGTGGCCTTCCTCGCGAGGCAAAAGGATTCGCGGCTTGCTAGACGGATTCTTGCTCGGTATCGCCCGCACTTCCGTGGTCGTCATGCTCGCGGAGGTAAGGAACAGATACTCTCGATCCTTCGATCGCGACAGGGAGACTCTGTATAACTCGTCTTTTTCCTCGAAGACGATTTCCGCCTTCGCATCGCCCAGACGTTGGCGATGGATGCGAAACGGCCGTTTCGCGTGATCCTCCGTCACGAAGAACAGCGTGCGATTGTCGCCGGCCCAGCGGACGCCTTGCACCTTCGCGATCCGATCCGGCAGCAATCGGCCGTCGCGCAGATCTTTGACGAAGAGCGTGTACTCGCGAAAGCCGGTGACATCCAGAGCGTAGGCCAACAGGTGGCCGTCGTCGCTTACCTCGAAGGCGCCCAAGCCCAGAAAGGTCTTTCCTTTCGCCAACGCGTTGAGATCCAGCAAGATCTCTTCTTTGCCTTCGACGCTTCCCTTTTTGCGGCAGCGAATGGGATACTGCTTGCCTTCCTCGGTTCGGCTGTAGTACCAGTAGTCTCTCTTTTGATGCGGCAGGCTCAGGTCGGTTTGCTTGATCCGGCTCAGCATTTCTCGGTAAAGCGTTTCTTGCAACTTCGCCGTCGGCTTCATGACCGCATCGGCATAGGCGTTCTCGGCCTTCATGTGCGCGATGACGGCGGGTTTCGTTTTCTCGCGCAGCCAATAGTAATGGTCGACGATCTTCTCGCCGTGAAGCGTCGTGACCTTTGGGATTTTCTTCGCGACCGGCGGCGTTGCCGTCTTGGGCGACAATGTCTGCGCCGAAGCCGTCGCAGCCATCCCCATCAGGAAAAGGATTCCCAGTCGCCGCATGAGTGGCCTCTCACCGTAGAGCAAGCAGCTCGCTTGCTCGAACAACAACCGGTCTACTTCACTGCCGTCTTTCGCTTCAAAATCACCTTCACGTTCAGCGTGGTCTTGCCGAATTGAAGGGTATCGTCGCCGTTCATGGCGATGCGCTTGCCGGCCGGAATCCGCTCGCCATTGAGTTTCGTCACGCGACGCCCCGTATCGGCGATCGCCAAGCCATTTTTATCGAGCCAAATGAGCGCGAAACGATTCACGTTGACGGGCACGCCTGGATTCTCTTGTTCGGTGAGATCGAGGTCGACGGCATGCGGCCCTTTTCGGCCCACATACGTCACGCCCTCTTTGATCGCATAATTCTTACCGGGCCGCAGCCCTTTCGCGACGGACAACTTTACCTTGGCGCCTTCGGGCAACGGGGTCGACATGATCGCTTCCTTGTAGTGGTTGATCGGACGCGGAGACGAACTTCAGGCTACGGTCCCATGGAAACGGAAACAAGCGAAAAGCTACCTGAGTTACGAGAAGTTCAGGCAACGAAAAAACGGGAAGGCATGGAAGCCTCCCCGTCATTGCCTTGTCTTGGAATAAACATCGCCGGTTTTCCCATTGGGAAACCCGGCGGGAATGCGTCAGTTAAAACAGGGCTTCGATCGGACGGCCGCCGCCGCCGGCGATGGCGAAGGGACGACCGATGGGATCACGCACCTGGGTGGCGGGATCGATGCCGAGGGCGCGATAGACGGTGGCGAAGACGTCGCCGATGCGCACCGGATTTTCCGCCACGGCCATGCCGTCGGCGTCGGTCGAGCCATATGCCTGACCGCCGCGAAGGGCGCCGCCGCCGATGACGATTGACCAGCAACGGGGCCAGTGGTCGCGGCCGGCGTTTTGGTTGATGCGCGGCGTACGACCAAATTCACCCATCCACACGAGCACCGTGTTCTGCCAAAGACCCCGGTCGGCGAGATCCTTGACGAGCGTGCCCATCGCCTTGTCGAGCGTGGGCTGCAACCGAGTGCTGTGAGCCGTGAAGGTCTGGTTGTGGGTGTCCCAACCCCCCAGGCTCAATTCGACGGACGAAACGCCGGACTCGACGAGGCGGCGGGCCAAGATCGCTCCGCGTCCAAAGTTGTTCGCGCCCATGCCGGCGGCGCCGTATTCTTCCATCAACTTGGGATTCTCACCCTTGAGATCGAATACGCGGCCTTCCTTCGAAGCGACGAGACTGAAACCCTTCTGGTAGATTTCCTGGTGGGCCTTGGTCGCGTCGGCGAAGCGGGGCCGATCCTTTTCATCCATGTGCGGCACGCGGCCGGTCATGAAGGGCTCTTCGAGCGAATAGAAGAGGCGTTGACGACGGCGCACGCGGTCTTCCAATTCGACCTGAGCGCTGGCGAGCGCGGGGGGACGGATGTTTTGCGGAGGCGAGCCGGGATTTTGAATCGTGAACGGGGCATAGTTCATGCCGAGGAAGCCGGGACCGTTCGCGTTGACGTTGCCGATTTCGATGTAGTTGGGCAGCGAGATGTCGCGATAGCCGGTGAGCTTGGGAACTTCGTGAGCCGCAATCGCGCCCAAAGAGGGAAACGCGATCGCGGGGTTGGGCGTGTACGAGGTGTGCATCAGCTGGCTGCCGCGATTGTGGTCGCCTTCGTTCGTCGTGAGCGAACGCAGGGCGATCAGGTGCCGAAACGATTCGGCGGTCTTCGGCATGTGTTCGGAAATCTGCACGCCGGGCGCGGTCGTGTTGACCGGGCGGAATTCGCCGCCGGTGGGACGGCCGGGCTTCAAGTCCCAGATGTCGATGGTCGCGGGGCCGCCGCCCATCCACATGATGATGACGCTCTTATTGTTACGACGCATCGCCTGCGCGTTGGCCTGGATCGTTCGCAGGAACTCCAGACCCGGGATGGCAAGGGCGGAATAACCCGCCACATGCTTGAGGAAATGCCGACGATTCATTCCCGATTCCATGAATGCACCCTCGTTTCTGGTTCATTCCCCCAGACCGAACGGCCCGGGAATGTTCCTAAGTGTAATTTTGACTGATAGTTCTGCGCTTGTCAAGAGACTAGCTTACGATTGCGACCCTTGCCAATCTTGATTTGATTTTCCCATCGCCCCCAGCTTGCCGCCGTCCCTTTTGCCATCGGGGTTTGGACGGTCCGAACTTGCCAAAAGTTCCGCGGATTTTGGGATTTCGTCGAATGGCGGTGGTCCCAGACCTCCCCGTTTCGCGCTCGCGGAATATCACGCGTGACGGCTGTACCCTCAACCTTCAGTCGATATCCCACACATTGGGTGGCATGTTTTTGCGGCTCCCTCGCGTTGGCAGGAAACCATCCGAACCACCGCAAAAGCATGTCGGCGTGTACCGCTTCCAAACCTAGCGAACCAAGTTTTCCGTGAGTGGGACGCTGCCAACATGCTTTTGCGGTGGTTTTGAAGCGAATTTGTCGATGCGCGGGATCCGCAAAAGCATGCCACACTTTTTCTTTGTTTCTTCGTTTCGCGCTCGCGGAATCCCTTGCAAGGGGATTTCGCGGATGAACGGGCGGCGCGAGCGCGAAACGGGGGCAAGGCAAATTCAACAAAAATACCTCAAATCAACTCGCGCATCACTTCGCCCTCATCCACCATGAACATCGGCCGGCCCGAGGGATGCACGAATTGCACGCGGGGATCGATGCCGACCACGCTTAAAAGGGTGGCGAAGAAGTCGCCCGGCGTGATCGGCCGAGAACGCACATGGGCGCCGCGCGAGTCGGACTCGCCGATGACCTGCCCCATGCGAAGGCCGCCGCCGATGAGGAGAGCGTCGTTGAGCGGGGCCCAGTGGTCGCGACCGGGGCCGCCGTTGACGCGCGGCGTTCGGCCGAATTCGCCGGTGACGACCAACAGGATGTCGTCTTGCAATCCGCGATCTTCGACGTCTTGCATGAAGGCGGCGACGGCGCGATCCAAAGGAGGACAAAGTTGATTACAGCCGGGCACTAGGCCGCCGTGGAAATCCCAGTAACCGTTGTTGAGCGTGACGAACCCGGCGCCGGCTTCACACAGACGGCGCGCGAGAAGCAGTTCTTGGCCGAGACCCGGACCGTAGCGATCGCGCACATGCGCCGGTTCGCGGGATAGGTCAAAGGCTTCTCGCCCTCGGCCCAGGACGACGTCGACGGCCTGCCGTTGGAAGCCGTCCATGGCGTTCGCCATGCCGGTGTTGTCCAAACCGCGATTGAAGGTGTCGAGGCGCGTCAGCAGCGATCGGCGATCGTCGAGGCGTTCGCGGTCAACGCGGAGGGCCATGTTTTGCAGCATAGTGTTGCCGCGATTGAGACCGACGCGGAAGGGCGAATGATCTTGGCCGAGCCAAACGGCATCGTCGCCGGGGAAGCCGCCGTGGTTGCTGAGAACGCGGACATAGGTCGGAACGCCGGTGTCGCGGTTGACGCTGCCGCGCGATCGGGCGACGACGGAGCCGATGGAGGGGGCGTGTTGCGGAAAGACCGCGGCCTTGCCGAGCGCTTCGGGTGGCCAAGGTTTACTGGTTTTCATCCAGTGCGTGGCCCCGCCGTGGTCGCCGTCGCCGTGAGTCAGGGTCCGCAGGATCGACATCTTGTCGGCACGCTGGGCCAAGCGCGAGAAATGGCTGCCGAAGACGACGCCGGGCAGGCGCGTGCGGGTGACGCCGAAGACGCTACGATATTCGGCCGGCGCGTCGGGTTTGCCGTCAAAAGTCTCGTGCTGCGGAGCGCCGCCGTCGAGGAAGAGGAGGATGATCGATTTGTTATTGGTCGCCAGGCCGGCTTCGGAAGCCGCGGCACGATGGCGCAACAGGTCGGTGAGAGTCAGGCCGCCCAAGGCGAGCGTGCCGACTTGCAGGAATTCGCGGCGGCTGGAGCCGTCGCATTTCGGTTTCGCGGTCGATCCGGAAATCAGGTCCAACATGGCATGGCCCCCCATGTGTGTTGCGTGATGCTTGCGTAGATTATACCACTGTAACGCGTTGACGCTATTCTTTTCGTCTCTGCAACAGTGCGCGAACGCATCAGTGGGTTGAGTCTTCCAACTCGCCTTTGAGCACCGCGTTCAGGCGCGTCCAGTCGTGAATGGTCATCGGTTGCTCCTTTCCGCCGTGCAATGGGTGTGAACGTAGTGTATCGTGATTCGCGAGGGACAGGGTGGTACAGTGCGGGAATTAGCGAATCGAATCGCGCTTGTGCTTGAATTCTGGTTTGAGGAAATCGTATGTTCGCGCATCTGACACTCGCCACGCGTGACGTCGAACGCTCGCTGCGTTTCTATTCGCGGGCGTTGTCGTGGCGTCCCATCGACCGTCCCAACAACATCGGCCGACCCGCGGCCTGGCTTGAGATCGCGCCGGGGCAAGAACTGCATCTCGTCGAAGTCGCTGATTTTTCCCCGTCCCCATTTGAAGCGGAGTTCGGCCGGCATTTCGCGATTGCCGTGCCTGGATCAGATTTCGACGGACTCAAGCGGCGCTTGCTGGAGCATGGCGGCACCCTCTCGGCGCCGATCCGAGAAACGCCGTTTCCGCGGTTCTTTTTTCAGGATCCCGACGGCTATGTGTTCGAGGTCGTCGCGGCGGAGCGAGAATCGGAGACGGGAGCAATGAAAATGCCATCGCACGATTGAATGCGAGCGAGTATCTTGACACTGTGAACAATCGCAATCATAAACTACATCGCGGGAAGACTGATGATCATAATTCGCTTTCCAGATGTTGAAGCGGAAAAGCGGGCCCTCGGCTTTCTCGCGGGCCGCTTTTCCTTCAAGTCGTGGTCCAACGGGGACTTCATGGTGCCGGAGCAGGCACTCGCTTCCCTTGCAGTGGAGGGGTTGTCTTTTTTCGTGCAGGGGCCGCCTAGCTATGAACAGCTTTCTACGACGGTTCGAAATCCTTGTTTGGTTGAAAGCCGAAAACTTTGAAGATACGCAGCGAGCTTGCGCTCGCTATCTGGTACGGACCCTACAAAATCCCATACTCCGCAAACACCTCCGCCACGCTCCTCCCTTTCGCCAACTCCTCGCGCACCGTATTCTCGCCTTTCGCCTTCGCGACCGCCAAGCTCAATGCTTCCTCCGCGACTTCTTGCGGAATCACGACCAGGCCGTCGATGTCGCCGAAGACGTAGTCGCCGGGCCGGACCGTGCAGGCGCCGACGCGAATGGGCACGTTGTGCGCGATGGCATCAATGCGGCCTTTGGAATCCAGCGGCGAGAATCCCAGGGCGAAGACGGGGAAACCCATCTCGATGATCTTGCCGGCGTCGCGCGTCAAGCCGTCGATCACCGCGCCCGTGGCACCATGCGCCCGGCTCGCCGTCGAAAGCAATTCGCCCCAGAGGGCGCAGGACACGTCGCCGTTCGTCGTCGCCACCAAAACGTCGCCCGGCTTGAGGGCGTCGACGCAGGCCATCTCCAGGGCGTAGGGCTTTTCAGGAACGGCCGCCACGGTCGTCGTGCTCAACGTGGCCGCTCGACCGAATAGTCGCGCGTCGTTCTGAAGGGGACGCAAGTTCGCGGGTAGCCCAAAGTCGCGCTGCCCCAAGCTGTCGAGCACGTCCGCCAAGACCGCGCTATAAAGGTACTCTTGTGCCTGTGCGAAGCGTTCCCAAAGATTCATTGAACCGTCTCTCGTGAGCGGGGCGTTTGCGATGAAGGGGCATTCTAATGCCGCGCTCGCGGGGCAGGAAGTAATTTCTTTCTCGTGCCGGTAGAATACCGGCACCACTTGTGGCGACCGGTATTCTACCGGTCGGGTGCGTTATGATGATGGAAACCTGCCGCCGCCTTGGAAGGATCCCCATGCCCTACAAACCCACCTACAGTTCCACCGAACCGACCCGCGACGTAATCGACAGCCATCAGGGCTCCGTTGTCCTGGAATTCGGCGCTCCCTGGTGAGGCTACTGCCTCGAAACCGAGCCGCAGTTGGCGGCCTTGCTCGCCGATCATCCCGATGTCCGCCACATCAAGATCCACGACGCCCGCCGCAAGCCGCTAGGCCGATCGTTCCGTGTCAAACTCTGGCCATCCCTCATCTTCCTGCGCGACGGCGTCGCGCATTTTCAAATCGCCCGCCCATCCCCGAAAGAAATCGAACACGGCCTCTCCCTGATTACCCCGCCCTCCCCGTAAAACAACTCCCCGCTCCGAACCGCTCCGCGTCCTCTGCGGTGAACTGGTCCAACCATGAATGCCTCCCTCGCCGATGTCCGTACCGCGATGCTCCTGGACCCCACGGTGACGAATCTCAACACCGGTTCCTTCGGTCCGCTTCCGCGTCCCGTGTTCGATCGTGCCACGGAGTTGCGCCATCGGCTGGCCGAGGAGCCGATGGACTTCCTCATCCGGCAAATGCCGCCGCTGCTTTGGCAGGCCCGCGTCCGTCTCGCCGAGTTTGTCGGCACGGAACCCAAACGACTCGTTTTCACTGCCAACGTGTCGGCAGCCATCAACATCGTCGCGGCAGGTTTGCGATTAAACGCTCCCGGCGAGATTCTACTCACCGATCACGAATACCTGGCGATGCAGTGGTGCTGGGAACGAATGGCGCAACGTCACGGCCTCACGCTGCGCACGTTTCCGCTGCCCGCCAACCCCTCCACGCCCGAGGAAATCGTCGCCGCCGCCGTCCGGGCTTTTCGTCCGCAAACACGCCTCTTCTTTTTCAGTCACGTTCTTTCGCCCACCGGCATGGCGCTGCCCGCGCGCGACTTGTGCCGCGAGGCCCGCCGCCGCGGCATCCTCACCGTCGTCGACGGCGCGCACGCCCTGGCCATGTTGCCGTTGAACCTCGACGAAATCGGCGCCGATTTCTACGCCTCCAATTGCCACAAATGGCTGCTTGCTCCCACGGGCTCGGGTTTCCTCTGGATCGGCCCCGGCAACGAGGATCGCCTCGAACCACTCCACGTAAGCTGGGGCTACCAACGTCCCGCGCCACCCTGGGACGAACCGGACGCGTTCGGTTCGACGCCGCGCATCCGCTTTTACGAGTTCGAGGGAACCCGCGATCTTTGCCCTTGGCTTGCCGTTCCAGCGGCGATTGATTTTCAGAAGGCAATCGGCTGGGGGGCGATTCGTACCTACAATCTCGAACTGGCCCAGTATGTCCGCCATCGCTTGGGCAATGACCTTGGACTGCCCGCCGTCACGCCAAGTCACTCCGCACTTCATGGATTCCTGACGGCGTTTCGCCTTCCCCCCAGGACCGAGCCCATGGGGTTGCGCGACAATCTCTGGAAGCGTCATCGCATCGAGATTCCCATTGTCGAACGGCCGGATTGCCTTCTGGCGCGAGTTTCCACGCATTTCTACAACACGGAAGCCCAGATTGACCACCTTGCCGCGGCGCTCGCGGAGAATCTTCAGGAACGCGGAAGGCCCGAGTCTTGACGCCCTTCTTCACACTGGACGCAAGCATCCTCGGCCGCCTCATCCATTGTGTTCTTGACAAAGAGGCAGTCGAAACGAGAAGCACGATCCCTTTCCCAAGGCGCTTTCGCACCAGATCGTGCCTCCCAACTTTTCGACAAACTCTTTCGCCACCGCAAGGCCATAGCCGGTGGAGGGTTCATTGCCGGTCGGTTGGGGCGTGAGCCTAGCGCCGCGCTGAAATAGTCGCGCTTGATCTTCCTGTCCAAGGCTTGGACCTTCGTCGCGGACTTTGCAGACGACGCCTTCCGATTCGGCAATGACTTGAATCCAGATCCGTTTCCCCGGCGGCGAAAACTTAACCGCGTTGGATACCAAATTGTCGAGCACGGCCGCAGCGGCGACGCGATCCGTCCAGGCGCTCGGCAGGTCCGCTTGAAACTCCGGGATGAAGCGGATCTCCTTCTGATTCGCGATGCGTTGGTAATAGTTGCAAAAACGTTGTGCCATGATATCGAGATGCACCGCTTCAAAGCGTAACTTCGCGTCCCGGCCCGTCGCGTTGTTCATGAGTTGGCTGACGGTGTGCATCATCAAGCTCGTGGCCTGGCGCAGGGCCTCGAGTCCGGTATGCACCTGCGGGTCGGCGTGGTCCGCCAGTGCCAATAAAAGCAGATCAACGGTGCCTCCCGTTACGGTGAGAAAATTGTTCAGGGCGTGGGCGGCGAAATGGACTGCACTCTCGCTGACGGCCGGCAGTTTTTCCAGATCGCATAACACCTCCTCCAACTCCAAACGGGCGCGGAGGATGCCCGACACGATGCGATCTTTCGTTTCCGGCATGTCTCGTCCTCCCCGCGTTCGCGCGGCAATCCGTCTTCCTTGTGCGTAATTCTTTACCATCAATATCGGCGCGGACGCATGCCCGTGCTATGCGCCGTTCGTCAATCGATCTCGCTGTCCCAAGGCGTCATACGTGGCGTATTTATAAAGTTCCGATAGCGTCGGGTAGTTGAAACAAGTTTCGATGAAAAGGTTCGCCTTGGCTTTCTGCATGAGGGCAAGCAGGCCGATGTGGATCAGTTCCGTCGCCTGTTCGCCCAAGATGTGGACGCCGAGCAGTTCCATGTCGCTGACGCGGAACAGGAGTTTCAGGAAGCCTTCCGCGTCGCCGATGATTTGCCCGCGCGCGTTGTTGAGATAGGACGCACGGCCGGCCACGTAGGTAATGTTCTTTTCGCGCAGCGACTCTTCGGTTTCACCGGCCATCGAGCATTCGGGGATCGTGTAGATGCCATAGGGCAGGATCGGGGAAAGCGATTCCATGCGATTTTCGTCGAGATAGCGAAACTTGAAGGCATGGGTCATGGCGACGCGCGCCTGTTCCATCGAGGTCGAGGCCAAGGCGGGATTGCCGATGACGTCGCCCGCGGCGTAGATGTGCGGGAAGTTGGTCTGGAAGAGTGGGTTCACCTGTACCTTGCCGCGTTCGTCGACGATGAGGCCGATGCGCTGGAGGTTGAGCGCCGCCACGTTGCCGCAGCGCCCCGAGGAAACCATGGCGCTTTCCACGGCGAACTCTTTGCCGGACTCCATTTGGATTTGGAGTTCCTCGCCGGAACTGTCGAGCTGTTGCACGCCGTCGCCAAGGAAGAGTTGGATTCCGAGGCTTTCCATTTCGCGTTGCAGCGCCGTGGAGAGTTCGGTGTCGAGGAACGCGAGGAGCCGATCCCGCTTTTCAACGAGGAAAACGCGAATGCCCAGAATGGCGAAGATGCAGGCATATTCGCAGCCGACGACGCCGCCGCCGACGACAAGCAGGCTTTTAGGCATGCGCGGCAGATTCAGAATCGTGTCGGAATCGAAGATGCGGGCATCCTGGAAGTCGAAATGTTTGGGTCGATAGGGATAGGATCCCGTCGCCAGCAAGAAGATCTCGGATTTGACCTGAAAAGGCGCTCCCGAGGGCGGCTTCACCTCGACGGTATGCGCGTCGATGAAGGACGCGGTGCCCTGGTAGGTCGTGATGCCATGGCGGTCCAGATTGTCGCCGATGCGCTGCCGTTCGCGTCCGACGACATAACGTTCGCGGGTCATGAAATCGCGCACGGTGACGGTCTTCTTGAGGCCGCGCACGTCGATGCCTTCGAGTTGCCGATTACGGAACCCCGAGAGAAAGACGGCCGTCTCGCGCAGCGTCTTGGACGGAAGCGTGCCGGTATTGGCGGCGGTCCCGCCGAGGACGGGTTCCTTCTCGATGAGCGCGACGTTTTTCTTGAAGTAGGCGGCTCGCGCGGCGCCCTTCTCACCGGCGGGTCCGGAGCCGATTACGACGAGATCATAGGTGGGGGTGGACATGGAGGCCTCACTTGCTTTCCATGGCGATGACTCCGTCCCAGTCTTTGGGCGGGGTTCCGCGAAAGCGGTTGATGAAATTTTTCAGCACCAGGCTCGGCCCGTCGAAGGGCAGGCGTTCCAGGAGAACGCGCGCATCGTTCCAGGTGCCCGCGATGAAATGCTCAAAGGCGGCGTCGTAGTCGCGGACGTCCACTTCCGACATGACGCCCGCTTCCACGCGCGACGGCATCAGTTCGTGTACGAGGCAGACGCGCTCCATGCCATAGGGACGAATGGAGGCAAGACGGCGGCAGCGGAAATTCTCCGCGTTGATCCGCAGGGCGGAATTCTCGTTCATCTTGATCAGAATCTCGGCGGTCGCGCCATCGATGAGTACGGGAACTTGAAAATGCTTGGTCAACGATTCCAGGCGCGAGGCGAGGTTGACGACGGGACCGAATACGCCGACTTTGATTTGATCCATCGTGCCGAGCCGGCCCGCGATGCCGCGCCCGTGCGCGATGCCCAATCCGCAGGTAAAGTTGGAAAGGGGATGATCGGCCCGCAGACTGCACTGCCAGAATTCCTTGCGAATCGACATGGCGGCGCGCGCCGCCATCTCGACTTGATCCTCGCGGGGTTGAGGCCAACCCCAAAAGCCCATGGCCGCGTCTCCTTGAAAATCCCCGATGACGCCGTCCTTATCGAGGATATTGCGCGTCATGATCCCCAGGGCTTCGCTGACGCGGTCCCACACTTCCTTGATGTTCTCTTGTCCTTCCTCCGTGATCCGGCTGAAGCCCCGCAAGTCGCAGAATAAGACGGTGATGGCCGTCTCGCGCGGTTTGAGCACCTCGTTGATGTCCTGCTTGGCGAGCGCGGAAAGCACCTTGGGGGAAAGGATGCTTTGCAAGATGCTGAGCCGTTTTTGCAAGTCGCGCACCTGCTTGAGCGATCCGAAGATATCGGCGACCAGCCCCGTGAATTTTAGGTCGCTTTTTTGCGCCTCCTGTAGCGCGGCCGGATCCAAATTGAGCGCTTGCGAGGATCGGCCCACGATGTAGATCGCCCATCCGGGCTCCGGTTCGTCCGGCAAGGGGGCGCAGATGGCCCAGTCGAAGTCCGGGCTCGCCGTGAACTCGCCGTCTCCGGCGGTCCAGGTGTGCATGGTGACCTGGCGGCGGCGGCGAATGGCGTCGTAGACGAGGCGGCGGGAGGGATGAAAGCGAGCGGTCTTGCCGTCGCGTTGCGCTGCCGCGCGGACCTGGATTTCCACTTCCCCGCCGGCCCGGCGCGGATTGAGCCAGACCACGGCGGCGCCCAACGCGCGGGGAATGCCGTCTAGCAAGACTTCCAAGACGCGCCGCTCGAATTCCTGTTCGCTGGGGGAATAGCGGATCATCGCCGGCAGTTTTGCCAGCACCGCGATGCGGTTTTCCGCGTCGCCGAATTGATGGTTGCCCAAATCGTGGGCGCTACAAGTCAGTTCTTCGACCGGCACATTCTGGTCGCTTGCGGGTGTACCGGCCGATTCTTCCAACAAGAAGGTCGTTTTGCCGATTACGAACTGTTCGCCGACGGCAACGGCAAACTCGTCGTTGGGGGTTCCCTGAAAGAAAATCTGATTCGTCGCGTCGGGATTGCGATGCACCCAAAGTTTGCCGTTTTTCCACTCCAAAGTGGCGTGCCAGCGTGAGATTTGCGCATCCCAGTCCGCGACCCACTCGCTCATGCCCGCCTTGCGGCCCAGGGTGACGCCGCGGCCGGAGGGAAAGCTCTTGCGCCAGGTGTTTTTGGGGTCTTCGCCCTGTGCGACCAGATCCGGCATGGTTTACTCTTACCCGATGAGAAATAACGGCAATGACTGAATTGTGCCCGGCTTTCACTCTGTTCGCAAGACCCATTCCGAAAGGAAGCGACTGGCGAGGTATATCGATTGGCCGTTTATGCCGATCTTAACCGATCCTTCCCCCGCATGGTGCGAAACAGCCAGGCCCAAACCCCCGCGAGCAGCGCAGCGCAGATGCCGGCCGTGGCGAGAATGACTTTGATCAAAGTCCAGCGCATGTCCTCGATGGGTTGAAATACTTCCTCGCGGTAATGCAGCACGACTGCGCGCCAGCCGTCTTCTTCAATTTGCGCAAAATTGGCCAGGCATTCCTTGCCGGTGATCTCGTCCTCGTAATTCAAATCCTGTTTTTGGCCCTTCGCCTTGGTTAATTTCTCGGTCTTGAGCATTTTGTGCTTGAGGGGCTCCGAGTCGTCGAGATCCGAGTGAAAAACACACTTCCCATGCTGGTTGAGCAAGATCGCGCTGCCCTGGTGAATTTCCACCCCTGTCAGCAAAGAATGCAACTCGTCGAAATAGATGAATCCGACCAACATGCCGATGAGCTTCTTGTTGCCGGCCTTGCCAAGATCTCGTTTCCTCCCTTTGCCGATCGTCGTCTCGGCTTGATCGTAAATCGGGGTTGAGACTGCCACCAGTGTCGGCTTTACGCCGTCTTCTTCCAGTGTGGAGAGATAGGGATCCGAAACGTAGGTGCGTTCTATGTATTTCAAGGTTCCGTCGGGATTGGGGCGGTTGCCTCCCAAGCCATGGTAATAGTCCCGGTAGTTGTAGTTCCTGCCGTAGATCTTGCGCAATTCGGCCTTTTGTTTTTCTCGTTTCGCTTCTCCCGCGGGTGAGTCGTCCCAAGTCGCTTCGGGATGGCCCCCCACGATCAAATTCCCTTTTGCATCATAATAAATCAACAATCGAAAGCCCGGGCGATGAGTCTTGAACAGGAATGTTTCCAACGACTCGAAACCGGGAGTCGTCAAATAGGATTTGTCCTGGATGCTCTTCGGCGCCAATTCCTCTCGAAACGCCTGGATCGTGGCGATCAATTCTTCGTTTTTCGCGAGCCGCTCCATGGTATCCTTTCGGGCGGACAATTCCTCCCGGGCCAGGCTGGCAATGAGTTTCGCGGTCGTCTTGTCATTGTGCAGAATCTGCGTCATGAGGGCATCTCGCGTCTCGTGAACCGAAACCTGCAACAGCGCATAGGCCAGCGCCGCCAGGCAGCCAACGAGGAGTACCGATGCCACCAGGCCGAGATAGAGCATCGGCCTTTTTCGCAAATAGCGTTCCCGATGCTCCAAGGCGTTCAGCACTTCGCTGGCACTTTGGTAGCGTTTGGCGGGATCCAGATGCAGACATTTTTCGACGACGACGGAAAGGCTGCGATCCATCCCCGGAAGATGGCGATGGAGGATCGGCAGCGGCGCTTTGCCCACTCCTTGCTGATACAGTTGCAACCGCGAATTCAGATGGGTCGTCTGATTCAGTTCGTCGGTCAATTCCGTCGACGCGCGCGGCGGCCGACCGGTCAACATGCAATAGAAAATCGCCCCGAGACCATAGACGTCCCAACGCGTGTCCGGAATCTGCTTCGTGAGGTCCGCTTGTTCCGGCGCCATGTAATAAAACGTGCCCAGGTTCACGGAGGACGCCTGCGACTCCATCGAAAGATGCGCCTGTCCGAAATCCGCGATCAGTGGTTTGCCCAGCGTATCAAGCAGAATGTTCGCGGGCTTCAAATCGCAATGGCGGATGCCTTTGGCATGCACGTACGCCATCGATTCCACCATGTTGCGAAACACGCTGAGCGCCCGCGGCACGGGCATGGCGCCGTTGCGCAACGTACCCGCCAGCGACCCGCCTTCCGCGTAATTCATGATGAAATAGGGCGGCGTCCCATCCGGTTCGGCGTCTTTGAGTTGCACGATGCCGGGCACCGCGTCCAACATCGCCAGCTGCTTTATCTCCGCCCAAACGATCTGCCACATCTCGCCCACGCGGCGATGGAAGAACTTGATGGCGACCTGCTTGTTCGTGGAATGTTCCACCGCGCGCCACACCACGCCGTAGGTTCCCTGGCCGAGTTTCTCATCCAAGCAATAACCCGGCACGTCCGGCGGCGTCTCCTTGGCGGCGCTGTTCTCAAGCGCCGATTGCACATCCAACTCATCCTGTTGCTGGGTCGAATCCATGGAAGGTGAAAGTTGAAGCGGCGCCTCGGCAGGCGGCTTTTCCTTCACTGTCTCCGCTCCCGGCGCCTTGTTGGATACCGTTTCCTTTCCGGAAGGGGACTGGGCGGGATCGAAGGGAATCGTGCCTTCTTCGGCCGGGTTGCCGCCCGCGGATGAGTACAACGGCGTTCTATCATCGGAAGCCATAAATCCTCGCGCTTCACCGAAGTGCAACGGGCCATGCGAAACCGTCCCGCCAACTCCTATTAGGATAATCGTTTTCGCGGCGTTGCGAAAGAAGGAAGCCTTCTTTCCCGCAAAAGCGATTCTTCTGCCGCTTGCGGCTTAGCGTTCGCTCCGCCCGTTCAGAAATCGGGAAGTTATTTTCGGAGCGTCCCTTAATGCAGCGCGGCGTTCTCCTCCCACATGCGGAAGCCGCCGACGAAGGCGTTGTCGTTGCTGCCCAGCATGACGTTGTCCAAAAGAATCCTCACTTTTTTTGAATTTCCGCCGCCCAGGACGACATAGTCGACGACCAACGCGGCTTTGAGACGACGCACCACATCGTTGACGAAGGCGCGCCAGCGCTTCTTGCCCAGGCGTTCCATGCCGCGCTGGCCCACGTACTGCTCGAACGAACGTCCTTTTCGGTACGGCAGATGGCCCAACTCCATCGGCGCCACGACATTCTCGACGATCAACGTCGAGCCAAGCCCCGTGCCCAGGCCCAAGAAGAGCATTCGGCCTCCCTGATAGCTGCCGATCGCCTGCATCGCGGCGTCGTTGACCACACGCACCGGCTTTCCAAAACTTCCCTCAAAGTCGAATTCCTTCCAACCCGGTGCCAGGTTGACCGGTTCCTCCAGGATAGCGCCGCGCATCACCGGTCCGGGATAACCGATGCTGATGGCGTCGAATTCCCAATCGTGCGTCGCTTCCTTGACCTTTTCCACGAGTTGCGCGGCGGTCAACGTGAGGCCCGACGGCACCTTTCGCGGCTCGCTTTCACCGCTGGCGAGGAGCTTGATATTCGTCCCGCCCACGTCGATGACGAGAATTTTTTTCATGGCCTATCCTTTTCTGTCGAAACGAGAAACCTAAAGCCGGCGCATTTCTTTGCTTCTTATCCCCAGTGCGGTTATCTTACTTTTGGATTTCCAAGAGGCACGAAATGTCCACGCCAAGCCATCGCCGCGAAACGCACCTGGCACTGCTGCGCCCG
>Ga0163144_10014366_pt1 | contig 16446 bp, 15 predicted proteins | sample OliLak19BULKMAT1_FD_123175 | JGI IMG/M metagenome (GOLD analysis project Ga0163144, IMG submission 123175) | Freshwater microbial mat bacterial communities from Lake Vanda, McMurdo Dry Valleys, Antarctica - Oligotrophic Lake LV.19.BULKMAT1 | ecosystem: Environmental > Aquatic > Freshwater >... | reverse complement strand
TACTCAAGATCGATGAAAATCGCTGCTTTCATAGCGAAATTCGCGGTGCTGCTTTTTCGACGCCGACGGGCAACCGATGAAGCTGCCGTGAACATGTTGCCGAAGGTTTACACGCGCGCCTTAACTCTGTTCCCGAAGATGCTCGGGATTATTACCGAGGATTCAAGGATTTTGCGGGCTGCGGTTCCGCGATGTGCCTCAACACGGAACGCATCATGGGAAACAGATGGGCTGCGGCGCCGACATGAGTGGCATCGACCCAGATGATCTTCGGCTTGTCGGTGGCTTCCCATAGCCGCTTCATCGCACCCGGCGGCACAACGTCGTCCCGGGTCGCACCGATCAGGAGTAAGCGTTTCGCCTTCAACTGCCCCGCATAAGTCAGCGGATCGACGGCTGACAGCGTTTCCTTCAAAGCGGCGGTCGTCACTCCCGCGGCCTTCAGTGCGGCTGTCACGATACCCGCCTGCGGATGATCGGCGAAGGAATCGACCAGACCACCACCGCCCAACAGCAGCGATGCATGGGTCAACTTCGGCTCGTTGGCCGCCAAAATGGCCCCGAGAAAACTGCCGAGACTCGTGCCGACGACACCGAGGTTCGCGGGATCGACCTCCGGCCGACCGGCCAGCCAAGCCACGGCGCGGCGGGCATCGAGAATGCCTTGGCGGACATTCGCTTGGCTCGCGGCAATGTCCGGACTCAGGAACCGCAGCTTGCCGGCGGTCGCTTCCGGCGGGCGGCGGACCCCGTAGTACGGCATGGTCATGCAGAGCGCGGGAATGTTGTTGGCTGCAAGCCAGACGGCTTGCCCGCGGCTGACCACACCGGCGCCGTCCAGGATGTCCAGCACGATCGCAGCCCGGCTATGAGTGGCACCCTTCGGTCGAAAAAACTCAGCGACGACGGTATTGTTTTCGACGTGCTTGCTGACGATGGCGGAAGGGAAGGTCACCTCGAAGACTTCGACGCCGCTCTCCTTCAACTCGAATTTCCTACGCATTGTAACCGCCACGTCGGCCGCGTCGACACGGTAGCGGGCTGCAATGCCGGCATTCGGTGCGTCCGCAGCAATGCGGACGGTTTCCAACGTCGGGGATGCGGTCATGGTCGCCAAGCACAGCAACAGCAGTCCCATCAGTTCTCCTGCGACGGGTATAAATCCTAGTCCTTGGTTTCGTCGGGCTTCGGCTCGTCGCTCTTTTTCTCTTCGGCGGCCGCTGCCTCTTCCTTTTTGAAGAACATCGCCAATTGGCCGAATGAGTTCAGTGCCGAGCGACCGGACTTCTGTTGATCGCTGAGCTTGGTGCTCTGCTTCGGTCGGTCCGGAGTTTTCTTGACGCCTGCACCCGGAGCGGCTGCCGCGCCGGGTGCAGGGACTTCCGCAGCAGGCTTGGGGGCGGTCGGTTTGCCGCTGCTGCGCCAGCCTGGGGCACCGGGGCCGGTAGGGCGTCGGGCCGGGCGAGGTCCGCCCGGCCCACCGGCACCGCCGCCGGGACCACCCATCGGCGGTCGGGCGGGGAAGGGACGAGGACCGCCCGGTCCGCCTGGTCCACCGCCGGGTTGCATCGAAGGCCGGGGTTGATCGCGTCGGTCGCCCTGCGGTCGGTCGCCTTGCGGTCGGTCGCCTTGCGGTCGGTCGCCTTGCGGTCGGTCCCCTTGAGGCTGCGGCGGGCGATCCCCTTGCGGACGGGGCGGTCGCGGACCACGGTCGCCTTGGGGAGGCCGATCCCCTTGTTGTCGTTCCCCCTGCGGCGGTCGCGGGCCGCGTTCGCCCTGTTGACGCGGCGCTCGTTCGCCGCCACGTTCTTGGGGCTTGCGGTCCTGACCCGGCGCCAGCATCGTCAGCGACACGCGTTTGCGGTCCCCGTCCACCGTCATGACCCAGACCTTGACCACGTCGCCCACGGCCACGGCATCGTGCGGACTCTTGATGTAGCGGTTGGCGATCTGCGAAATGTGAACCAGCCCGGAGTCCTTCAGGCCGACGTCCACGAACGCGCCGAAGTCGACGACGTTCAGCACTTCGCCGCGAAGTTCCATACCGGCGACAAGGTCTTCGAGTTTCAGAACGCCCTTACGGAAGATCGGCTCGGGCCGATCCGAGCGGGGGTCGCGGCCCGGCCGGGCGACCGCGTGATAGATATCCCGCACGGTCATCGGCCCGGCGTTCAGCTTGGTCGCCATGTCTTCGGGTGCGATCGTCCGCAGTTTTTCGCGGAGTTCCTTGACCTTCTCGGAGTCGAGCAGATCCGCCGGGGCGTACCCGAATTCTTCAAGGACCTTGCGGGCCAATTCGTAACTTTCCGGGTGAACGGACGTCGTGTCGAGCGGGTCGCCCCCCTCGGCGATCTTAAGGAAGCCCGCAGCCTGGGTGAAGCGGGCTTCGCCCATTTGCGGCACGCTCATCAACTGCTCGCGGCTCGTGAACCGACCGTGTTGCGTGCGATAGTCCACGACGTTGCGGGCCACGAGTTGGTTGAAGCCGGACACATGGCGAAGCAGCGGGATGGAGGCCGTGTTCAGGTCGACGCCGACGGTGTTGACGCAGGACTCGATCACCGATTCGACGGACTGCTTCAGATACTTCTGCCGCACGTCGTGCTGATAAAGTCCGACGCCGACGTGTTGCGGATCGACCTTGACCAACTCGGAAAGCGGGTCCTGCAGCCGGCGGCCGATGCTGATGGTGCCGCGGGTCGTGGCATCGAGATCGGGAAACTCTTCCTTGGCCTGCGGCGACGCGGAGTAGTCGCTTGCACCCGCTTCGTTGACGATGACGTAGGCCAAGTCGGGCGAGGCCGGCGGCAGGCCGTCCAGATCGATGACTTCCTCGGGCACAACCGCCGGAGCAGGGGGGGCAACGGGAAGCACGGCCGGGGCCACATGAATCGCGGCCTCCGCAGCGGCCAAGCCGGCATCCACGGCGGTCGAAGTGCTTTCGCCGAGGTCGATGCCCGGCACGATCATGGTCGTTTCCGCAGCTCCGCCCAAATCGCCCGTCGTGGCCGTGGTGGCGACGTCGGCGGTATTGGGCACCGCGTTTTCGGCCGATGCTTCCTCGGCAGGCAAGGGCGTTTCCGAGGTGGTCGTTTCCACCGTCCCCTGCGGAATCGGCGACGCGGCAGGCGTTGGGTTGACGCGGCGTTCCTCAAGTTCCGCGATCAGGTCGGAGACAAGTTGCTCGGTCTCCCGGCACGCGGTCCCGTTGCCCACGGCGACGACGGTAAGGTTGTGCTTGCGGATGAGTTGTTCGAGCTTCTTCTTCGCGGCGGCAACTTTCTTCTGCGGCGGGTGCGGGAAGATGACGCCGTCTTCCAGGAGTGTTCCGGTTTCATCCAAGGCGGCAACCTTGCAGCCGGTGCGGATGCCGGGGTCGATGGCCAGTACGCGCTTGCCGCCCAACGGCGGCCGCATGAGCAGGCTGTGAAGGTTGCGGGCGAAGATGTCGACCGCGTGATCCTGCGAAAACTCCGTCATTTCCCGGCGGATTTCCCGTTCCAGGCTCGGGAGGATCAGCCGATCCAAGGCATCGTCGACGACGGAGATCAACAAGTCCCGGTGCGGGTGGGCCTCGAGATTCAGCCGCTCGACGGCGATGCCCTTGGCCTGGTCGCGATTCGAGTCGATGCGGACGCGAAGAATGTTTTCCCGTTCGCCTCGGTTGACGGCGAGCACTCGGTGCGGGGGCATCTCGCGGACGGCTTCGCGGAACTTGGAGTAGTCCCGATATTCGCTGCCTTTGCCTTCGGGCACCGTCTCGATGCGGGTCGAGGCCAACTCGGCCGTGTCCCAAAGGAAGGCGCGTAGGCTGCCGCGGACTTCGGCCGAGTCCGAGATCATTTCGGCGATGATGAGCTTCAGGTTCGTCAGCACGTCGTTGACGTCGTGCAGTTGCTTCCACGGATCGACGATGCCGGGCAGGACCTCGGCGAGGTTCGCTGCGATGGGATCGTTGGTCCAAATCGCGATCGCCAGCGGTTCGAGACCCTTTTCCTTGGCATCCGCCGCCAGCGACTTCTTCTTCGCCTTGTAGGGCAGGTACAGGTCGTCGAGTCGCTTCAGCGATTCGGCTGCCAGCAGGTTTGCGGTCAACTCATCGGTCAGCTTACCTTGGTTGGCGATGCTGCGGAGAATCGACTGCTTCTTGGAGGCGATGTCGCGCAGCACCGTCAGTCTGCTTTGGACGCGACGGATCTGCGTTTCGTCCAACCCGCCGGTGCGTTCCTTGCGGTAGCGGGTGATGAAGGGAACCGTGTTTTCCGAATCCAACAACTGAACGACGGCTTCCACCTGAGCCTTGCGGACCTGGAGATCCTGCGCGATGCGCGACAAATCTTGGGCGTTGGGCGCAGCCGGCACTTGCGGCACAGGCTGAGGCGGCAATGCGGGGACGATCACCCGAGGCGGAGCATCCGCCGGCAGAGCGTCGATGACGCCGCCGGGCACTTCGGGACTCTCACCGGTTACATGAGTCGGTACGGATTCCGCAACCGCTTCAGCATCGACCGCAGGTGCTTCGGCAGTCGGTTCGGTCGCGGGCACTTCCGTCGTTTCGGTTGTGGGTACGGCTTCGTCCGGCATCGGTTGGTCCGGGGTTGGTTCGTTGGGGGTCATCGTGGACCATCCTTCACTGGGGACTGCGTGGCGACCGCGATCGTTCTACACGGCGCGAAAGAAAAACAACGAACGAGCGGGCCTCGTTCGGGAAGCCTATGACCAATTACTAAGGTGTTCCGACCATTCCGTCAAGCAAGCGACCGTCGAGCGGCCCGAGTTCCGCCGATGTTTTTGTCCGTAGTCGGGATCTCGGACGCCAACGAAGGCGGGGGTTCGGCGTTACCATTTCAAGTGCGACCTTGGGAACCGGCGATGGCGGCGGTAGGATGATGCCGAACCTCATGGCAGATTCGCTCCCACCCCTCCGATTCACCAACTCACCCACCGACCCGACTCCGGGCAGGCCGGAGGGGGCGGTCGATGATGGCGGCACGACCGGTGCAGGCCGATGCGAAGCGGATTGGATCCGTGCCGCCCAGCAGGGCGATCGGGAAGCGTTCGCCGAACTCGTGACCCTGTACTGGGATCGACTGCACCGCTGGTTGCTTCAGATGACCCGCGACCCGCATAAGGCCGAGGATTTGACGCAAGAGACGTTTCTCAAGGTTCTCGCAGCCTTGGGATCGTTTCGGGAAGGGACGAACTTCCGGGCTTGGGTGTTCCGGATCGCACACAACAACTTCGTGAACCTGAAACGTTCCGAACGGAAGAACGTGGCGACGCTCTCCGAAGACCCGCCCGGCCGCGACACCGCGGGGCCGGACGATGCGGCCGCCGAGCGGGAAGCAGTAGTCGTCGTCCGCAAGGCGATGAGCGAACTGGGACCGGACTTCCGGAGTGCATTGCTGCTGAGAATCGACGAAGGCTTGTCGTTTCGGGACATTGCTCAAGTGATGAACATCACGGAAGAAACGGCCCGCTGGAGGGTGTTCAAGGCCCGCAGACAATTGATGAAGGCGATCGGGGCGGAAATCTGGAGTCTGGAAAAAGCCGAGGACGAGAAGCCGAAGGCGACGAAGGGGAAGGACAAGGGACCATGACGACGACTTGCCGAAGCATCGAACTGCAACTCACCGGCCTGCCCGATCCGGCCGTGCCGACGGAAGACCTCCGCGCTCACCTGGGCGAATGCGACCCGTGCCGTAAGTATCTTGCCGGTCTGCGTCGACTCGATGCGATCGTGAGTTCGCTACCGGTGCCTGCCGCCGATCCGCTGGTCAAGGATGCCTTCCTTGCCGGTTTGCCGGCGTTGCCGCCGATCATCGAGCGACGCCTGATTCCGGTTCGCAGCGGCTCGGATTCCTACGCAGCCCTGACGCGCCGCGTTGCCTCGGCGCGATCCTGGATCGGCGCCGGCACCGCTGCGGCCCTCATCCTCGGTGCCGGTTTGTACTTCGGTACCTCCGACACGAGACCGCAGGCGCAGGCCGCCGCCTTCCGCCACGAACTGCTGGCCAAGGAAGTGGCCACGCTGGCGACCCTGACCAAAGCCACGACGCCCAAGGAAAAGATCGCGGTCTGGACGGTCTTCCTCAACGACCTCCACGCCGAAGCCAAACTGCTCGCCCGCGGCGGCGAAGTCTCGGAGATGCAGGCCCTGAGCCGCATGTACAAAAAAGCCGCAACCGACGGCTTGGCGAAGCAGGCCTGCCTGCTGCCGCACCACTGGACCCCGGCTCAACGCCGCGAAGCCCTCGCCGCCGCCGAGGCCGAACTTGCCGCCGCCGAGACTCAAGCCACCATTCAAGCCGACTTGGCCCCCGGCCAAGCCAAGGTAATCTTTCAAGCCATCGCCGGAAGCGCCAAGGATGCCCGCGCCCGGCTGCAACAAGCGATCCGCGGAGAAGCGTTCTAACCGTGAAAACCAATCTTATCCCACTCGTCTGCTTCGTCCTGCTCTCCGCTTTTGCGGATGCTCAGAGTACACCACGCACGCCGATGCTCGCCGACCGCATCCGCATGATCCAGGTCAATCATGCCCTGCTCGAAGATCTGCTCGACCACGGCATCCGCCTGTCGGACACGGACACGCACCTCGGCCGCGCCGCCGAATGCCGTAAAGCCCTCGTCACCATCGGCGGTGAAGTCAACCGCACCGTCGAACAGCCCGCCGCCGACCTCGATCGCCTCAGCGAACTCGCCGATCAGATGACGCAGTTGACCACGGAAGGCCTGCTGCCCACGCTCGAAGCCGCCCGTGCCCAGATCCGGGCGGGCAGCCCCGGCGCCGAGAAACTCGCCAAGATCGAAACCCAAACCAGCGACGACCTGCAAACCCTGCTGACCGGCCTGACCCTCGACCCCCGCCTCAACCGCAACGAAACGCTGCGGATCGCCTTGGACCGCCTGCGGTCGACCCTGCCGAGCGTCAAGCCGGTGGAGAAGTAGCGAATCAAGGGTGAGCGGCGTGGATGACCCGCCGTGTCTCGATTTCAAATCATCAACAGTGATGGGGACGCTCGGGCTGGACAAGACTCGGCGGGCTTACGCCACGTCGCTCGGCAAGAGTGGAAATGAAAGAACGCCGCCGGTGATCCCGGCGGCGTTCTTTTTTTGTCATTCAGCACAGCGATCACGTGTCGTTGTAGAGGTCGTGGAGCATGGGGTCGAGGCGTTTGGTGTTGCGCTCGACGGCCAAGACGATGGTCTGCTCCTCCATGCCGTCGGCGGAGCAGGCGACGGCCGGGATGATCTGCCCGCTGTCCGGGAGGCTGTACCGCATCGTGGCGGTGCCGTCCGGGCGGATCTTGATCGGCTCGTTTTGGAGTGTGACGGTCGCAGTCGGGTCGGTCTTAACGTAGACGATCAGTTCGGCATCGAGGTCGAAGAAGAACTTCTTCAGCTTGCCCGGGAGCACGGCACCACTGCCGAAGGCCGGCTCCTTGAAGGGGCGGTGGAAGTGGTCCCCGTTGACGTCGCGGCCGTGGCGGGCCGCTTCCTCTTGGGCTTCCTTGGAGAGTTCGCCGTCCACGACTTCGCTCGCTCCCGCTTTCGGAGGCATCAGCACATTCGAGCGGCCCAGCGGGTAGAAGCGGCCCGTGCGGGTGAGATAGCCGATGTCCGCCCGGTAGGACCGCGGCGGTTGCGGCACGTCGATGTACCAGTGCGAACAACCGCCGTGGACGACGATGTCCCGCAGCGCGGCTTCGCTGGTGCTGGTCGTGTCCGCACTGGTGACGTCGAAGAGGCGAATGATCGGCTTGGCGCCGTGCCAATCCTGGTTGAGCGCCGCCTCGGCACGCTGAACCGACTGCATCGAGAGTTCCCAGAACACGTGCAGCCAGTAGGCATCCGGAGCAGTCAGGTGCACGCGATCCTTCACTGCCGCGCCGTTCTTGGTTTTTACCGAAAGATCCTTGTCGCTCGGGATCGCCGCTTCGACGCGAAGATTCGAGTTCTGCTTGCCGTGCTTGCCTACTTCGGCCTTACCGCTTGCCTTGGTCGTCGGCTTCACGGTCGGCTTCACAGGTGCCGGCGGCGGTAGCTTTGCGGTCGGCTTGCCGTTGCCGGCGGATCTCGTCGGGGCGGTCGGCTTCGGTGCCACGATCTTGCCGGCCGACTTCGGCGGTGATACCGGCGGTTTCGTCTTAACGGCCGGCGGTTTCGCGTTGACGGCCGGTTTCGTACGGTATGACGCATTCAATTTTGACGGAACAGATTTGGAAGGGGGGACCGGCTTGGCGGCAGAAGGTTTGGCGGCAGAAGGCTTGGCGGCAGAAGGCTTGGCTTTTCCTTTGCCGGTCGGTTTGACAGTCGCCTTAGCGGCCGGCTTCAACGGTTTGGCGGAAGGAGCTTTCATGTTCACTTGGTCATCCTTTTGCCGCACTCCCGTTTCCGGCGGCGGCGGCGTCGATCACAAAGTCGGCAGGCGCAGATCGCCTACGGCTGCGGTGCGTCCCAGCGAGAAGTACCGCGGGTTCCGTCCCTCGGGGAATAGTTTGATCGTCAGATGACTCCGGACGTCGTCTCGGAGTCATGGAGGGAGGCCGCATCATTCGACCGCTGCAAGGCTTGCCGAGGACTTCGAAGTCTCGTGCCTTCTCTTATAAATCTATAAAATTGCCCTCATCAATGTCAACGGAAGATGGGATTTCTCAGTGCGGTTTACCCAGATTATTGCCCAGCCTGAATCGAAACGGGCTTCTTGGCCTTGCCCAGCCCGTAACACTGATGGAATCCACCCAAACCGCAGTTTCATAAGGGCAGGGGTGCGTTCGTTTCGGAATGTTATGTTCACCGAACGTGATGCATTGAGCCTGGAACTCGCGGCCGCAGTCGCGAACTGAGAGCTTGTGAAAAAAATCACGAAGTCCGGGTTGACGCTCGCAGACGATTTTCCAGAATGACCCCAAGAGCGAGCGTTGCGTCGGAGGTTCGCCATGGCAACGCCTCGAAAATCGGTTCCACTCGGTCTCGGCTTTGCCGTCATCGGTTCGGAATTGGCAACGGTGACGCTCATTGGTGTTGCTCTCGATTATGTCCTTGGGACCGGCGGCGGTTTTTCTGTCGGCTTTGCCTTGCTCGGAATGGTCTTGGCCGTACTCTTGACGATCCGGTTACTGAGGGCCGAAGAATTGAGCAGGAAGTCGCAACCGTGAAGCTCAGACGCGGTTGCATATGGCTCCTCGGCACTGCGGCAGGGGTTGCACTGGCGGGATTTGCAGCGGCCGCAGTTTTGGATCAACAGCAGCACGCGATGTTTGCGGGCATTGCCGCATCGGCGATGGGATCGGCGGCCTTGGTATCGCTGGTTGTGGAATGGAAATTCGGGAACCGCGGTCCGGCGGCGATTGCAACGCACTGGTTTGGGGCCTTGATTCGCGTCGGTGTGCTGGTGGGACTCGGTATCGTCGGAAATCGCGGGCTGAGTCCGGCGGAATCGCAGGCTTGGTGGTTATGGCTGCTGGTGGCCTACTTGGCGATGTTGGTGGTTGAAACGGTTTGGTTGGTGCGGACGTTGGACCGGCAAACGGTTGCAGCGACCGCCCGTTATGAGGAGCAAGGTTCATGAGCGCAGCCGTCAACGTCGTTCCGGGAGAGAAACCCCCGTTTGATGCGATGGTGGAAGCACGCGACTCGGACCATTTCCTGTTCTTCGATTCGCTGCACTGGCAGTTGGATCTCCCGGTCGTTGCCGGGATCCAAATCACCAAGTTTCACATCCTCCTGACGATCGCAGCGGCCTTGACCTCGTTTGCACTGATCTGGCTCGGCAAGCGGATGCGGAGCGGCGAACCGCCCCGCGGTGTCGCTCAAAACTTCCTGGAAAGCATCGTCTACTTCGTGCGGGACGACATTGCTCGCCCCGCGATCGGCGACCACGACGGCGACAAATACGTTCCGTTCCTCGGGACGACGTTCCTGTTCATTCTGATCGCCAACCTGCTCGGGATGATCCCGTTCATGGGTTCGCCGACTGCCAGCATCGCCGTGACTGCGGCATTGTCTTTGGTCGGCTTCGTGCTCACGCATTGGGCTGGGATCAAGGAAAACGGCGTCTTCGGTTACTTCAAGAGCTACATCCCGCACATTGAGATCGAAGGCCCGGCCAAGGTCATGCTGATCTTCCTGGTGCCGCTGATCGCGATTCTGGAAATGATGACGCCGTTCATTCGGCTCGGTGTGCTTGCAGTGCGTTTGTTTGCGAACATGCTGGCCGGCCACGTAGCACTCTTCGTACTGTTGTTCTTTATCGATATGGTCAGCAAGCCGGAGTGGCTCAACTACAACCACGTCGATGAATGGTGGTACTACGTCGTGGCTCCGTTGAGCGTGATTCTGGTGACGCTGCTGAGCTTGTTGGAGCTACTTGTGGCCGGGCTTCAGGCGTTCATCTTCACCCTGCTGACGGCCATCTTCATCGGACTGGCGAAACACCCGGCCCACTAGGGGTCGGCTCGAAACGGAACTGGGGAACGTTCGCCTGCGGCGGGCGGGACTTGTGCGGAAGACTCGGAAACTTTCAACTTGAGGATTGGCTCGTCATGCGTAACGTTCTCGCTCTCCTGGCGGCTCTGGCGGTCATTGTGTTCACCGGAGCATCGGTCCTTGCACAGGACGGGGTCAAAACCGGCGCCACGACCGTCACGACGACCGCAGCGGCCGCCACTCCGGCCTTGAAGCTCGGGCCGATCGGCATGGGTCTGTCGGTGATCGGTGTCGGCGTCGGCCTCGGTCTCATCGGCTTCGGCGCCATGGGCGGCATCGCCCGTCAGCCCGAACAAGCCGGCAACATCCGCACCGCCATGCTCATCATCGGCGGTCTCGTCGAAGGTGCCGGCATTATCGCTCTGGTGCTCTGCTTCGTGGCTAATTAGTGGTTCGTTCTTCGTGGTTTGTTCTTTGAGCTTCGCATGGTCGGGCCGAACCGCATCGCTTGTGGCCGGTCAGCGTTGCGAATCCGGAAAGAACCAGGAACAAAACACCAAGAACTTCCTACAGGATCTCCGATATGATTCGCGCCTTGCTGATTTCGATGACGCTTCTCGTGTTGGGAACCTCGGCCTCCGCGGCCGCCGGCCCGGCGCCGGAAGGCCTGGAAGCCGTGTTCGACCTGCCCAAGCGTTGGGACCTGAGCATTTACACGCTGATCGTGTTCTGCGTGCTCCTGTTCCTGATGGGCAAGTTCGCTTGGCCGGCGATCTCCGCCGGCATGAAGGCCCGTGAGGATGTCATCGTCAAGGCCCGGGACGAAGCGATCGACGCCCGCAAGGCCGCCGAAGCGATTCGAGCGGAACTTGCGGCGAAGATGGCTGCGGCTCAGGACGAAGTGAAAGGCATCATTGAAGAAGCCCGCCGGGACGCGGTCAAACTCAAGGCTGCCGAACGCGAAACGGGTGTGAAGGAAGCCGCGGCCGAACGGGACCGGGCCAAGAGGGAAATCGCCACGGCTTTGGAACAGGCCAAGGCCGAGTTGTACACGAAGTCGGTCGAGATCGCGGCACTGATTTCGTCCAAGGCCATGCGTCGCGAGATGACGGCCGCGGACCATGCCCGGCTTTTGGACGAATCGTTGGCGGAACTCGGCACCACCGTCGCCGCCAACTAACCCGAGACGACGGAAGGGGTCGAGGCCATGGCACAGGATGAAGCAGTCGGCGTTCAGGCCCGCATCGCCCGCGTCTATGCGGAAGCGATCCTGAACGTTGCCGGCAAAGAGAATCGGGCCGATGAGCTGGGCACCGAACTCGAGTTGGTCTCGGCCGAGTTGAAGGGCAACAAGGTCGTCGAGCAGTTCTTCGCCGCCGGTACGATCAGCCGCGCCGGCAAACTGCCGGTGTTGGCCGCCGGATTCGAGCGCGGCACGTCCGAGACGTTCCGCAAACTCATCGGCGTTTTGAACGAGAACAACCGACTGACGTTGCTGCCGGCGATCCATGCCGAGTACCGGAAGTTGCAGGACGTGCGCAGCGGTCGCATCCGCGTGACGGCGACCAGTGCCGTGCAACTGTCCGACGAACAGGTCGATCAATTGAAAACAACCCTCCGGACGCAACTGAAGGCCGAACCGGTTCTGACGATCCGAAACGATGCCGACATCCTCGGCGGCTTGATCGTGCAGGTCGGCGACAAGGTCTACGATTCCTCGGTCCGTTCACGGCTCGAGAACCTACGCAACACCCTACTGACGAGCGGAACCCATGGTTGAGAAGATCAAGGCCGGCGAAATCGCTTCGATTCTCGAAGCCCAGATCGCCAACTTCGGCAAGCAGATCGACGTCCGCGAGACCGGCAAGGTTCTCGAGGTCGGCGACGGCATTGCCCGCGTCTACGGCCTCTCCGAGGTGATGGCCGGCGAGTTGATCGACTTCCCGTCCGCGGGCGTCAAAGGCCTCGCGTTCAACTTGGAAGAAAACTCCGTTTCCGTCATCATTTTGGGTGACTATCTCAAGGTCCGCGAAGGGACCGAGGTCCGCACCACCGGCCGCCTGCTGGAAATCCCGGTCGGCCCGGAAATGATCGGTCGCGTCATCGACCCGCTCGGCAACCCGATCGACGGCAAGGGACCGATTCTCGCCAAGCGTTCGCGTCTCGTGGAGTCGCCCGCACCGGGGATTGTGGATCGCCAGCCAGTCAAGCAGCCGCTGCAAACCGGCATCAAGGCCATCGACGCCATGACGCCGATTGGCCGCGGCCAACGCGAACTCATCATCGGCGACCGCAAGACCGGCAAAACGCAGATTGCCGTTGACACGATCATCAACCAGAAGTCCGAAAACGTCATCTGCGTTTACGTCGCCTGCGGCCAAATGGAATCGAAGATCGCCGCCCTCGTGGAGAAGCTCCGCGAAAACGGCGCGATGTATTACACCGTCGTCGTCGTGGCCTCGTCGTCCGACTCGGCTCCGGTTCAGTACATCGCCCCCTATGCCGGCACCGCCATCGCCGAGTATTTCATGTACGAGGAAGGCAAGGATACGCTCTGCGTCTACGACGACTTGTCGAAGCAGGCCGCAGCGTATCGCCAACTCTCACTGCTCGTACGTCGGCCCCCCGGCCGCGAAGCCTACCCCGGCGACGTCTTCTACTGTCACAGCCGTCTGCTGGAACGCTCCGCCAAGCTCGCGGACAAGTACGTGCTGATTCCCAACGAAGCGGATGAGAAAAATTGCACCGCCGACTGGGGCGTGAATTCCGCCGAGGACTCGAAGCGTCAGCGGAACACCGGCGAAAAGGGCATGGTCTACGTCGGCCCCGGTGCGGCCGGCGGCAAGGAACAGGCCGAGCACGACCACAAGAACTTCCCCGGCACCAAGCTCGCCCGCATCCCCGGCACCGGCGGCTCACTGACGAGCCTTCCGATCATCGAGACGCTCGAAGGCGAAGTCTCCGCCTACATCCCGACCAACGTGATCTCGATCACCGACGGCCAGATTTATCTGCAGCCGGAACTCAAGAACGCCGGCGTGTTGCCCGCGGTCGACGTCGGCATTTCGGTCAGCCGGGTCGGCGGCAACGCCCAGATCAAGGCGATGAAGAACAAGAACGTGGCAGGTGGATTGAAGCTGGCCCTCGCGAGCTTCCGCGAACTCGAAGCCTTTGCCCAACTCGGCACCGACCTCGACCCGCAGACGCAGAAGCTGCTCGATCGCGGTTATCGCATGGTCGAGATTCTCAAACAGGGTCAGTTCGAGCCGCTCAACGTGATCGACCAGATCCTAATGATCTATGCCGGCAATAAGGGCGGACTGGATGCCGTCGAACGCAAGAACGTGCGGAGCTGGGAGAAGCAATATCTCGCCTTCATGAAGGAACAGATGCCGGAAGTCCGCAATCTGCTCGCCGAGAAGAAGGACATCACGCCGGAGATCGAAGAGAAACTCGGCATTGCGATGGCGACCTTCAACAAGCAGTTCATGGCGTAAGTGGTGGCCGCGGGCTTCGTTCACGTGCGGAAGGGATCGGTCATGAGTGGATGCGAAGTCATTGCCGTGGCGTTGGAAACGACGCAGGCGACGCTCGAAGCCTTTATTGCGGACTTCAGCGATGCCGACCTGTTGGTGCGTCCGGTGCCCGGAGCCAACCATGCCGCCTGGCAACTCGGCAACGTCGTGATCGGTGATCCGTTCCTCGTGACGGCCGTTCTGCCGGAGACGGTTTACCCGACTTTGCCCGCCGGATTCGCCGATCTCCACGGCTCCAAGGCATCGAAGATCGACGCCGACGCGGGGTTCCTGACTAAGGACGGGTACTTGGCACTCCTACGGGAAACGCGAGCCGTCACCATCGCAGCCGTTCGGAAACTGAGCGAAGCGGACTTGGATCGGCCGACGGGAGAAGCGATGGCGTGGTGCGGGCCGACCTTCGCCCATGTCCTTCTTTTTGCCGCCCAACACACGATGCAGCACGCCGGCCAGTTCAGCGTGATTCGTCGCAAACTCGCTAAGCCGGTCGTGTTCTAACAGGTTCCGCGTTGCGAGCCGACCGTAAGAGGGAATCATGCCGAACCTGAGATCGTTGGTCCGCCGCCGCAAGGCGATTCGGAACATCCGCAAGATCACGAAGACGATGGAACTGATCGCCACCGCACGCTTCAAGAAGGCGTTCGACCGCGCGGTCGAAGCCGAGGCGTATACCAAGAAAATTGCCGAACTCGCCGCGGACCTCACGCAGTCCGCCGGCGAAGTGTCGCATCCGCTGCTCACCGTCCGGGCCAACGTCAAGAAGGTGCTGGTCCTGGTCTTGACCGCCAATCGCGGGCTGTGCGGCGGATACAACGGCGGCATTTTGCGGGAAGCCGCCGGAAAGCTGAAGGCCTTGAAAGCCGCCGGCACTCCGACGGATGTCGAAGTCTCCGGCAAGCGCGGGGCCAACTACTTCAAGTTCCAGCAAGTGCCGATCGCGACGGCCTATACCCACCTCGAAGACAAACCGAAGTTCGAGGAAGTCGACGTCCTGGCCCAGAAGTACATCGACCTCTACACCAGTGGAGCGGTCGATCAGGTCGTCGTCGTCTACCAGAAGTTCCACACGATTTCCCGGCAGAATCCCGTCGCCGAGACACTGCTGCCGCTCTCGAGCGTGGTCGCGGTTTCGACCAAAAAAGCTGAAGTCGTTGCCGAGGCGGCGACTGCCGTCGAGTACGAATTCTTCCCGAATGCCGCGGGTATTCTCGAGTCGCTCGTTCCCGCAGCGTTCAAGGCCCGTTTGTTCAAATGCTTCCTGGATGCGGCCGTCAGCGAGCAGATCGCCCGCCGCGTCGCCATGAAGGCCGCAACCGAGAACGCCGGCGACCTCATCAAGGGCGTCACGCGGCTGTACAATCGAACGCGCCAAGCCAACATCACGAAGGAAATCAGCGAACTGATCGCCGGTTCCGAAGCGCTCAAGTAACGACCGAACGACGACGACCCGAAACCACCACACGATGACCCGGCCCGGCCGGACGACCCTTACGAGGCGAACGATGACGATGACGGCAACCGCAACCAAGACCGGGAAAATCGTGCAGGTGATCGGTTCCACGTTCGACGTGGAGTTTCCCGAAGGTGAACTTCCGGAAATCTACAACGCCGTCACGATCAAGTCGGGACCGAAAGCCCACGTGGCCGTAAGTCTGACGGGTGAAGTGCAACAGCACCTCGGCGGCAACCGAGTACGGGCCGTTGCCCTCGGCAGCACCGACGGCTTAGTGCGCGGCATGCCGGTCGTCGATACCGGCGGCCCGGTCTCCGTTCCCGTCGGCATGGAGACGCTCAGCCGCGTCTTCAACCTGCTGGGCGAACCGATCGACGGCGGCAAGCCGGTGATGGCGAAGGAAAAGCGGTCGATCCACCGCGAGCCGCCCAAGTTCGACGAACTGTCGCCCAAGGCCGAAGTGCTGGTGACCGGCATCAAGGTCATCGACCTCCTCACCCCGCTGGGCCGCGGCGGCAAGGCCGGCCTGTTCGGCGGGGCCGGGCTGGGCAAGACGGTCATTCTGCAGGAACTGATCACGCGGATCGCCAAGGTTTATAAGGGCTACTCGGTCTTCGCCGGCGTCGGCGAGCGGACCCGCGAAGGCAACGACCTTTGGCTGGAAATGCAGGAAACCAAAACAGGCGCCGAAGCCGACGCCAAATCGGTGATCGACTCGACCGCGATGGTCTTCGGCCAGATGAACGAACCCCCGGGCGCCCGCATGCGGGTCGCCCTCTCGGCGCTGACCATGGCCGAGTGGTTCCGGGACGAAACCGGGACCGAAACGCTCTTCTTCGTGGACAACATCTTCCGCTTCTCGCAAGCCGGATCGGAAGTGTCCGCCTTGCTCGGTCGCATGCCGTCGGCCGTGGGTTACCAGCCGACGCTGGCGACTGAAATGGGCGAATTGCAGGAACGGATCACCTCGACAACCAAGGGCGCGATCACGTCCGTGCAGGCCGTCTACGTCCCCGCGGACGACCCCAC
>Ga0163144_10014363_pt1 | contig 16448 bp, 15 predicted proteins | sample OliLak19BULKMAT1_FD_123175 | JGI IMG/M metagenome (GOLD analysis project Ga0163144, IMG submission 123175) | Freshwater microbial mat bacterial communities from Lake Vanda, McMurdo Dry Valleys, Antarctica - Oligotrophic Lake LV.19.BULKMAT1 | ecosystem: Environmental > Aquatic > Freshwater >... | reverse complement strand
TTGTTTATTTTGGCTCTGCCGATGGCAAACTATACGCGATAAACACACAAACGGGCAAAGAAAAGTGGACGTTTGACATGGGAAAACCGATTGTATCCTCACCAGTAGTGTATGATGGTACAGTATACATTGGCGGAACCGATAACAACTTTTATGCACTAGACCTGAAAACGGGCAAAGAAAGTTGGCGTTATACTACTGGTGGACCCATTACGGCAACAGCTTATATCGCAGATTCAACCATCTTAGTGGGTTCAATCGACCGTACACTATACGCCTTTCCCTTAGTTAAAAAATAAACAGAACGGAATGCTATTATGTCCTTCATTCGTCGCATGTTCGGAAAAAACGAAGATGACAAACAAAGCTCTCAAAACAAACCCGATGCCAGCCTTAAAACGTCGGATGTACAAGAAGAATACCCCTCTTTCTCAGAACCTTCGGAGCAAGAGGAATTTTCCTATGGAATAGATGACGAACTAAAACAAGAAAAATCGGAACAAGAATCTTTAGCAAAGAAGCTGGCAACCGTCATTGACGGTGCCACTCGTCCATTGCCCAATGACCCCATTTTTGCAATGAACGGTAGCTTTCAATTTGGTCAAACATCAGACACAGGCTTAGTAAGACACAATAATCAGGACGCAGCTTTTTCTTTCTTCGCCAGAATTGACACAGTAGAAAATCACCCCAAATTTGGGCTCTTTATTGTCGCTGATGGCATGGGTGGGCATCATGATGGCGAAAAGGCTTCATCGCTTGTGGTTCGCGTGATGGCAAAATACATTCTTGACAAGGTGTATTTTGCCATGTTACAAGGTGCGGATATGCACGATGCCGAACGCCCTCCCATCTCAGAAATTCTCTCTTATGCCGTCAAAACAGCCAATGACGCGGCAATTAAAGAAATTCCTGACGGTGGCACAACAGTAACAGGTGTTCTTGTCATGGGTGAATGGGCGCACTTGGTTCATGTAGGCGATAGTCGTGCCTATATGGTCACTAAAGAAAGCGCGGAACAGCTTACAAGAGATCATACCCTTGTTCAACGTTTAATAGAACTAGACCAGATTACCGTTGAAGAAAGCTATGAACACCCTCAAAGAAATGTCCTCTATAGAGCAATTGGGCAAAATGAGAACGTCGAAGTAGACACCATGTCTCGTCGTCTACCCCCAAACGCGTCTATTTTGCTTTGTAGCGATGGGTTGTGGGGTACTGTAAGCAACACGCAAATACGAGAAGTGGTTGCGAGTACACCTAGCCCACAAGACGCTTGCGACAAACTTGTTACGCTCGCCGGTACGTTAGGTAGCACAGACAACATCACTGCAGTCATCCTACGAATGCCAAGTCAGTAAAGGTTGTGCCAATGAGCATTTCATTCGATCCATACAGTATTTTGGGCGTTTCTAGAAACGCCACAGATGAAGATATCAAAAAGGCGTATCGAAAGCTCGCACAAAGACTTCATCCTGATAAAAATCAGGGGAATGAAGCCGCTTCTTTACAGTTTAAAGACGTTTCGCTTGCCTATGGTACCTTGTCGGACATGACTGCAAAGAGACGTTATGATGAGCAGGCACGTCAACACGAAGAGAGTGGCGATACTTACTTCACTTTAAGAATGACCCCCAGTAAACGTGCAGTTATGCCTTTACCAGAAGACCAAGTCGTTTATATTCTCACCGAGATATTTCCTGCACCCTCTGCTAATCCACAAGAAAAAGTTGAGGCTAATCTAAATTTGTCGCTCGTTCTAGACATTAGCAATTCTATGAAGGGTACGCGCATTGAGCGCGTTAAGATTGCGGCGCAACTGATTATTGATAGCCTGTCTCCCAATGACACACTATCTGTTGTCGTTTTCAATGACCGAGCATCTATAATAATTCCATCAACAAAGGTGATTGATAAGCCAAGCCTCAAGGCACGTGTGAGCATGATTAACCCTAGTGGCGGAACAGAAATGTTCAACGGCATCAGCGAAGGATTTGCTCAGGTTAAAGTGGCTGCGAACCCGCGTATCGTAAACAGCATTGTGTTGTTAACCGATGGACATACCTATGGCGACCAAGACAAGTGTCTTGAGTTGGCAAAGCAAGCAACAAATACGGGTGTTGTTATTAGCTGTATGGGTTTAGGGCATGATTGGAACGATGAATTTTTAGACAAACTTTCATCAACAACGGGTGGTTCTACCACATTCATTAGCTCGGCAGATGGAGTTGTGCGGTTTCTTAACGACCATGTAAGAAGCCTGACCAACGCTTTTGCTGATAGAATGCAACTTACAGTAGCTCCTGACCCTGACATTAAGTTAGAAATGGCATTTAGGTTATCGCCTAGTCCACAACCGCTTATGATTGACGACTACATCATCCCGTTATCCAGCCTTCAGGTCAACCGCCCGATTGCCATCTTACTTCAGTTTGTGTTGCCTGCAAACTTAACGATCAACTTTAGAACACTAGCGCGAATGGTCGTGTCGGGCGAGATTTTACAAAATCAGGTCACCTCTTTTAAGGCAGTAAGCGATGTATCAATAGAAGTGACAGAAACGCTAGTTTCAGATGAACCACCCAATTCAATCATGGACGCGCTAAGTAAATTAACACTCTATCGTTTACAAGAACGCGCCAAAGAATCCCTTGAACGCGGCGATGTCACAGAAGCCACACAGCGACTCAATAACCTTGCTACCCGTTTGTTAGAGATGGGGCAAGAAAACTTAGCACAGCATACATTAGCAGAGGTTCAAAGAGTTTTACAAACACGTGCTTTTTCTGATGCTGGGAGAAAAACCATTAAGTACGAAACTCGTGCATTGCTGAGCCCCGGCGGTTTAGATGTTGCAATTACTAACTTCATCTCGTCAGATGGTTGATGACTATGAATGAAGGCGTTATAATCCTTAGCAGTAGTCAACCTTACAGAGAAAAATTATGATTCAATGTCAAGAGTGCCAACATCTTAACCGTAATGGCACCCTCTTTTGCGAAGAGTGTGGTCGTAGCTTGGTCGGCTTACCACTGAATGCCACCATCCCCACCCGTGCTATTCAGTCTGATGTTGATGAAGCATCCGCTAAATCTACTTGGGGAACCGCCCATGTAGGTCAAGGAACATCTCTTATGCTTAGGTTTCTTAGTAATGATGAGCCTATGATAATTCCCCCCACCAAGCGCGTCGTTTTTGGGCGCGTGGACGTGGGGAGTACGGTTAATCCAGATATTGACTTGACACCCTACGGTGCTATTGAAAAGGGTGTCTCTAGGCAACATGCTGCCGTTGAGTTTAGTGAAGATACACTTATCCTATTGGATGTGGGCAGTTCTAACGGTACTTTCTTAAACGGTCAGCGTCTTGTTCCTAATCAACCTCGTGTTCTCCGTGACGGGGACGAGGTAAGGTTCGGCAAGTTAGTGGCACATATTTACTTCAAATAAGGGGTAGCCATGATTTCCATTTTGTTACACATCGCAAACCAAGATCCTGTAAAAGTAGATGTTGAGGCATTGCCTGGACCAACAGATATTTGTATTGTTGGACGCAACCCGCGCGAAAGAAGCGATAAAGAAGTAACGTGGGTAGATGAAGGTGTCACAACCATTATTGTTCCATGGTGGCGCATCAACTACATTCAAGTTTTGCCTACTGGCGAAGAAGAACCCGAATTCCCATTGCTCTATCGTGATTAAAGATAATGTCTAACCTTCCAAAATCAACGCCAAGAGATGGCAAACGAATTCTTGTTGTAGACGATGAACCACGTATGATTGGTTTTATACGAATGAACCTTGAAATTGAAGGGCATCAGGTATTAGAAGCACATAATGGCATCGAAGCGTTAGATTCAATCAGAACACAGCTTCCTGACGTGGTTCTGCTTGATGTCATGATGCCAGAACTTGATGGCTTTGAAACATTGCGTATGCTACGAGAGTTTTCTAGTGTTCCAGTTATCATGCTGACGGCAAAAGGGGATGAAAACGACAAAGTATTTGGTCTTGAGCTAGGGGCGGATGACTATGTCACCAAGCCTTTTGCTCCTCGTGAGCTAAGCAGCAGAATTAAAGCAGTGCTAAGGCGTGCAGAAATGCCGTCCACCTCCCCTGACCAATCCATTTTGCAAATCGACGAGCGGTTAAGCGTTGATTTTAATCAAAGAGAGGTCGTTGTAGAGGGAGAACACATTAAACTTCGCCCCACAGAATACCGACTGCTCTATCACCTCATTGAAAATGCAGGTTGGACAGTTCAACACGACCAACTTTTGGCAAAGGTGTGGGGCTATGAATATCGGGACGAAGCGCATTACGTGCGTTTATATGTTAATTACCTTCGAGAGAAAATAGAGAAAGACCCCGCAAATCCGCAGTATATTCTTACAGAACGCGGGGTAGGCTATCGTTTTGTCAATTTTAGAAAAAAAGACATTTAGCCTATTCGTCGTAGAGAAAAAAACCAAATTCAAGGTAGTAGTACTTCATGGTGTTGCTACCTTGTTCCAGGTTCATTACCCCATAATCCTTGAACATAAACACTTTTCTATCACGACGTTTTAGTCGTTTTTTTAGCGTTGCCCACTGCGATTTAGAGGGTTCGGTCGCGCCTTCAGCTAAGGTACACACTGTAGGCTTTAAGATGAGACGATAATGCCCGTCATTATGTACATCAAGCCTTACAACATTCTCAATGCCAAATGCTTGGTTCACAAGAGGTAGAACTCTTGATTTGGGGCGTTTTTCAAATTCTGGCAGGTCATAAGACATTGTCTATTAAAACTTTCTCTGTATTTGAGCGAGATAGCTTAGAAACATGCCGAATCTAGTTTGCAGGATCGGCATGTTTGTCTTAGCTATAAATTAAACATTTCTTCTTCAATAGCAGCAATGGCGTGTTCTAGGATAGTTAATCCTTCTTCAAGCAATTCGCGATTTAGCACTAATGCAGGCGCAAAACGAATGCCGCTTGCCCCACAACCTAGCGTGATGAGACCATCCAAATAGCAACGGTCTACAATGGCATCTCTAAACTTAGGAAAAGGTTGCCCTTGTGCATCTGCAAAATCCATACCCAACATAAAGCCAAAACCGTCCACTCTTGTCATCGATGGGTGATTTGCCATAAATGTGCGCAAACGAGAAGCCGTATAATCACCTAAAGTTCTCGCGTTTTCCATTAGGTTTTCTTCTTGAATAATGTCTAGTGTGGCAAGTGCAGCTGCACAAGCTAATGGATTGCCACCAAAGGTACTGGCGTGCGCACCAGGCACCCACAAGCCCATAACATCTTTATGAGCGATCACTGCACCAATGGGCAAGCCGCTTCCTAAGCCTTTAGCCAAACAAACAATATCTGCGGCTACCCCCCAATGTTCAAGGGCGCAAAATTTACCTGTACGCCCAACGCCCGACTGAATTTCATCTGCAATCAGCAAAATGCCGTGCTTATCACAAAATTCTCTTAAACGCGGGAAGAAATCATCACGGGGAACAAGATACCCACCTTCACCTTGTATCGGTTCTACAATGACGGCAGCAATTTCGCGAGGGGCGACCTTCTTTAGCACAAATTTCTCAATAAATCCGACAGCATCACACCAACACTGTGAACAACAGCTATTGGCATTTTCACAATCACCGCAAGCGGTACGCGCAGGATAGGGAACATGTGTCACGCCATCAGGAATGTGTGCATAGCCTGCACGCTGAATTGATTTACTGGCAGTTACAGACAATGCGCCCATTGTGCGCCCGTGGAAGCTCCCGTAAAAAGCAACTATATGGGAACGACCCTCGCGATAACGCGCAAGTTTGAGCGCGGCTTCAATGCTTTCTGTCCCAGAATTTGAGAAATAAACCATCTTATCTTGGGGCTGTGCGTTATGAATAGGCACAAGGGTTTGTAACCGCTCAGCTAAATCTACGGGTTTCTCACAAAAAAAGTCTGTTCCGCCAATATGTAAATATTTTTCAGCTTGAGTTTTAATAGCATCCACAACTTTCGGATGGCTAAAGCCAGTTGAAAGCACGGCAATCCCAGAAGCAAAATCAACGTAACGATTTCCATCCACATCCCATATTTCCGCCCCTTTGCCATGGCTAATGGCAAAACCATAAGAGCGTGTGTAAGAAGGCGACAAAACTTTCTCATCTCGGCTAGCTAAGGCACGCGAATGTTCGCTTGGTTCACGATAAACAAAATCTGCATAACCCGACATTTTCTTATCCTTCTGTGCAAAGTCAACAACTGTATTGTAGCAAAATGTTCAAATGCGTAACAGTACCACCATAGTACAGCGAGCAGAAAACCAATCTTTAAGAATAAGTGGTGTAATTTTAAGATTTGTGTTATAAATCACCCTATACAAGTTTTTGCATCAAAAACTTGCTCCATATCATTAACCAAAGGAATGAAGATATGTTGAAAAAATTTAAGTTAGTTGTTGTTCTAGGGGTAATGGCGTTTTTAACCGCCTTTGCAACCTCCGCACAAGATGAAGTCATTTTCACCTTCGGTGACTTCGGCAACCCCGTTAAGTTAGATGCAGCTGTTGTAACGGATGGTATTTCCTTCCGTGTGCTACGCCAGGGGTGTGACACGCTCTTTGGATTTGAACCTGGCACAACACAACCCGTACCTTCTCTTGCGACCAGCGCAACTGCAAACGAAGAGGGTACAGTTTGGACACTCGGTCTCCGTGAAGGCATAACTTTCCACGACGGTACAGCGTTCAATGCAGAATCTATCGTTTGGAACTTTAATCGTTGGCGTTTAACTACCCACCCACAACACTTCGCAGAAGAAACTTTTGAATACTACGAAGCTCAATTCGGTGGGTTTGATGATGCCTCTATCATCACCAATGTTGAAGCCAGTAGCGAATATGAAGTGACCTTCACATTAAGCGCACCTATGGGTGCTTTCTTAAACAACCTAGCCATGCCTATGTTCTCTATCGCCAGCCCTGCTGCCGTAGAAGCCAATGGTGTTGATTATGGTAGCCCTTCCGTAGGTTATGTTTGTACCGGACCCTTTACATTTGTAAGCTGGGAATCGGACGTGGAAACTGTTTTGGCCCGCAACGAAAATTACTGGGGTGAAATTCCTGGCAATATCGACCGTGTGGTCATTAAACAAATTCCCGACAACGCATCCCGTCTAGCAGCTCTTCAAGCAGGCACAATTGACGCACTTGAAGGACCCAATGTAGAAGACATTCCCTCAATTGAAGCTGCCGAAGATCTCTATGTAGATTTCCGTCCTTCTTTCAATGTGTTCTACCTTGCATTTAACTACCGCATTCTCGAATTCCGCGACCCATTGGTTCGCAAGGCATTCTCCTTGGCAATCGACCGCCAAGAAATTGTTGATGCCTACTTTGCGAGTGCAGTAGCAGCAAATACCTTCAATCCCCCAAGCATTGCCATTGGCTTTAACGACAGCATCGAAACCCCATTCAATCCAGAAGAAGCCAAAGCATTGTTGGCAGAAGCTGGCTATCCTGATGGCATTTCTGAAGTGACTGTTTTGAAGCTAGATGCCGAAGGCAATGTCACTGACGAAGTAGAAACCACCATTCCTGTACAACTGTACTTCATGCCTGTTGTTCGCCCCTACAACCCCGACGGTGAAGGTATTGGCGAAGTCATGGTGAGCTACTTGCAAGAAATTGGTGTGAATGCAGAGCTAGCCTCTGGAGGTGACTGGGCGACCTACTTGGGACAACGTTCTAATGGCGAATTGCTTGGTTTGTACCAACTAGGCTGGACCGGCGACAATGGCGATCCAGACAACTTCATTGGTTACTTCTTCTCTGCTGCCGATTCACCTTTGGCACGTGAAGGCTTCTACCAAAACGAAGCCGTTGCTAGCTTGCTCCAACAAGCCCGTAACCTTACAGACCCCGCAGAACGTGATGCCCTTTATCAAGAAGCAGAATCGCTAATTGCAGAAAACTCCGACCGTATCTTTATTGCACACGGCCGAGTACCTCTTGCCTTCAACAGCTCAGTAAGCGGCTACATTACCAGCCCTATGGGTGACGAAGCGTTTGCTCTTGTTTCTGTCAATCGCTAGGCTATAAGACAGCTTTTAGGGGGGATGCCTTTGGGCATCCTCTTTAATGAATACACAAGAAAAGAGTTTAAATGGGAAAATTTATCTTAAGGCGACTCTTGGAAACAATCCCTGTAATTTTCGGGGTTTCTGTAATCGTCTTCGGTCTCATTCGTTTTATCCCCGGCGACCCCGCTGTCACTATTTTAGGAGAACGTGCCACAGCCGAATCTATTGCAGCACTGCGTGAGCGTTTAGGATTAGAAAGACCACTCGTAGAACAATACGTCATTTGGGTCGGCAACATGGTCAGGGGTGATCTTGGGCGCACTATCAGGGGCAACTTGGTGCTAAGCAATGAAATTGCTAGTCGCTTTCCTGCTACAATTGAATTGTCTTTAGTCTCGTTATTCCTTGCCACTATTTTGGGCGTTCCCATCGGTATACTGTCCGCCGTAAAACGAAACTCTTGGTTTGATACATCAAGCATGTTCTTAGCTCTTTTAGGCGTGTCTATTCCAATCTTTGTATTAGGGTTGTTACTCATCTTCTTTTTTGGGGTGTATTTGGGCTGGTTGCCTTTTGTAGGAAGAATCGCATCGAGTGTGGCACTAGAAAGAACGACAGGTTTATTTTTAATAGATTCCGTCATAAGTGGCAACTTTGTGGCATTTCAAAACGTGCTTTCCCACCTTGTCTTGCCCTCTATCACACTAATGACGATCCCGCTTGCTATTATTGCGCGGATTACCCGGTCTTCGATGCTAGAGGTTCTTAATCAAGATTATATTAGGACAGCGAGATCTAAAGGGCTGGCAGAACGTTTTGTTATCAATAAACATGCGTTGCGTAACGCGCTTTTGCCTATTATTACAGTCATCGGGCTTCAGCTTGGTACATTGCTTTCTGGTGCTGTCTTAACAGAGACCATCTATTCATGGCCCGGCATTGGCAAATGGCTATATGATGCTATTCTAGGTCGTGATTACCCCATCATTCAGACCGTAACGTTAATGATTGCTTGCATTTACGTTTTTGCAAATCTAAGTGTTGACCTTCTATATAGCATTATTGACCCCAGAGTGAGAAACAACTCATGAGCAATGTCACATCTCTTTCGATGCCAGCACAAGAGCTGTCGCGCCCATATTCACCCTCCAGAGACATTCGTCAACGCCTTTGGCGCAGTCCAAGCGCGAGACTTGGTGGATTTTTAGTGTTCTTTGTGGTGCTTATTTCAATTGTTGTTCCTATTTTTGACAACTACAATGCACCTACAGATCGTAATCTACGCGCCCGCTATCAAGCCCCAGATTGTGTTATTGGATGGCTAAACGGCGACTATACCGAAACGCCTGTTTTGTGTGATTATCCTTTTGGCGCAGATAAAAATGGCAGAAGCATCATGAGGCGTGTAGGGCATGGAATGTCTGTATCATTGGTAGCGGGTCTCTTCTCTGTTACCATTTCTGTCGTCCTTGGTACGGTTATTGGGCTAACAGCAGGCTATCTGTCAGGCTTAACAGACTCTGTTATCATGCGCCTTATGGACATCATTCTAGCATTTCCTTCTCTACTTCTAGCTATTTCACTCGTTACGGTGTTGGGTCCCGGGCTTCAAAACGGCATGATAGCCGTTTCCATCACCCAAATACCTGTCTATGCCCGTTTATCACGCTCGATGGCGGTTACAATAAGAAATACCGAATACGTAATAGCGGCACAAAGTCTTGGAGCAAGTGATTCTGGTATCATCGCCCGCCACATATTTCCAAATAGCCTTGCTCCGCTCATTGTTCAGGCGACGCTTGGGCTGGGAACAGCTGTGATTGAAACGGCAGCACTTGGCTTTTTGGGGCTTGGACAACAGCCTCCATACCCAGAGCTTGGTAAAATGCTGGCAGATAGCCAAGAATCGCTAATTTCTGGTAAATGGTGGGTTATGTTGTTTCCAGGTGTTACGATTATCCTCATTGTGCTAGGGTTTAATTTACTTGGCGATGGCTTGCGTGACGCACTAGACCCACGCCTTAAGGGAAATCAATAAAGCTATTAAAAGAGGCAGTAAATTTTATTTAACTGCCTCTATAAAACCACTCTTACAACAAATCAACAGCTGCCATTGCAGCCCCCACAATACCAGCGTCATTCTTTAGTGCGGCAGGCAAGATGGGGGTGTTTATTTGCAGATACTGCGAAAATAGCTCAAATCGTTTGCTCACACCCCCACCCAAAATAAAAAGATCAGGCGAGAACAAAAACTCTACATAACTGATATACTCACTGAGGCGTTTGCCCCACTTCCTCCAGCTTAATTCCTCTTCTTCGCGTACTCTATCAGAGGCACGGTGTTCTGCAACTTCACCTTTAATTTGTAAATGCCCTAGCTCTGTATTGGGCAATAATTTCCCATCCAAGAAAATTGCACTGCCAATACCCGTCCCTACTGTGAGCATAATCACAGTGCCGTTCACGCCTTTGCCAGCACCAAAGCTCATTTCAGCCACACCAGCAGCGTCAGCATCGTTAATAACCCTCACCTTATCACCGGTTTTGCCACCAATAAGAGCTTCGGCATTTGTACCGATCCATGAAGAATCAACGTTGGCAGCACTATAAGCAACTCCATGTCGCATAATGGCAGGGAACGTACAACCAATAACACCCTTCCACTCTAAGTTTCTTGTCAGGGTCGCCACAACTTCGGCAACAGCATCGGGTAGTGCAGGTTGAGGCGTCTCAATGCGTAAACGTTCCCCTACTAACTGACCTGTTTCTACATTAACCAAAGCACCTTTAATGCCAGAACCACCAATATCAATGCCCAAAATTTCCATTTTTACACCTTCAAAACCGAAAATAATCTAGCAGGTATTATGTCACATAAGCCCCATAAAACCAACAAAATGGGTCTTCTAACACAAGATTGATATATCTCTGATACTTTGTTGATACTCATCAGACAAATCTCTTACAGTGACGGTTTACACTTATGTTTGTAACATTCAGATAAAGGGAGTCATTAACATGGGACGTATTGTAGGCATCGATTTAGGGACAACAAACTCTGTAATTGCCGTTTTAGAAAACGGTGAACCCGTTGTTATTGCCAGCGCAGAAGGAAGTCGTACCATTCCCTCTGTAGTCGCATTCAATAAAAATAAGGAACGCCTCGTGGGGCAAACAGCCAAGCGTCAGGCAGTTATCAACCCAGAAAACACAGTCTTTTCAATTAAACGCCTTATGGGGCGTAACTATAGTGATGTTGAAGCCGAAAAATCTCGTTTGCCCTATTCCATAGTTGAAGGGCAAGCAAAAGAGGCTCGAGTACACATTCCCGCAACGGGCAAAGCGTACTCACCACAAGAAATTAGTGCAATGATTTTGAACAAGCTCAAGAAAGATGCAGAAGCCTATCTTGGCGAAGAAGTCACCCAAGCCGTGATTACCGTACCCGCATACTTTAATGACAGCCAACGGCAAGCAACAAAAGATGCAGGACGTATTGCGGGATTAGAAGTGCTACGCATCATCAACGAACCAACAGCAGCCTCTCTTGCTTATGGCTTAGACAAAAAAGATAACGAAACAATTCTTGTCTTTGACCTGGGCGGTGGTACATTTGATGTTTCTGTGTTAGAGATTGGCGACGGGGTTGTTGAAGTGCGTTCAACTAACGGAGACACCCACCTAGGTGGCGATGACTGGGACGAAGTGATTGTAGATTGGCTTGCCGATACCTTCAAAAACAACACGGGTATCGACCTAAAAAAAGACCGCCAAGCCCTTCAACGCCTAAAAGAAGCCGCAGAAAAGGCAAAGATTGAGCTATCTAGCATGGTTCAAACAGAAGTCAACTTGCCCTTCATCACAGCAGACGCCTCAGGACCCCAACATCTCACCACCACGCTAAATCGTGCGATGTTTGAGCAACAAAGCGCAGACCTGCTTAAAAGAATAGAAGGACCATTAGTAAAAGTCTTGGCAGATGCTGAACTAGACAAAAGCAAGATCCAAGAAATTATCTTGGTGGGTGGTTCTACGCGGATGCCTATGGTACAAGAACTTGTGGAGCGTTTCTTAGGGAAAGCACCTAATAAGAGCGTTAATCCAGATGAGGTGGTTGCCGTTGGTGCAGCACTCCAAGCGGGTGTTTTATCGGGCGAAGTAAAAGATATTCTCTTGCTTGATGTCACGCCTCTAAGTCTTGGGCTAGAAACAATGGGCAGCGTAATGACAACGCTTATCTCACGCAACACAACCATTCCTGTGCGTAAAACAGAGGTGTTCTCTACCGCAGCTGACAATCAAACAGCCGTAGATATTCACATTTTGCAGGGTGAACGACCAATGGCAAATGACAATATGTCACTTGGGCAATTCCGACTAGAGGGCATTCCTAATGCACCACGTGGTGTACCACAAATCGAAGTGACGTTTGACATTGACGCAAACGGCATCCTCCATGTAAGCGCAAAGGATAAAGCAAGCGGTCAAGAACAAAAAATCACCGTAACTGCTTCAACCAACCTTTCCAACAACGATGTAGAGCGTCTCGTTAAAGAAGCCGAGAGCAACCGCCAACAAGACGAAAAGCGCGCCGAACTTGTGAAGGCTCGTAATGAAGCAGATTCTCTGGTCTATCAAACCGAGAAAACGCTGATTGAACTCGGTGAACGCTTGAATGTTTCAGACCGCGAACATACAGAAAGCGTAATTGCTGAAGTACGCGAAGCCCTAAAGAGCGATAATGCAGGTCAAATGCGCTCGGCAACCCAAGACTTAGAGCAACTCTTGCACACGCTTTCACAACAGGCAAGCCAAACCCAAGCCCCTGATGACGTTGTTGATGGACAATTCGCAGAAGCATAGTTAACCACAGAAGAGGGGTTCACAAATCAGTGAGCCTCTCTTCATGTATTAAAACTTTTTTGCCCAATAGGCGTATACTACGTATGCTGATGAAATTATCTTGAAAGAGGTTTTTGTTATGTCTGATGACAAATTCGACCCAATTAAGGGGTTAAGTAACTTGGGGCAAACCATAGGACGAGCTGTAGAGCAGGGTCTACAATCTGTTCAATCGGTTGCTAGTGGAATTAACGCCCTTAAACTAGACGTTTATGAAGTAGATGGTGTCATTATCATCAGAACATCTGCTATTGATGGCATCGTCCCCGATAGTATCGATGTCAATATAGAAGAGGGTGTTCTTACTATTTCTGCCGAAACACGTCCAGAACCAACGCCCTCCAATGCCTCTTATATCCTGCAAGAGCGAAGATTTGGGGCAATCTCTAGGGCAATCACCCTAGAGATACCTGTTTTAGCAGATAAAGCAAAAGCAAAGCTGAAGGACGGGGTCATCACGGTAACACTACCCGTTGGTAAAGAGGCAAGAGAAGGCGAAGAACAAGACTAGGACGCTAGTTCTGTGTTTTTAACAAAGCTCTCTAGCTCGTCTAGCAGGGCTTGTTTTTCATTTTCTTCAAGAAAACTAGAGTTGATACCGTTTTTAGCCAATTGGACAATGTCATCTTTCGCTAATTCAAGCGATTTAGCGATTTGTTTATACTCACCTGTCAGTGTCGTACCATAAAGTTCGGGCATTCCACTCCCTAGTGACACGGGAATCACCGACATGAGCTGACGCAAGGGATAAGCACCCAGTGAGGCAATACGACCCAGACGTAGCTCCCTTGAAGGGGTTACGACAGCATGCAAATTCTTTTCTGCGATAAGTTGTAAATCAGCGGGATTTTCTGCGACACCCCAAATATCAAGCAGCCTGCTCGGATTGAGTGCTTCCAGAATTTCTGCTAAAGGCTCTGTGTTAGGATAGCTCTTTGCATGGGTTGCTGTAGGAAGTTCACGCTTTTGAGCAGCTTGAAATGGTTTTGCAAATTGAGCAACGGCTTGAGAGTCCTCACGCCCTACCAGCCCTAAACCAATAACATTACCCTTACGTGCAGTTGCACTCGTCACCCAACGGGAAATATCATCCCCTTTACGAGGTCTATCACGAGGAATTGTGAGTACCCAGTCCATCCGTACTTTCCATGCCCGTAATACACGGTCTCTACCATCGTTAATGGCATCAATAAATTGCTCAAAGGTTAAACCCGCATCTGTATAAAGCGCAGGGCTTATAAACACTTCGGCATAGCGAATGTTTTGCTTATAGAGCTTGACCCCAATGTCATAAACCGCACGAGTTAAGTCCTCTGGGATTTTTAGCCACCCGCCCACAATACGCGCAATATCATCGTACTTCTTGGGTTCTGGGCGGTTAATGTAGCCAATGATTTCGTTATACTCGCGGGGCTTCATTGTAGCAATAATATTGCTTTCATCCGCAATAAGTAACAATGTTTCTTTTGGCAATGCCCCCTCAAATTGTAGATATAAATCTACTTTGGGGATTTGATTGATAAATTGCTCTATAGACATCTTTTTTAGCCTCTTAGGTGGTAATAGTGTCAGACTGTTTAAGGTGAGTAGACTGTTTGTGCTGAATTGCTGTTTGTATAAACCCTAAAAATAGTGGGTGTGGGCGATTAGGACGGCTTAAAAACTCTGGGTGAAATTGCGAACCGACCATGAAGGGATGGTTGTCTAATTCTGCAATTTCTACCAAAAGTCCATCAGGGCTTAAACCACTAAATGACATGCCTTTGGTTTGAAACTGTTCACGATAAGCGTTGTTAAACTCAAAACGATGGCGATGACGTTCCATGACTTCTGCTTCACCATAAGCACGGGCAGCCACAGACCCCTCTTGTAGCATACATTTGTATTCACCCAAGCGCATTGTGCCACCCAAATCGGTTACTTCTCTTTGGTCTAGCATCAGGTCAATGACGGGGTGTGCTGTGTTTTCGTTAAATTCATAGCTGTTGGCATCTTCCAATTCCAGCACATTTCTAGCAAATTCTACACACATCACTTGCATTCCCAAACACAAGCCCAAGTAAGGGAGTCTGTTCTCACGGGCAAAACGCGCAGCAATGATTTTACCCTCTACCCCACGGTAACCAAAGCCGCCGGGAACAAGAATACCGTCCAATGTGGGTAAAAGGTGTGCATGCTTCCCCTTTTCTAGCTCATCAGATTGTATCCACTCTACATCCACTTGATGTTCTAAAGAGGCAGCAGCGTGAATAAGCGCTTCTTTAACGCTCATATAAGCATCGTGAAGTTGTACGTACTTGCCCACAATACCAATTTTTACAGAACTTTTAGCAGACTTAATGCGATGAACCATGCTACGCCATTGGCTAAGGTCAGGTTCAACACGTTCTTTTTCCAGTTTTAGCTTTTGTACAATATAATCACCAAGACCTGCATCTTCTAGCATCAGTGGTACATCGTAAATGGTGTCTGCTGTCACAAGAGGGATAACGGCTTCCTCGTCAACATCACAGAACTGTGAAATTTTAGACACAATGTCCTTGCTCACAGGATAATCTGTTCTCGCAATAATCACCTGGGGTTGAATTCCCATACTGCGTAAATCACGCACACTATGTTGTGTGGGCTTCGTCTTTAACTCGTGTGTTGCGCCAATATAAGGCAGAAACGTCACATGAACAAAAAGCGTCTCTTTGCGCTTAAGGTCATGTCTCATTTGACGAATTGCCTCAAGAAAAGGCTGACCTTCAATGTCGCCAACGGTACCGCCAACTTCAACAATAACCACATCAACATCTTTTTTCTTACCCACTAATTTAATACGGCGGATAATCTCACTTGTAATGTGGGGAATCACTTGGATAGTCCCCCCCAAGTAATCACCTTTACGTTCTTTTTCAATCACATAGCCGTACACTTGCCCCGCTGTAACATTAGAAGCGCGTGTAACACTTTCATCAACAAAACGCTCGTAATGTCCTAAATCCAAATCAGTTTCAGCACCATCAGACGTTACAAATACCTCGCCGTGTTGAAACGGGCTCATTGTTCCTGGATCTACATTCAAATAGGGGTCTAGCTTTTGAATTGCAACCTTAAAACCCCTTGCCTTTAGAATCCGCCCAATAGCAGCTACGGTTAAGCCTTTACCTACCGAGCTAACAACGCCACCTGTGCAAAAAATGTACTTTGGGTCTGACATAGTTCCCCACTCACTTTATCCCTATATAAACAAAAAATCACGGCGGGAAAATGAGATTCTCCCGCCCGCGAAAAAAGGCTAAATGTAGAACACAACATGGGCGTTCATACCACGGCAGTATCAAAGGTGCTACCGAAAACTCACCTAAAAAACTAAACCAATTTTTCTAGTGCCTCCGCAGAGCGGCGCATGTCAAGGAAAACCAAGCCTAGTTTAGCATTAGAGCGTACCAATGTTGTCAAAACCGCTTCGTCACCAACAGACATTAGAA
>Ga0163144_10014362_pt1 | contig 16449 bp, 8 predicted proteins | sample OliLak19BULKMAT1_FD_123175 | JGI IMG/M metagenome (GOLD analysis project Ga0163144, IMG submission 123175) | Freshwater microbial mat bacterial communities from Lake Vanda, McMurdo Dry Valleys, Antarctica - Oligotrophic Lake LV.19.BULKMAT1 | ecosystem: Environmental > Aquatic > Freshwater > Lake... | reverse complement strand
GCCAACGTGGCGCAGGAACTGTGGCGCGGCACCGGCGATGTGGCGATGGAGGTCAACCGCGATGTCACCACCCGCCTGCCGCTGGATGGGGTGATTGCCGGGCTGCCAGCCGGGATCTATGCCCTGTCGGCCTCGATTGCCGGGCAGGACAAGTATGACAACCCGGGTGCGACGCAGTGGTTTGTGATTTCCGATCTTGGCATTACCACCCTGTCGGGCACCGATGGTCTGCATGTGTTCGTACGCTCGCTTGGCAGCGCTGCCGCCAGACCCGGGGTGACGGTCAGCCTGCTGTCGCGCGCCAATGCGGTGCTGGGCACGGTGGCAACCGATGCCGATGGGTATGCAAGGTTCGATGCCGCGCTGACCCGGGGCACCAATGGGGCAGAGCCGGCGCTGGTAGAGGTGACCGACGGCGACCTCGATATCGCTTTTCTGTCGCTGACCGATCCGGAGTTTGACCTGTCTGACCGTGGGGTCGAGGGGCGCGAGGCGGCGCCGCCGGTTGATCTGTTCCTGACCACCGATCGCGGCGCTTACCGGGCTGGTGAAACCATCTATGCCACCGCCCTGACCCGCGACCCGCTGATGAACGCCATCGAGGGCCTGCCGCTGACCGCCGTTCTGACCCGCCCGGATGGCGTGGAATATTCCCGCATTGTGGCGCAGGATGGCGGGGCCGGTGGCCATGTCTTTGCCCTGCCGGTGGCGGGTTCGGCCCCGCGCGGCCCGTGGCGGCTGGAAATGCGCGCCGAAGCCGATGGCCCGGCCCTGGCCTCCACCACCGTGCTGGTCGAGGATTTCCTGCCGGAACGGATTGATTTCACCCTTGCCCTGCCCACAGGCGCTGTAAGGCTGAGTGATACCCCCGTCCTGACGATCACTGCGCGCTATCTGTTCGGGGCCAAAGGCGCTGGCCTTCCGGTAGAGGGCGAAGTGCAGATCCGCCCGCTGAGCGCGCTGGAAAGCCTGCCCGGCTATCGCTTCGGCCTGTATGATGACTATGTCCCGCCGCAGACCAACTACATTGATCCGGGGATCGAGACTGATGCCGATGGCATCGCCGTGGTGCCGCTGACCTTTCCCGACATGGAAGACCCGCGCCGCCCGCTGGAAATGGTGGTGTCCGCCCGCCTGTCCGAAGGGTCGGGCCGCCCGGTGGAACGGCTGGTCACCAAGATCCTCGCCCCCGCCGCGCCGATGATCGGCATCAAGCCGCAGTTTGACGGCGTGGTGCCCGAAGGGGCCGAAGCCGGGTTTGACCTGATCGCCATCGGCCCCGATGTCAGCCTGATGGCGCTGCCGGTGAAATGGACGCTGAACCGGATCGAGACCGAATACCAATGGTATCGCCAGTATGGCAACTGGAACTGGGAACCCACCACCACCCGCACCCGGGTCGTCGAAGGCGAAGCGGCGCTGAGTGCCGATGGCCCGGTGACAGTGGCGGCCCCGGTGCAATGGGGCGAATATGAGCTGAAGGTGGAAAGCACCGACGGCGATTTTGTTGCCAGTTCCATCAGCTTCTATGCCGGGTGGTATGCCCCCGCTGATGCGACCGAAACCCCCGATACGCTGGAATTGTCGCTGGATAAACCGGCCTATCTGCCCGGCGAAACCGCCACCCTGCGGCTGGTGCCACGCGCTGCCGGGGTGGCACTGATCTCAGTGATGTCAAACCGCCTGATCTCGATGCAGGCGGTCAATGTGACGGCGGGTGAAAATATCGTGAAACTTCCCGTCACCGACGAATGGGGGGCCGGGGCTTATGTCACCGCGTCGGTGATCAGGCCGATGGATGTGGCGGCGGGCCGCAACCCGGCGCGGGCGTTGGGGCTGAGCTATGCCGCCGTCGATCCCGGCGCGCGCAGGCTGGTGACGACGCTGGAACTGGCGGCAGAGGCAGAGCCGCGCGGCCCGCTGGATGTGGCGATCAGGGTCGATGGCGTGGCTGCGGGTGAAACCGCCTATGTCACCCTTGCCGCCGTAGATCAGGGCATCCTGAACCTTACCGGCTTTCAGCCGCCCGATCCCGACGGCCACTATTTCGGCCAGCAAAAGCTGGGCATGGCCATCCGCGATATTTATGGCCGCCTGATCGACGGGCTGAACGGCGACATGGGTGCGCTGCATTCCGGCGGCGATTCTGGCAGCGCCAAGCTGCAGGCCCCGCCGCCGACCGAAGAACTGGTGGCCTATTTCAGTGGCCCGTTGCGGGTGGGGGCCGATGGCTATGCCCGCGTCACGTTTGACCTGCCCAGCTTCAACGGCACGATCAAGGTGATGGCGGTGGTGTGGTCAGCCTCTGGCATCGGCCAAGCCAATGCCGATGTTCTGGTGCGCGACCCTGTGGTGGTCACCGCATCCGTGCCGCGCTTCATGGCGCCGGGCGATGACAGCCGGTTGCTGCTGGAGATTGTCCATACCAAGGGCCCGGCGGGCCGGGTTGGGCTGGATGTGACGGCAGAGGGGCTGATCCTTGGCAAGGTGGCATCGGGCGTTGATCTGGCCGAGGGCGGCAAACATGTGGTGTCGATCCCCTTTACCGCCAGTGAAACCGGGCTGAAAACCCTGCGGGTGGCGCTGACGACGCCGGATGGCAGGCAACTGGTCAAGCTCTTGAGACTGCCGGTGCAGGTGAACGACCCGGTGCAGACCGTCACCAGCCGGTTCGAACTGGCCAAGGGCGATACCTTTACCTTTGACGCCAATGTCTTTGCCGGGTTTGCCAGCGGCACCGCCAGCGCCACGCTGGCGATGGGGCCGCTGGCGCGGTTCGATGCGCCCGGGCTGTTGGCCAGCCTTGACCGCTATCCCTATGGCTGCACCGAACAGATCGCCTCCAAAGCCATGCCGCTGCTGTATCTTTCCGACGTGGCGGCTGCGATGGGGATGGCGGATGCCAGGGGGATCGAACAGCGGGTGACCGAGTCGATTGCCGAAGTGCTGACCAATCAGGACAGCAACGGCGCGTTCGGGTTGTGGAGCCCGGCGTCAGGCGATCCGTGGCTGGATGCCTATGTTACCGATTTCCTCAGCCGGGCGCGGGCGCAAGGCTTTGCGGTGCCCGACAACGCCTTTCGGATGGCGATGGACAATCTGCGCAACCATGTGAACTACGCCCCCGATTTCGATAGCGGCGGTGGCGATCTGGCCTATGCGCTGATGGTTCTGGCGCGAGAAGGCGCGGCAGCGGTGGGCGATCTGCGCTATTATGCCGATGTCAAGGCCGATGCCTTTGACACCCCGATCGGTGCCGCACAACTGGGGGCGGCGCTGGCAGCTTACGGCGACCAGACCCGCGCCGACGCCATGTTCAAACGCGCGGCGGCATTGGTGAAACGCGCCTATGCCGGGCCGGAGGCACAGCTTTACCGCGCCGACTACGGCACCCGCCGCCGCGACGCCGCCGCTGTACTGGCATTGGCAACCGAGGCGGGCAGCACGGCGGTTGATACCGACAGCCTGAGCAAGGCGCTGGCAATTGCCACGCCCTTTGGCCTTTCCACCCAGGAAAGCACATGGGCGCTTTTGGCCACCCATGCGTTGATCGGCGCGGCCGCCACCTCTGGCATCACCATCGACGGCGCTCCCGCCACCGGCCCACTGGTGCGGGTGCTGGAGGCGGCAACGGCGGGTGGCACCGTCTTGGCGATTGCCAATGGCGGTGCCAAACCCGCAACGCTGACGCTCACCACGACAGGCATCCCCGAAGTGCCGCTGGATGCCGCTGGCAACGGCTATTCGATCAAACGCACATGGTACACGATGGAGGGCGCGGAGGTATCGCCCGATCAGGTCCGGCAAGGCGTGCGGCTGGTGACGGTGATCGAGGTCAACCCCTTTGGCGGCGGCGAGGCGCGGCTGATGGTCAATGATCCGCTGCCCGCCGGGTTCGAGATCGACAACCCCAACCTGATGGCATCGGGCGATGTGGCGGCGCTGGACTGGCTGGACCTCAACGCCGAACCGGGCCATGCCGAATTCCGCCAGGACCGTTTTCTGGCGGCGGTGGATTGGTATGGCAAAGACCCGTTCCGGCTGGCCTATATCGTTCGCGCCGTGTCACCCGGATCGTTCCATCTGCCCGCCGCCTCGGTCGAGGATATGTATCGCCCCGACTATCGCGCCTGGACCGGTGCGGGCCGGGTTACCATCGCCGAACGCTGATGCGGGCACGGCTGCCATGGGCGCTGGCGGCTGGCCTGTGGCTGGCAGCGCTGGGGCGCGATGGCCTTGACCATTGGGTTGCCGCCACCGTGCTGCCGCCCTTGGTGGCCGAAACCTCGGTCGAGGTGCTGGCCCGCGATGGCCGGTTGCTGCGCGCCTTTACCGTTTCGGGCGACCGCTGGCGGATGGCGGTGGGGCTGGATGGGGTGGATGCGGGCTATCTGGCGATGCTGGTGGCTTATGAAGACAAGCGCTTCTACCGCCACCATGGCGTAGACCCGGTGGCGCTGCTGCGCGCCGCCGGGCAGGCCGCGCTGCATGGCGGTGTGGTGTCGGGCGGATCGACGCTCACGATGCAGGTGGCGCGGCTGCTGGAGGATAGCGGCACCGGCCAGTGGCTTGGCAAGCTGCGCCAGATCCGGCTGGCGCTGGCGCTGGAGCGGCACCTGACCAAGGATCAGATCCTGGCGCTGTACCTGATCCAAGCCCCCTACGGCGGCAATATCGAAGGGGTCCGGGCGGCAACGCTGGGCTATTTCGGCAAGGAACCCCGGCGGCTGACCACCGCCGAGGCGGCGCTGCTGGTGGCGCTGCCGCAAAGCCCCGAGGCGCGGCGGCCTGATCGCCATGCCGCTGTCGCCACCATTGCCCGCGACAGGGTGCTGCAGCGGCTGCAGGTGCAGGGGTTCCTGACCACCGAACCCGCCAATTCGGCTGAAACAGAGCCTGTTGCGGCCACGCGCCGCTCGGTTCCGGCACTGGCACCGCATCTGGCAGAGCGGGTACGGGCCGAAGATCCGCTGACCCAGCGCCATCTGCTGACCATCGACGCCACGCTGCAGGCGCAACTGGAACGACTGGCACAGGATGCGGTGGCGGCGCGGGGTGACCGGCTGTCGGTGGCGATGGTGGTGGCCGATCACCGCACCGGCGAGATCCTCGCTTCGGTCGGCTCTGCCGCCTATCAGGGCGACCAGCGGCAGGGCTATGTCGATATGACCCGGGCAATCCGCTCGCCGGGATCGACGCTGAAACCGCTGATCTATGCGCTGGCGTTCGACGAAGGTCTGGCCCACCCCGAAACCCTGATCGAGGATGCCCCGGTGGCATTCGGCAGCTATCGCCCGCAGAATTTCGACAAGAGCTTTCACGGCACCATCCGGCTGCGGCAGGCGCTGCAACTGTCGCTGAATATCCCGGTTGTGTTGCTTCTGGATGCCCTCGGCCCGGCGCGGCTGATTGCAGCGATGGAACAGGCGGGGGTCACGCCGGTGATCCCAGGCGGCCAACCCGGGTTGGCGGTGGCGTTGGGCGGGGTTGGGGTCAGCCTGGAGGATCTGGTGCAGTTGTATGCCGCCCTGGCCGAAGGTGGGCGGGCCGTGGCGCTGCATGTCGATGGCGAGACGCCGCCCTTGACCGGTCGCATGGTTTCGGATGTGGCGGCCTGGCAGGTCGGCGATATCCTGCAGGGCCTGCCGCCGCCAGCCGGTTCGCCCGCCAACCGGCTGGCCTACAAGACCGGCACCTCTTACGGCCACCGCGATGCCTGGGCGGTCGGCTATGATGGCCGCCATGTGATCGGCATCTGGATGGGGCGGCCCGATGGCACGCCGGTACCTGGGGCATTTGGCGGCGATCTGGCGGCACCGATCCTGTTTGAAGCCTTTGCCCGGCTGAAGCCCGCGCTGGAAAGCCTGCCCCCGCCACCCCCCGCCACCCTGATTGTCTCAACCGCCGCGCTGCCGCTGCCTTTGCAGCATTTCCGCCCGCGCAACGCGGTGTTTGCAGCGGCCCCCGATGCGCCGATGCTGGCTTTTCCGCCCGATGGCGCAGCGGTGGAACTGGCGGGCCGGCCCTTACGGGTAAAGGTCAGCGATGGCACGCCGCCCTTTACCTGGATGGCAGACGGCATTCCGCTGGTGCTGAAAAGCCGTTTGCGCGAGGAAAGCCTGCCGCTGAGCGGCCCCGGTTTTGTCACCCTGTCGGTCATTGATGCCCAAGGGAGGTCGGCGCGGGCCAGTGTCACGCTGCAATAGCGCCATTCGATCACGAACGATCATCTTTTCCATTGCTTTTGATCGAATGATCCGCAAATCTGTACGGAACGATCAATTGGGTGCCACATGGCCGCTGACCGCGCCTCGATCATCCGGGCCCATCTGTTCCAGCATGGCCAAACCTCGGTTTCGCAACTGGCCGAGGCGGTTGGCACCTCGATCGCCACCATCCGCCGCGACCTGACCGAGATGGAACAGGTCGGGCTGGTCGAACGCCTGCATGGCGCGGCCCGCATCGCCATCGGGGCCTTTCGTGAAGTGGGGTTCAAAACCCGCGAGGCTGCCAACCTGCCCGCCAAACGCGCCATCGCCTTTGCCGCCTTTGCCACCATCAGGCCTAGCAGCACCCTGCTGCTGGATGCGGGCACCACTGTTCTGCAACTGGCCCGCCAGATAAGGTTGGCCGGAATGAAGCTGCAGGTCTTTACCAACGGCATCGCCGTGGCAGAGGAACTGGTTGGCCTGCCAGAGGTGACGCTGTGCCTGCTTGGCGGCCGGGTCCGCGCCGAAAACCTGTCGATGACCGGGCCGTTGGCCGATGCGATGTTGCAGGGGCTGTGGGTCGATCAGTTGTTTCTGGGGGCCAGTGCAATTTCCGACGATGGCTGGATCACCAGTCACGATGTGGACGAGGCGCGGCTGAATGCCGCCATGATGGCCCGCGCGGCGCAGACCACCGTGCTGGCAGATGCCAGCAAATTCGGTCGGCGCGCCACCTTTGCGGTGCAGCGGCTGACGGGCGACGAACGGCTGATTACCGATAGCGCCCTGCTGCCGGCCTTTGCCCGCTATGCCGATGATGTCGGGCTTGCGGTAACGTTTGCCGGGGTAGCGGTGGCCGAAAGGCAAGTGGCACGTGGCTGACCGGGTGGCAGTGGTCGATGGTGGCGGTTCCAAGACGCAAGGGGCCTGGGCCGATGCTGCCGGGCAGGTCTGGCTGGCCCCATCGGTGGCGGGCTGCAACCCGCAGGACAATCCGGTGTGGCGCGAAAATCTGGGCCGGGCCATCGGCCTGTTGCCGCCGGATGCGGCTCGGGTAACGCTGGGGTTGGCCGGTTTTGGCGAAGTGCCATCCGACGATGACGCCATGGTGCGAGTGGCCGACCAGCTTCTGCCGGGCCGCGCAACGGTAATGAATGACGTGGCGCTGGCCTATCGCGGCGCCTTTCCCAATGGCGCTGGCGTGCTGATATTGGCTGGAACAGGCTCCATGGCGATGGCATCGGGGCCGGCCGGGCTGGTGCGGAGCGGGGGCTGGGGCGATGCCTTTGGTGATGAGGGCAGCGGCTGGTGGATCGGGCGCGCCGCGTTGGCCACCGCCGCCAGAATGACGGACGGGCGGCAACCCGATACCGGTTTTGCCGGGGCACTGGCTGAAATGCTGGGGATCACGGATGATGCCGGGCCGTTCGCGCTGCTGGGCTGGGTGATGGCGCAGAAGCATCCGCGCTCTGCGATTGCATCGGTTGCACGCCAGATCGACAGACTTTCGGGGCAGGGTGATGCAACAGCAAGCGCCTTGCTGCAGGCGGCGGCTGATGAGTTGCACCTGCATATCATCGCCGCCGCCCACCGCGCCGGGTTGCCGCAAACGACCGATTGGGCCTGTGCAGGGTCTGTTTTCAACAGCGACGCCGTCCGGCACCAGCTGACCCTTCGCATGGGAAAGCCCGCGGTGCCGCCCCGGCTTGATGCGCTGGGCGGCGGGCTTTGGCTGGCGGCGCTGGCGGCCGGCTGGCCAGTTGACGCGGCATGGATCACCAGAACTGCGGCGGGCATCGCCACCGCACTTACCCAAAGGACCATAGCATGACAGCGACCCTGCGCAGCATCACCGGGCAATTCCCCTTTTGGCGCGCCGCCAGGATGCCCACGGTGCTGCAAGACCCGACCCGGACCCGCGTCGTGCTTGGCTGCGGCACCAGTTACAACCTTGCCCTGTCGATTGCCGCCGCGATGAACCTGCAGGGCTTTCCGGCCATTGCGGTACCGGCCGGAGAATGGCTGGTGCGCCACCGTGCCTATTGCGCAGATAGCGGGATTGACGTGATCGCCCTGTCGCGCAGCGGCGAAACCACCGAAACCGTGGCAGCTGCACTGGCCAGCCGCGCCCGTGGCCAGTGGGTGACCGGCATCACCTGCGCCCCCGGATCGGCACTCAGCCGCGCCTGTGACGCATGTCTGGAATTCGATACCCACCCCGAAGAAGGCATCGTGATGACCGCCTCTGCCAGCCTGATGCTGCTGGCGGGCTATGCCATGGCGGGCGAAACCGGCTTTGCCACGGCAGCAGCGCGGGCCGAAGCGCTGATGGCGGCATTTGCCGCACTGCCGATCGCCGCATTTGCCGAACGCAGCCATTTTGTGTTTCTGGGCGGTGGCACGCTGTTCGGCGTGGCGCTGGAAGGGGCGCTGAAGCTGCAGGAAATGGCGCTGTGCTACACCCAGGGCTTTCACCCGGGCGAATATCGCCATGGGCCAGTCAGCCTGGTCGATCAGCGCACCGCCGTCGTGATGTTGTACAGCCATGACACGGCGGCGGATGAGGCGGTGCTGGTCGATGAACTGATGGCCAAAGGAGCGTTTGTCCTTGGAATCGGCGGCCCCGGCACCCTGTCGCTGCCGACCACCAGCCCCGGTATCGCGGTGGGGGCCGAAGTGCTGCCGCTGCTGCAACTGCTGGGCGAACGCTATGCCACAGCCAAGGGCCTTGACACCACCGCCCCGCGCCATCTGACCAAGGTTGTGGTGTTGGCATCATGACCCTTTCCCCCAACCGACCATAGGCTAGCCATGGGAACCCTGTCACTGCAGAAAGTTACCAAGGCCTTTGGCACGATGCAGGTGCTGCACGGCATTTCGCTGGATGTGGCAAACGGCGAATTCATCGCGCTGGTCGGCCCGTCAGGCTGCGGAAAATCGACCCTGTTGCGAATGATTGCAGGGCTGGAGCGGGTGTCGGGGGGCGACATCCTGCTGGATGGCCGCATCATCAACGAGGTTGCCCCCAAAGACCGCGACGTGGCGATGGTGTTCCAGTCCTACGCGCTTTACCCCCACATGACGGTGCGCGAAAACATGGGCTTTGCGCTGCGGATGGCCGGGGTGGCGCGGGCCACTGCGCGTGACCAGATCAGCCGCACCGCCGAAATCCTTGGCCTTGGCCCGCTGTTGGACCGCAAGCCAAAGGAACTGTCGGGCGGCCAGATGCAGCGGGTGGCGATGGGCCGCGCCATCGTGCGCGACCCGGCGCTGTTCCTGTTTGACGAGCCGTTGTCGAACCTTGACGCCGCGCTGCGCACCCGGGTTCGGGGTGAGATCAAGGCGCTGCATGCCAGACTGCAAACCACCACCATCTATGTCACCCACGATCAGGTCGAAGCGATGACGCTGGCCGACCGTCTGGTGGTGATGCGCGATGGCCATGTGGAGCAGATCGGCACCCCGCTGGAGCTTTACGACCATCCGGATACGCCGTTTGTGGCCGGTTTCATCGGCACGCCGGCGATGAACATGCTGCCGGGCAGGCTGGAGGGTGGCTCTGCGTTGCGGCTTGCCGATGGCCTCAACCTGCCCTTGCCCGCTGGAATATTTCCTGCCGGATTGGCCGGAGAGGTGACCATCGGCATCCGCCCCAGCCAGTTGCTGCCTGCCAGGACCGGCTGGCCCTTTGTGGTCGCCATCGTGGAACCGATGGGAGAGGAAACCCATATCGGCGGCACTATCGGTGGTGTCGGCGCCAGCATCACCATTCACGGCCGCAGCTTCCCGAAACCGGGCGATGTGCTGACCGTCGCCCCTGACCCATCGGCGCTGCACCTGTTCAGGGGCGGCAAACGGATCAACACGACAACCCATCAGGAAAACCGGCCCAACTGAACCAACCAACAGGGGAACAAGATGAAACATCTGATTGCCGCTGCCACCGTTGCGATTGTCCTTACCAACCCGGCCCGCGCCGAAACCGCGCTGACCTACATGATGTGGGGCGACCCGCCCGAGATTGCCGTGTGGGAGCAACTGGTTGCGGCCTTCCAGGCCGCCAACCCCGATATCACGGTCAAGGTCGAGGTGGCCGACTGGGACAGCTACTGGAACAAGCTGCGCGTGCAGACGGCGGGCGGCGATGCCCCCGATGTCTTTGCCATGGACGGGCCGGTCTATCCCGACTGGCAGTCGCGTGGCACGCTGCTGAACCTGCAATCCTACATCGACGCCGATCCGGCGGCGCTGGCGGGCATGTATGAAGCGCCGCTGAGCGTCTACCACCTTGCCGACGGCTACTTTGGCCTGCCGCGCGATTTCCAGACCATCGTGATGTATTACAACAAGGCGATGTTCGACGCCGCCGGGGTCGGCTATCCCGATGCAAGCTGGACCATAGATGATTTCCGCGCCGCCGCCGCCAGGCTGACCATCGACACGGACGGCGACGGCAAATCCGACCAATGGGGCGTTTCAACCGAGATCTGGGATATGGAGCCGTTCTGGGGCCCGATGGTCTATAACCACGGTGGCGACATCATTTCGGCAGACTATACCAGAACCATGATGACCGAAGGTCCGGCCCGCGATGCCTTTGCCTTCATCAATGCCATGGTCAACCAGGATCATTCGATCATGTCGGCGGAACAGCTTGAATCCTATGGCTACGATGGCTTTGCCGCCGGGGTTGCCGCCATGACCTTTTCCGGCCACTGGGTCATTCCCAACTACAACACCATGGCATTCGACTGGGGTGTTGCGCCGTTTCCCACGGGCCCGGCAGGGCGTGCCACGCTGGTCAACAGCGCGGGCATTGTGGTTGGGGCACAAAGCGCGCACCCGGATGAAGCGTGGAAATTCGTGAAATACGTGGTCAGCCCCGAAGGGCAAGCGATTCTGGCCAGCCTCGGATTTGCCATCCCGGTCACTGAATCAGTCGCAACCGGCCCGGCCTATCTGCAGCAAACCTCGCGCGGGGATCACAAGCTGTTCGTCGATGCGCTGGCCTATGCCCATGCCAAGCCGTCATTCCGGGGCTATGAGGAATGGGCCGGGCTGGTCGGGGACCCGCTGGGGCTGGTGTGGTCGGGCGAAAGCGATCTGGGCGACGCGCTGAATGAAATCGCCGATACGGCAGACGAAGTTCTGGCGAAATAGGTTCTATTTCGGCGGAATTTGGCCATGGAAGGCATAGACGCCAGAGGGCGCGAAAAGATCTGGGTGGTGGTTCTGCTGGCTCCGACGCTGCTCGGCCTTGCGCTTGGCGTGTTGGGATCAGTGGCAGCCACCATGGGGCTGAGCCTGTTTGACTGGGATCTGGCAACCACGCCGGAATGGGTCGGGCTGCAGAACTATGCCGACCTGCCGTCTGACCGCAAATTCGGCAAGGCGCTGGTCAATACCCTGCTGTTTTCCGGCATCTATGTGCCCTCAACCGTGGTGCTGTCGCTCCTGGTGGCGGTGCTGCTGAACCGGCAGTTGGTGGGCAAAAGCCTGTTCCGGCTGTTGTTTTTCCTTCCCGTCGTCTCTTCCCCCACCGCTGTCGGGCTGGTGTGGAGCTGGATCTATTCCAAGGATCAGGGGGTCTTGAACACGCTGCTGGAAAGCATGGGGCTGGAACCGGTGCACTGGCTCAGTTCCAGAATGGCGCTGTATTCGGTGGTGGTGGTCAATGTCTGGGGCGCAGTGGGTGAGGGGATGATCATCTTTCTGGCCGGGCTGCAGGCCATTCCGCGCAATGTCTATGAGGCGGCGGCGCTGGATGGGGCAGGGCGGCGCGGGCAGTTCTTATTCATCACCCTGCCGCTTCTGGTGCCGTCGATCTTTTTCCAGACCATCCTGTCAACCATCAACGCCTTTCAGGCCTTTGACTATATCTACATCCTGACCTCGATCCAGGGTGGCGGCTCAACCGTGCCGACGCTGGTGTTCAACATGTACCGCGAGGGGTTCAACTATTTCCGCATGGGCAATGCGGCGGCGCAGGCGGTGGTGCTGGCGGCGATGATCATGGCGCTGACGCTGATCTATTCACGGTTGCAGAAACGCTGGGGGCAATAGGCAGGCCATGTCGAACGCCCACCTGCTGCAGCCGACGATAGCCAACCACCTGCGCGCCAATCTGGCGTTTTATCTGCTGCTGATCCTCGGGTCTGTGTTGATGATCGGCCCCTTTGTCTGGATGGGCTCTACCGCCCTGAAGCCGCCTGCCGACCAGTTTGACCACCGGCTGATCCCCCGCACCGTCACGCTGGAGAATTTCACCAAAGCCTGGTCGGCGATGGATTTTCGCCATTTGATGTGGAACTCCTTTTCCATCGCCGCGCTGTCGACGGTCGGGCAGGTGCTGACCTGTTCGATGGGGGCGTTTGTCTTTGCCGTGGTGCGGTTTCGCGGGCGCGAGGTGCTGTTTTTGCTGTTGCTGGCAACCCTGATGGTGCCGGCCCAGATGACGCTAATTCCGCAATTCCTGATTTTCAAATGGCTGGGCCTTTATGGCACGGCTGCACCACTTTATCTGCCTGCTTTCCTTGGCGGCGCCTTCGGGGTGTTTCTGCTGCGGCAATATTTCCTGACCATCCCGGTTGATCTCCTGGATGCCGCCCGGCTGGATGGCGCGTCGCTTTTGTCGATATACTGGTGCATCTATCTGCCGCTGGCCCGCCCGGCCTTGGCGGCGCTGGCAATCTTTGCCTTCATGAGCAGCTGGAACGACCTGTTTTCGGCGCTGATCTACCTGCCCAGCGATCTGGAGAAAACCACATTGCCGGTCGGCCTGTCGCTGTTCGACAAACTGTATCGCGCGCAATGGACGCTGATGATGGCGGCGGTGCTGATCTCGGTGGCACCGATCATGGTGGCGTTTTTCTTTGTGCAGCGGCAGTTCATTCAGGGCATCGCGATGACCGGGGTGAAATAACCAGCGGTGGTCACGCCGCGATCAGCACCCGGGCTTCATGCAGTTTAAGCGTGGTGCGGGCGGCATCGAATTGCGGCACCGGCGCGCCGCTGGCCAGTTCGGGGAAGATGGCGAACAGTTCGGCGCGCTGATCGTCATCCATTCCGATCAGCGTCCGGTCGCCGGGCTGAAAGCTTTCGCTCCACGCCCCATCGGCCAGAATGACTTCGTGCCGGTCGAACAGCAGGTGCATATAGGTCAGGTCGCGGGCGGTTTGCACCACGACGCCGGGCAGGTTCAGCAGATGCAGCGCCCGCACCAGCACCTCATCGCTGCCAAACAGCAGTTCGGCGCGAGGACTGCAGATCAGCATCCGGTGCTGGCGCGACACCAACATGTCGCGGTTGGGGCGGTTGGGGCCAAGCGCACCGCGCCGGATCAGGATCGGCTGCAGCGTTGCATCGCCATCCAGCACTGCCGCATCCAGATGCTTTGCCCCGATCCAGCGGATCGGCTGCAAGCCGTGGTCGCGGGTCATCACCAGATCGCCGACCGCCAGCCTTTCGATCGCGCGCTGCCCTTTCTGCGTCTGGATCCGGGTGCCGGGGGTAAAGCAGGATATGATGGTTTCGATGTTGCTGAACGACAGGCTGCCGATGGGCGCGCCAAAGGAATCGTAAATGGTGACCGTGCCGTTTTCCGGGTTGAGCACATTGCGGAACACCTTGAACCGGCCAAGCCCGGTCAGGTCCAGCACATCGGCTTCGGTGCCGGTTTCCGAACCGTCGATCACATCGCCGATACCACCAATGATTAGGTCAGACCCGTCGCCGCCGGTGATCGTATCGGCGCCAAGCCCGCCGGTTATCGTATCATCGTCGTCGCCGCCAAAAATCTGGTCGTCGCCGTCGTCACCCGAAAGCAGGTCTGCCCCGCCGCCGCCATACAGCGCGTCATTGCCGGTTCCACCCAGCAACGTGTCTGCCCCGGCTCCCCCAAACAAGGTGTCATTGCCAGTACCGCCATCCAGGCTGTCAACTCCGTCGCCACCGGTCAGGGTATCCAGACCAATCCCGCCCAGCAGCGTGTCGTTGCCGATGCCGCCATCCAGCGCATCATTGCCATCGCCACCGTCAAGGCTGTCGTTGTCGTTGCCGCCAAACAGCGCGTCGTTGCCCAGCCCGCCCAGCAGCGTGTCGTTGCCGATGCCGCCATCCAGCAGATCGGCATCCGTGCCGCCATCAAGGCTGTCGTTGCCGTCGCCGCCGAGCAGGGTATCCAGACCGATCCCGCCCAGCAGCGTGTCGTTGCCGATGCCGCCGTCAAGGCTGTCATTGCCGTCGCCGCCGTCAAGGCCGTCGTTGTCGTTGCCGCCGAACAGCGTGTCATTGCCCAGCCCGCCCGTTATCGTGTCAGTCCCGTCACCGCCCGTCAGGCTGTCGTTGCCGTCGCCGCCGTCAACCAGGTCATTGCCGATGCCACCGTCGGCGGTATCGTCGCCAATGCCGCCAAACACCTGATCATTGCCGTCACCGCCATAGACCGCATCGGTTCCGGCACCGCCCAGAACCGTATCATTGTCGGCACCGCCATACAGGATGTCGGCAGAGTCCCTGCCATCAAGATAGTCGTTGCCCAGCCCGCCGTAAAAGACATTGGTGTAGACATCGACAGAGAAGCCCTGATCATCGAAACCGATCAGCGTGTCGTTGAAGTTGGTTCCGATGATGCCATCGACGCCTGACAGCACATCGCCGGTGGCATCGCCGCCGGTTGCTGTGCCCGCGCCAAGGTTGATCGAAATGGCAACCGAACTGGCGCTGTAGTCCAGGAAATCCATCCCGGCCCCGCCATACAGCGTATCCGCCCCGGCCCCGCCAGACACCGTGTCATCGCCATCGCCCGCCGACAGAAAATCCGCCCCCGCCCCGCCATAGAGCGCATTGCTGCCGCCGCTGCCGGTCAGCGTATCGTTGAAGGCCGAACCCACCAGATTTTCGATCAGCGTCAGGGTGTCGCCCGCCGCATCGCCACCAGAGCCTGTGCCGGTTGCGGTGGCCAATGTCACCGAAACAGCGGCGGTTGAGGCGCTGTAGTCGGCGGTATCGGTACCCGCACCGCCGTCCAGCACATCAGACCCGGCACCGCCATAAAGCGTGTCTGTACCGTTGCCGCCATACAGCGTATCGGTTCCGCTGCCGCCAAACAGCGCGTCACCGCCATCGCCTCCGGTCAGGGCGTTGTTGCCGGTATTGCCGGTCAGGGTGTCGGCAAGGGCCGAACCGGTCAGGTTTTCAAACCCGGCCAGCACATCGCCCGCCGCATCGCCGCCGCTGCCAAGCCCGGTGGTCAGGTTGACCGATACCCCGGCGGCGGAACCGGCATAGCTCGCCAGATCGGTGCCCGAGCCGCCATCCAGACTGTCGGCCCCGCCGCCGCCCTCCAGCGTGTCATTGCCACTGCCGCCGAACAGGCTGTTGGCTCCGCTGTCACCCGCCAGGCTGTCGTTGTTGCCAGAGCCGATCAGCACCTCGATCCCGCTCAGCACATCGCCCGCCGCATCGCCGCCGGAGCCGAGACCGGTCGCCAAAGAGATCGATACCGCAGTCGAGGCGCTGTAGTCGGCGGTATCGGTGCCAAGGCCGCCGGTCAGCGTATCCGCCCCGCCACCACCGGTCAGGCTGTCATTCCCGCCACCACCAGTCAGCAGATTGGCCCCGGTATCGCCGGTCAGGGTGTCGTTGAAGCCGGAACCGGTCAGGTTTTCAATGCTGGTCAGCGTATCGGTCGCGGCATCCCCGCCGCTGGCGGCACCCGTGGCTAGGTTGACGCTGACCCCGGCGGCAGAGGCGCTGTAATCGGCGGTATCGCTGCCCGACCCGCCATCCAGCAGATCAGACCCCAGCCCCCCCGCCAGCACATCGGCATCATTGCCGCCATACAGCGCATCGTTGCCAACCAGACCCGACAGGGTGTCGGCCCCGGCACCGCCTGTCAGCACGTTGGCGGCACCATCACCGGTCAGGGCATCGGCAAAGGCCGAGCCGGTCAGGTTTTCAAACCCGGTCAGCACATCGCCGGTCGCATCGCCGCCGGTTGCAGTACCGCTGGTCAGACTGATGGTGACTGCGCCGACAGAGGCGCTGTAGTCGGCGGTATCCGTACCGGTACCGCCATCCAGTGTATCGGCCCCCGACCCGCCGGTGAGCAGATCATTGCCTGCGCCGCCAAACAGCGCGTTGTTGCCGGTATCGCCAGTCAGGGTATCGGCCAGTCCGGACCCGATCAGATTTTCAATCCCGGTCAAGGTATCCCCGGCCGCATCGCCACCGCTGCCGG
>Ga0163144_10014361_pt1 | contig 16450 bp, 17 predicted proteins | sample OliLak19BULKMAT1_FD_123175 | JGI IMG/M metagenome (GOLD analysis project Ga0163144, IMG submission 123175) | Freshwater microbial mat bacterial communities from Lake Vanda, McMurdo Dry Valleys, Antarctica - Oligotrophic Lake LV.19.BULKMAT1 | ecosystem: Environmental > Aquatic > Freshwater >... | reverse complement strand
GAAAGAAAAAGCCTTCCTCAATAACCCCGTCAATTTCGAGCGGAAGTTTCAATTCAAGGCGGCGGCCTCTCTTCGTCCATTCGGCAGGCGAAGCGATTATTTTTTCAGCCAAAACCAGTTCGTGAAGCGTATCCGGCATCGCATCTGCATATCAGCTTTTCCGACAGAGGCGAGTCACCAGACGTGGGTCAAGGGGATAACCGGGATTTTCTTTCGCCTCGCTGTCACCCGGCCCCAAACGATGGCCGACTTTCTGGCCAACAACACATGGCCCGCACCCATCTTCGTCCGCCTTAAAACGCGCGCTGACCCACCACATTGCCCGGCGGGCCGTAACGGCACACCAGATAATCATCGCTGCGGTTGCTCGCGATGCCGCAACCGAAGGCAATCGTGTCGCGCCAGATGATTTGCGTGTAATGGCCGACATCGCCCCAGCGGCCCGTCGTGCTGAAATCGGGGGTGGGGAGCGGACGATAATATTGCTTCTCGCCGACCCAGTCGCCGACCATTTCGGAATAGCGAAACGCCTCACGCGTCCCCATCCACAGATTTTCGCCTTGCGGGGATTTGCCGCGCGGTTCCCTGGAATGCACCATACGGCCGGAACGGGCGAGTTCGGCGGCGTATCGGCCTGCATCCGCAGCAAGCGTGTCGTCCCAGCGCAGTGGCGGCACATCGACCTCGGCACGGGCGCGGGCGTGGCCGCGTTCCATCGCGTCGCGGAACACAGCGGCACCGCGTGGTGCGGGCCCCTCAAAAGGACGACGCTCGGTCTGGCTCGCCGGGGCGGTGTTGCACCCTGCGAGCAAGGCCGCACATACAATAGCGCTCATCAACGTCTTTGGCATGGTCTTCCCTCTCATCGCGCCAGCCCCCATAGCACAGCGCGATGAACCGCGTCGAAACCGCCCCACTCCATTTACCTGACGTCAGCGCCGCGCCGCCGCTTGCGCTTTATGTCCATTGGCCGTTTTGCGTCTCCAAATGCCCGTATTGCGATTTTAACAGCCATGTCCGCGCCTCGGTTGATCAGGCCGCATGGCGGGCGGCATTGCTCACCGATCTTGCGTATGAAGCGAGTTTGCTGCCGGGGCGTAAGCTGGGCTCGATCTTCTTTGGCGGCGGCACCCCCTCGCTGATGCCGCCGGAGACGGTCGCGGCGATTATTGCAGCGGCGGCGGATGCATGGGGCTTTGCCGACGATATCGAGATTACGCTGGAGGCCAACCCGTCATCGGTTGAGGCGGCGCGCTTTGCCGCGCTGGCGTTGGCGGGGGTGAACCGGGTGTCGCTGGGGTTGCAGGCGCTCGACGATGCCGCGCTCAAGTTTCTTGGCCGCGCGCATGATGTGCATGAGGGGTTGGCAGCGCTGGAAACGGCGCAAAAAGCGTTTGGGCGTGTCAGTTTTGACCTGATTTACGCCCGACCTGAACAGAGTTTGGACGCCTGGGATGCAGAACTGGCGCGCGCAATCAGTTTTGGAACCGAACATCTGTCGCTGTATCAGCTGACGATTGAACCCGGCACGCGATTTGCGACTGAAGCAGCGGCGGGGCGGTTGCATATTCCCGGTGAAGATCTTGGCGCAGACTTGTTTGAGGTTACACGTTCAATGACCGACGCTGCCGGGCTGCCCGCTTATGAAATTTCCAACCACGCGCGGCCAGGGGCGGAGAGCAGGCACAACCTAAGCTATTGGCGTTACAGCGATTATGCAGGTATTGGCCCCGGCGCGCATGGCCGTCGTGGTGGCATGGCGACCGTGCGGCACAAAAAGCCCGAAAACTGGCTGAGCGCGATTAGTCGTAACGGTCAAGGCATTGAATCGACAACAAAACTTAGTCCGGGCGACCGGCTGACCGAGGCGATGTTGATGGGCATGCGGCTGCGCGAGGGGTTGGACCTTTCGCGCCATTTTGACACCGAGAATCCCGGTCTAACCCAGAGTCTCAACCAGCGCGCGCTGGTGACGCTTGAAGCCCAGGGGTTGATCGCCCGCGACGGCCCCCGGCTGCGCGCCACAGACCGCGGCCTCCCCGTCCTCAACGCGATCCTCGCCGCGCTGCTGATCGATCCCGCGTAACGCTTATCTGTCGAAACCTGTCGGCGCTGGCGACACCATCGTCGCGTTGCCGGGCTTGATTTCCTGCACTTCAAGCGCGCGCTCGGCAACGCCGTCAGCACCAAAGCGAAACGCGCCGTCGATCCCGGCAAACCCGCCGCGATCATTGAGCCGCTCCGTCGGAAAAGGCGCACCGATGCGCCATTCGCGCATGATCCTGACGGTCAGCAAAACCGCATCATAGCCAAGGCTCGACAGGCGATAGGGTGCGGTGCCGAAGCGCGCGCGATACTTGGTGGCATATTGGCGATACAAGCCGTCAGAAACACTGGCAAACCAGGCACCGACAAGCGCGGGCGCGGCGACAGCCGAGTTTTCGGTGTTCCATAGATCGGTGCCCAATACCTGCACCCCGGGCATGCCAGCCTTACGCAGGAGTGGCACAGCAATGCCTGCGGTCGCCCCGCTGTCAGCGATCAGCACCGCCTGATAAGGCGCATTGCGCGCAAGCCTTGTGACCGCAGCGGTCAGGGATCCCGCAGCCCGATCATACGTCTGCAACGTCACGACCTGCCCGCCGCCCTGCTCGACCGCGCGCAGCAACGCGGTGGAGGCGCGCTCACCATAGGTGCCGTTTGGCACCAGTCCGGCAAAGCTTGTGACGCCTCGGCTGCGGGCATAGTCGATCACCCGCTCAATCGACTGGGACGGGGCATAGCCGAGAACAAACGCGCCATTGCCCGCAACGCTGATATCGTTGGAAAACGTAATGACGGGCACCGCCGCGCGCTTGGCGATCGGCGCGACAGCGCGGACATCTTCTGCCAGGAGCGGCCCCAGGATCAGTTTATTGCCATCGGCCAGTGCACGCTGCACAGCTGCGGCCGCGCCAAGTTGCGTATCATAATTGGTGATGCGGATGCGATCGCTCTTGCTGTCGAGCGTGGCCATCTGAGTCGCATTCGCAATTGACTGGCCGACGCCGGCATTCGGACCGGTGAGCGGCACGAGCAGGGCGATGCGCTGGCGCGCAACATCCTGTGGGATACCGGTGTCAACACTTGGCTGCTGCACCGGCTGCTGGATCGGCGGGGCGACAACAATCGGGCCTTGCGGGCCACGCGGCACCACTGTTTGGCACCCAGCGAGGGCAAGTGAAGCCGCCAAGCCCAACACGACTCGATTCAGCACCGACGGGAATCGTTGCGGTCTCCCTGCAGCCTCTGCCATGACATCCCCTTATGAACACGCTTCTTGCGCCCGGCCTCTATATCGTCGCCACCCCAATCGGCAATCTCGGTGATTTGTCACCCAGGGCGGCGCATGTGTTGAGCAATGCCGCCGTAATTGCGGTTGAAGACAGTCGCGTGACGGCACGGCTCCTCCACCATATCGGGGTCAAGCGGCCAATGACGCCCTATCACGATCATAATGCCGAACAGGTCCGGCCGGGCCTGATCGCCCGAATGGGCAGCGAGGCGGTCGCGCTTGTGTCCGACGCTGGCACTCCTTTGATTTCTGATCCCGGCTATAAGCTGGTGCGGGACGCGCGCGCGGCGGGACACACAGTCTTCACGATCCCCGGCCCTTGTGCGGCAGTCGCGGCGCTCACCTTGGCGGGTCTGCCGACCGACCGGTTCCTCTATCTCGGCTTCCTGCCCCCAAAGGCGCAGGCGCGCGCAGCCGCGATTGTTGAGATCGCGAGCGTCCGGGCAACGCTCGTCCTTTACGAATCAGGCCCGCGACTCGGCATGACCTTGGCGGCGCTGCGCGACGGGTTAGGTGACCGTGAGGCAGCGGTGGCGCGCGAGATCACCAAGCATTTTGAGGAAGCCGTTACCGGCACATTGTCTCAACTCGCCGCGCGCTATGCCGATGCGCCACCCAAGGGCGAGATTGTCGTCGTCGTCGCGCCACCGGGCGAACCCGCCCCGGCAAGCGAAGCCGATGCTGACGCCGCTTTGGCCGAAGCGCTGACCCGACTGACCGTTTCACAAGCGGCGGGCGAAGTTGCCAAGACGCTCGGGCTTGATCGCAGGGCGCTTTATGCGCGCGCGCTGGAACTGCGCGGGTGACGCAGGCGCGCAAGGCCGCCGAGGCGCGGGGGCGGCGTGGCGAGCGGCTGGCGGCGTGGTATCTGCGGCTGAAGGGCTGGCGCATTCTGGACCAGCGGGTGCGAACCCCAGCGGGCGAGGTCGATCTGGTGGCAAAGCGCGGCGCGCTGATTGCCTTTGTCGAGGTGAAGCTGCGCGCCTCTGCCGCCGAACTTGACTTCGCGATTGACCATCGACGCCTGCAACGCGTCGCTGCGGCCGCTGAAAGTCTCGCACCACGCTATGCGACGGCGGGCGAGGATATCCGCATCGACGTCATCCTGATTGCGCCGGGTAGCAGGCCAAGGCACATCGAAAATGCCTGGATCGGGTGACTTTGTCCCGCCGCAATCCTAAAGGGCCATCAGGCTCAGTTTAGCCGCCATAAGGAAGCTCCATGTCGCTCGCCGTCGCCGTCCAGATGGACCCGCTCGATTCAATCAATATCGCGGGCGATTCGAGCTTTGCACTGATGCTGTCGGCCCAGGCGCGAGGGCACCGGCTGTTTCACTATACTGCGGAGGATTTGAACTACGCCGATGGCCGCGTCTGGACGCAGGCGCACCCCGTTGTCGTGCGGCGCGAAGTTGGCAATCATTTCGACTTTGGCGATCCCGTCAGTCTTGATTTAGGCAAAGAGGCCGATGTCGTGCTCATGCGGCAGGATCCGCCCTTTGATCTGGGCTATATCACGGCCACGCATCTGCTCGAACGGATCGCGCACCAGACGTTAATCGTCAACGATCCCGCCAGTGTCCGCAATGCGCCTGAAAAGGTGTTCGTGCTCGATTACGCGCGCTTCATGCCACCAACGCTCATTACGCGCTCGCTCGCAGAAGCCCGGGCGTTCCTTGCGGCGCATGGCGAGATTGTCATCAAACCGCTGCACGGCAATGGCGGCAAGGCGATCTTCAAGATCGGTAGCGACGGCGCAAACCTGTCCGCGCTGATTGAGGTATTCAACACTAGCTGGCGCGAACCGCACATGGTCCAGGCGTTCCTGCCCGATGTGGCGAAGGGCGACAAACGGATCGTGCTGGTCGACGGCGTTGTCGCAGGCGCGATCAACCGCCTGCCCGGCGAAGGTGAAATCCGCAGCAATCTGGCGGTCGGTGGCTCAGCGGTGAAAACCGAATTGACCGATGAGGAACGCGAAATCTGCGCGGTGCTTGGGCCAGAACTGAAGAAGCGTGGGCTGCTGTTTGTCGGCATCGACGTGATCGGCGGCAAATGGCTGACCGAGATCAACGTGACCTCGCCGACGGGGATCGTGGCGATTGAGCGGTTTGATGGCACTGATGTCGCGGGAATGATCTGGGACGCGATTGAGGCGAAGGTGGCTGGGTAAGGTCTTTCGGGCTATAGGTGGCCAGGTGGCCGCGTCCCTCGCCTGTTGGGAGAGGGGTGTGCAGACTTAGGCAGCTTGCTGCTTGGTCGAAACTGGGTGAGGGGTTCGACGCTGTGCAACTGCCGCCGGACCCACCCTCACCAAGCTCCGCTTGAAAGAAAGAATAGCTGAGGCTCTGCCTTTTTCCGCAAACATAGAACCGCGCATCAACTCGCATCGAACTCACCCGCTCAGTACCTCACCCCGATACGTCCCGACGCTCCAGACATGCCCCTCAGGATCGCGGCAGCTGAACTCGCGCGAGCCATAGGGCGTGTCATAGGGTTCAGTGACAATGATCGCGCCCACTGCCCGCGCGCGCGCGCAGATCGCATCCACCCCCGCATCGACCGCGAGGCACACGCATTGGTTCGTCCCCCTCAGGCCCGCGGATGCGCGCTGCGATACACATCCATCAAATGCGCCGCATCAACCTGCGTATAAATCTGCGTAGAGCTCAAACTCGCATGGCCCAGCAACTCCTGTAGCGCGCGCAGATCAGCACCGCGCCCGAGCAGATGCGTCGCGAAGGAATGCCGCAGCGCGTGTGGCGTCGTGCGTTCCGAAAGGCCGAGCCGGGTGCGCGCCGCCTGCACCGAGCGGCGGATGATCGCGGGGCTGAGCGGGCCGCCCTTCGCCCCGCGAAACAGCTCGGCATCGCGCGCGATCGGCCAGGGGGTCAGGCGCGCATAATCCTCAATCGCCGCGCGCACCTGTGGCAATAACGGCACAATACGCGTCTTGGCGCGCTTGCCCGTCACGCTCATCGTCTCGCCGAGCGGCAGAATCGCACCCGTCAGCCCGACCGCCTCACCAATCCGCAAGCCCGCACCATAAAGTAACAACAGCACCGCCCAGTTGCGCGCCGCAATCCAGGGCTCGGTCGCGCTTTCCGACACATCCTCGGCCAAAGCGACAACTTCATCGGGCGAGATCGGGCGTGGCACGCCCTTTTTGACGCGTTGGCCTTTCAGCGCAGGCGGCGTCCCCTCACCGCCACTGGCGAATTTCAGAAAGCCACGCACGGCGGACAGCTCGCGCGCCGCCGATGCGTTGGTCAGTCCATCGGTGCGGCGATAGGCAAGGAACGCGCGCAGATCAGCGGTGGTGAGCTTTGCCAACTGTGGTGGCTCCACCGCCTCGCCCCAATGATCTGACAGAAACGCCAGCAATCGCTCTGCCGTCGCCTGATAGGCCCGCACGGTGTGAACTGACCGGCGGCGGTTCTGCGAGAGATACTGGCCCCAGGATGCGGCAAGTGGTTGCATCCGAATACAATAGCAGCTCGTATATCAGGCAGCCAGAGGATCATCCATTCGAACGGGAAGGATATATTGATGCGCTTTATGATGCTTGTAATTGCGCCGTTGGCGGTTGGTGCTGCGTCGGTACCGGATCCGGCGGCATTAGCCGGAGATTGGGTAGTTGATCTCAGCGCTACGCCTGACCAGATATATACCAAACCGATGCACCTCGAGATCCGGGCAGACGGCACGGTGGCGGGCGATTTTTACAACAGCATCATTGAAGCCGGGCGTTGGAAGGCGGATCGGGGACGAATTTGCGTTAGCTTTCGCACCAGCGACGGCGCGGGACCTTATCACAGTTCGGCGTGTCGCGTCGGCGACATCATACAGGGACAAACCTGGGCCGAGCAGCGTAATTTCCTGTTCAACTGGAACGCCATTCGAAAACCTGCCGGATAATACAACCCAGTTACCAGCGACCGCGCCTACGTCCTAACCCGACGTCACCCCGAACTTGCTCCAGCGTCCGGCCCGCAACGCGATCTCGACGTGGGGCTGACAAGGCCGGTGCCGAAAAACGTTCAGCTTGCCAATGTTGAGGTAATGTAAAGCTGTTTTACCCGATCGTCTGGCCGGACTTGGCCCAATCGGCCATGAATCCCTCAATCCCCTTGTCAGTCAGCGGGTGCTTGATGAGCTGGCGGATGACGGCCGGCGGTGCGGTCATCACATCAGCACCAATGCGGGCGCTTTCAAGAATGTGGATCGGGTGGCGCACGCTGGCGACCAGAATTTCGGTGTCGAAGGCGTAATTATCGTAAATCAGTCGGATGTCGCGGATCAGGTCCATGCCGTCCAGGCCAACATCGTCGTGCCGCCCGACAAATGGCGAGATGAAAGTTGCGCCCGCCTTGGCCGCGAGCAGCGCCTGATTCGCCGAAAAGCAAAGCGTGACATTGACCATCGTGCCATCGTCGGTCAGCGCCTTGCAGGTCTTGAGCCCGTCAATCGTCAGCGGCACCTTGACTGCGACATTTTCGGCGATTTTGCGCAAGATATCGGCCTCTCGCATCATGCCGGCATGGTCAAGCGCGACGACCTCTGCCGAGACCGGGCCATGAGTTATCCCGCAAATTTCGGCGACGACTTCAAGGAAGTTACGGCCCGATTTGGCGATCAGCGAGGGATTGGTGGTGACACCATCCACAAGCCCCGATTCGGCGAGATCACGGATTTCTGCGGTATCGGCGGTATCGACAAAGAACTTCATGACGCAGCTGTGCCTCCGACGTTGGGTGGATTGCCCTCTACGAGAAAGTCGATCCGAATGCGAGCCGTCGCGATGCCACCAAATCGCCTTTCGCGCGTTGTAAACGGTGGACGCGCGGATAGCGGGCCAATCTTACAAGGGAATACAAGATGAAGAAGATTTTCATTGCCGCAGCGCTTGGCGCAATCGCCATTGGCGGCACCGCCCGGGCCGATATCGGTATCGATGCCCGCCAAGCGGATCAATCTCGCCAGATTGATGCTGGCAAGCGATCAGGCAAGCTCAGCATCCGCGAGCGCAATGTCCTTAATGCCGAACAGCGCCAGATCAAGCGTGTCGAAGCCAGCTTACGTGTGCGCGGCGATAATTTGAGCGACCGCGATGAGCGTCGTCTGACGGTGTTGCTTGACAGCGCACAGCGGCATATCCGCCGCCTCAAACAGAACCGTGAGCGCGGCCGTAACGGAATCCATTTCTAGGGTTTTGCGCGAATGAAACGGCGCGCGGCTGTGTTAGGCTGATAGGTTCAGGCCATATCCGTTCCATTTGCCGCTAGCCTGCCCTATCTCGTTTTCATGTCTGCCCGCGCCCGTGTCCTGCTGCTCAATGCAGCGCTTGGCCCGCTCGATTACCGGGTGCCGGAGGGTATGGTGGCCGAGCCGGGGTCAATTATCGTCGCGCCATTGGGTCCGCGCCAAATGCTGGGCGTAGTGTGGGAAGCGGATCGGATGCGCTCAGCCGGCGAGGTCGGCGACAATCGCTTGCGCAACCTGATCGGCGCGGTTGATGCACCCCCCATTCCGGCGGCGCTGCGACGGCTAATTGAATGGACGGCGGATTATTATCTCGCGCCGCCGGCCGCCGTGCTGCGGATGGCGCTGGCGTCGACTTCGGCGCTTGAAGGTGCACGCACGCTAACCGAATACCGTGCAACCGGTGCCTTGCCGCAGCGCATGACATCAAAACGCGAACAGGCGCTGGCGCGGATCGGCGAGCGCCAGGGATTGATCCGCGAACTGGCTTTGGCGGCAGAAGTGTCTGATGCAGTGATCCGGGGGCTGGTCTCGACAGGTGCACTTGAGGCGGTTGAGGTCAGCATCGACAGCCCGTTTGCGCCGCCCGATCCCGATTTTTCGATACCCGCGCTTTCGACGGATCAAAGCGCCGCCGCTGCAACCTTGGTCGCCGCCGTCGAGGCGCGCGCCTTTGCCCCGATCCTGCTCGACGGTGTAACGGGGTCGGGCAAGACCGAGGTTTATTTCGAGGCGATTGCGCAGGCGATTCGCAGCGGGCAGCAATCGCTGGTGCTGTTGCCAGAAATCGCGCTGACCGAACCGTTCCTTAAACGCTTCACCGCTCGGTTTGGGGCGATGCCGATCGTCTGGCACTCTGATCTGCGCCAGTCGCAGCGCCGCCGTGCCTGGCGCGCCATCGCCAGCGGTGAGGCGCGCGTGACGGTGGGCGCCCGGTCAGCTTTGTTCCTCCCCTATCGCAACCTGGCGCTGATCGTGGTTGATGAGGCGCATGAAACCAGCTTCAAGCAGGAAGAAGGCGTCCATTATCATGCCCGCGACGTAGCGGTGATGCGCGGGCGGTTTGAACAATGCCCGGTCGTGCTCGCCTCCGCCACCCCGGCGATTGAGACCCGCCAGCAGGTTGTGCTGGGCCGATACACCGAGGTCAAGCTCCCCGGGCGTTATGGTGTTGCGCAATTGCCGACAATCACGGCGCTCGATTTGATCGCAGAGCCACCCCAGCGCGGTCGCTGGCTCGCCCCGCGTCTCGTCGCTGCTATCGATGAAACGCTTGAGCGCGGCGAACAGGTGCTGCTGTTCCTCAATAGGCGCGGCTATGCACCGCTCACCTTGTGCCGCACCTGCGGGCATCGCTTTCAATGCCCCAATTGCACAGCCTGGATGGTCGAGCACCGACTCGTGCGTCGTATCGCCTGTCATCATTGCGGCCATATCGAGAAGGTGCCGGAAAAATGCCCCGAATGCGGCAATGAGGATACGTTAGTCGCCTGTGGACCGGGCGTTGAACGCATCGCTGATGAAGCGGCGTTGCTATGGCCCGAGGCAAAGCGCGCGGTCATTACCTCTGACACGATCTCCTCGCCCGCCAAGGCCGCCGAATTTGTCCACCGTATGGAGGCACGCGATATTGATATCGTCATTGGCACACAGCTGGTCACCAAGGGCTATCACTTTCCAAATCTCACCCTTGTCGGCGTCATTGATGCAGATCTTGGCCTCAGCGGCGGCGATTTGCGCGCTGCGGAGCGAACCTTTCAGCAGGTCAGCCAGGTCGCGGGTCGGGCGGGGCGCAGCGCCAAGCCCGGTCATGTCTATATCCAGACGCATGATCCCAAGGCCGCAGTGATGCAGGCATTGGTGGGTGGCGACGCCGCTGCCTTTTACGAAGCAGAAACCGAGGCCAGGCGAGAGGCCAACGCCCCACCCTTTGGCCGTTATGCCGCGATCATCATTTCGTCAGAAGACAAGGCAGCCGCTGATGACACCGCGCGCGCCATCAAACGATCCGCCCCAAGGGTGGATGACATGCATGTGTATGGCCCCGCCCCCGCCCCACTCGCGATGCTGCGCGGCCGACATCGGTTTCGGTTACTCGTCCACGCCAAACGCAGCATCGATATCCAGCAAATCCTGCGCGATTGGCTCGGCGCAATTGACTGGCCGGGCAAGGTGCGTGTGACCGTGGACGTTGACCCTTACAGCTTTCTGTAATTGCCCCGTTCCCAATTAAATTCTTGAAACGCATCGCAGCTGGCTATTGACGCCACGCCGGACAAAGGCTTTGCCTACAACCCTGGCGAGGCGGAGAAACACGAGCGCATGACACGGTTTCTCTTCTTGTTTCTTGCGGCAATCTTCGTCCTCGCAAGTTCGGCGCGCGCCGATGATATTTCCGTCGCCGGTCGCGGAGTCGTTCGCGTTGTGACGATTGCCTCTGCGGAGGGCCAGGTTGTCGGATTCGGCCATGGTAGCGGTTTTGCAATTTCGCCGACGCGGATCATCACCAATGCCCATGTCGTCGAACTCGCCGCGCGTTATCCGGCCAATGTCATCATCGGCGTCGTGCCGTCTGAGGGCGACAAATCCTATCGGGGTAAGCTGATCAGCTATGATGCCCAGCGCGATCTGGCTTTGATCGAGTTCAGCGGCACAAAACTGCCTGCGCTAACGCTGTTCACCGGGCCAGTGACAGATGGCGAAGCGGTGATTGCGCTGGGCTATCCCGGCAATGTTGATGTCGCGACCGCCCAGTCGGCCGCAGACTTTATCAAGCCACTCAGCCCGGTGCGGTCGCAAGGCGGCTTTGCCGGGCTACGGCGACTGACCAGCGTCGATGTGCTGCTCCACACTGCTGGCATCGCGCGAGGCAATTCAGGCGGCCCGTTGCTGGATCAATGCGGGCGAGTCATCGGGGTCAATTCAGCCATGACAAAAGCCGAAGAGGGCGATTCCAGCTTCGGGTTTGCCGTTGCAGAATCCGAGTTGTTGGTATTTCTGCAGGACGCAAAACAGGCATTTGCCTCGATCGGCGCAGCCTGCACGAGCGCCGAGACGCGTTTCCAGCAACAGGCCGATGCGCAGATAAGGGCGGCAGAAACGAGCGCGGATGAAGCGCGGGTCGCAGCCCAAAGGACAGCCGCTGTGCAAGCCGAGGCGCTGGAGACAGCGCGAATCGCGACCGAGCGTCGGCGCGAGAATTTTCTGGCAATTGCCGCCGTCCTGCTCGTACTCGGCGCACTGGCACTGGGTGGGGCCGGCTTTTTGGAGATTCGCCAACAGCGCCGCTGGGCGATCAGCACCGCTGTCATGGGCGTGCTGCTTTTTGTCGTGTCAGGCGTTGTTTTCTTCACTCGGCCGTTCGACCCAATAGTGCCGACCGCCTCTGGCGATGCACAAGCTGATGCCGCTGCCAACATCAACTATGGCAAGCTGCTGTGTCGCCTGAGTCCTGAAAAAAGCCGTATCAACCTGTCCTCACCCAAGGACATCCAGATCGATTGGGGGCTGGACGGCTGTGCGGATGGCAAAACCCAATATGCCGAGGAGGGGAAGAAATGGGATCGGATTGTCATTCCTGCGGGCGACCAAAGCGTGTCGGTGATCCAATATGACCCCGTTAAACGCAGCTACAGCGAAAGCCGCTACCTGTTGAGTGCTGCTGAGACGAATCGTATCCGAAAGCTGCTCGGCTCCGCGCCCGCCCAGGTCTGTTCAGCGGGCGAGGTGGAGCGGCAAAAGCTGTCCCGGCAGCAATCGACGATCCTCTCCGCGCTGCCCCCACGTCCGGACGAATGGTTTGTCTATGATTGTGCGCCAACGCCTTAAGCAGGTTTTGCCCAAAATGGTTTGATGAAGCGACCGCGGCGGTATGCGAGCAGTAACAGGCCGACGCCAAATGCAGAACAGATCGCCACTGCTGGCAGCGATGCTTCTGCGCCAAATTCACCTCCGGTTAGCCAGGCGGGCCCTGAAATCTGCGGCTGAAACAGACCAGCGGTGTCAAAGCCGGAAACCGCAATCCCAAAAATTCCCCCTTGCGTAAAATTCCATGCCGCATGCAGGCCGATTGCGGCCCAAAGTCGCCGGGTCAGCATAAAGACGGCAGCGAGCATCACGCCTGCCTCCACAGCAATCGCGCCCCCGGCAATAAGCGAGGCGTTGGGATTGCCAAGATGAAGCGCCCCAAACAACGCCGCCGAGAGCAACAACGCGATCCAGCTTCCCAGCCAGCCTTCGACGATACGAAAAAATATCCCGCGCAACATGATTTCCTCGGTGACACCCGACACGATGGAGATACCGATGATCGGATAAAGCACTGACAAGGGGCGGGTGCCGATGATCCGATAGCCGCCCGCCAAAGCGATCACGCCGACGACGGCCGCAAAGAGGATCGCCCCGATCACCACGCCGACCGCCAGTTCAGCCAGCCAACCCTTGCGATCAAATTCAACAGCGGGCCGCTGCTCCACCAGTCGGGTGAAGGCGACATAGGCAAGCATGAATATCAGCGCCACGACAATGCCGCCAACCACCGCGCCCGGGCCGCTTCGGCTCGCGCCAATGAACTCGGCCAATCGGGTGCCAACCATGCTCGCCCCAATCATGAAGACGATGCCAACCAACAGTGTGACCAACGGAAATCGAACGATGCGGCGAACAAGGCTCGTGCCGTGCGGATAGGTTGCGGGGTGTTGCAAGACGGTGGCTCCAGAATCGAGCGAGAAGCTTAGACCATCAATTTGGCTCCGCAATGCAAGAGCCAACGACGCAGTCGGCAAGCAAATGATCTCAGACCGCCAAACGCCGCAAATTTATTCAGACCCGTCGATCAATGCGTCCCGCAAAGCGACCCGGCTGAGCGTTGCGGGCATCGAGATATGCGACGTTGGGATCGGCGAAGAACCGGACGACAAACTTCGTCAGCGCGCTGCCCTCAACCACATCGGCGGTGATCATATCACCGACCGGATTATAGGCGCAAACCGACAAAAGGCGGATGGACAATTGCGATCGGACTTCATCTGCACATCGCGCGCGCCTCGCTGACCCTTCCGTAAAAAGAGGAAATGCGATTGGCGGGAGGGCATATTGCCGCCATGATGCTTGTATTTAAGCAGCAGGGCATGTGATCCGATCGGCACGGTCTTCAGCGTGATGCGGCAAGGGGAATTACAGATTCCCGGTTGCCACCATCCGACAGCCCCCCAAGCCGCCCTATCGGCATCGCTGCGACCATAAAACGCGCAAAAGGCGGGCAGGATCAAGGCCCTTGATGACAAACCCGTTCATTCGACTCCCTCCCGCTTGCGCAGTTCGCGCTTACGGCCAAGCCCATAGGCATAGCCCCCCATGCCGCCATCGGTCCGCTGGGCACGATGGCAGGGGATGACGATGGCGAGCTGATTTGCCCCGCACGCTGTGCCTGCGGCACGGACCGCACCTGGACTGCCCGCCGCCGCCGCCAGCTCCGAATAGGTCCGGGTTTCGCCTGCCGGAATGGTCCGCAAGGCCTGCCAAACCGACTCCTGAAACGCCGTCCCGCGCACATCCATCGGCAGATTATGGTCACGTTGCGGGGATTCAACGCTGGCGACCACCTGCATCGCCAGTTCGGCTAACGCAGCGCCACCCGCAATGATTTGCGCCTTTGGAAACCGCTGTCGCAAAGCGGCTTCGCCCTCGTCAAATGAAACGCGGCACAGGCCCTTGTCGGTGGCAGCAATCAGCAACTGGCCCAGGCTTGTGTCAGCCAGCACCCAGCGGATCGTGACCCCTGCACCACCGCGTCGCCATGCGGTGGGGGTCATCCCCAATCGCTGCCCAGCCCCTTCGTAAAAGCGGCTAGGTGCTGAATAACCGGCTGCATAAATGGCATCTGTTATATTTACCCAATTTATCAATGCGTTGCCAGCTGCCGCCGCCCTCAAACCGCGCGCATAGGCGGCAGGCGTGACACCCGTCGCACGTTTGAACAACCGGTGAAAATGATGCGGCGCGTAACCAACCCGGCTTACCAGTTCCTCCAGCGCAAGCGAATCTTCAGCCAACTCGATTATACCGATGGCCTGGGCGACGGCGATACGATCGCGCCCTAGTTCATCAGGTTTGCACCGCAAGCAAGCACGAAACCCGGCAGCAAGCGCATCCGCTGTGGTCCGAAAAAACTGGACGTTCTCGCGTTTGGGATGCCGCGCGGGACAGCTCGGCTTACAATAGATACCCGTGGTCAAGACGCATGTGAGAAACAGCCCGTCAAACGCCCTGTCGCGTCGCTCGAACGCCGTCCATGCCGTGTCGAGGTCGATGATGTCTGTTTTGCCCATGACACCGATATACGCCGTTCCTGAACGACACACACTCCGCAGATTGCGGTCAAAGCATCTCCATTCGCCAACCACAGCCGCAAGCCACCAGATCAGCCCGTACGCAAAGAAATTTAGGTTTTACAATATTTTTCTCGGCACACGAAAAGTTCAAACCTAAAAACTCATGCTGCATCATCCGCAATCAAGGCAAACACCTAACTAGTATGCCGATTGTTGTGCCCCGCGACGTAATGCTCGCCCGGCGCAAAATGCGCGCCAAGGCGCTGGCCGCGATGATCGGAATCAACGAGATCAATCTCTCGCTGCTAACATCGGGTAAGGTGAAAAGGGTGCGGTTCGAGACTATTCAGAAAATCTGTGTCACGCCGAACTGTAAACAGGGCGATCTTCTCGATTTCGTAGCGGCCGATATTGGCAAATTCGATATTAACCCTGTTTCCCCGGGGAAACGCGGTTAACGTGCATTCAACGCGGGAAGTTTTGCCGTCGCCAGCGCCAGTTCAAATGCGCGCAAAAGCTCGGCTCGGCCGGCGCCACCGTCGCTGTGCACCTTAATCGTCATGCCGTTCGATCCATTGGCAACCACGGATAATGCTGGCAATCCGGTCGGCCCGCGAAACGAAAACTCGTCAGCAGCTGGCTCGTCTCCCTTTGCCGCATCGATCAGCAACCGATAAACCTCGGCCGGCGGATAAGGCGCTGCGCCCTCTTCGTTGCGCGCCAACTGCGCACGTGTAATCTGGCGCGCCGTCGCAATCGCTGCGAAGCGCGCTGTCGTGGGTTCGAGAATGACCGACAGCGCATAGGCCGGCTTCATCCTGAGATCGGCGGGCGAGGCAAAAGCGGCCACAATCTCATCAGGCAGTGCGGCAACCCGCACCATCTTGGACAGCCACCCCTTTGAGACGCCTAGCCGATCCGCCATTTGCGTAAGGTGGCCACTGTAATGCTTCTGCAGCGCCGTAGCATAATTTCGCGCGCGCTCGAGATCGCAGATGTCCCGACGCGACCGATTCTCCAGATCAGCGACGCGAAACGCCTGTTCATCATCAAGCACCTCGACCAACAACAGGAAGCCAAGATCGGGCAGCTTCCGGCGTTTAAGCCAAGAAACAGCGTAATGGCGCCTGGTACCTGCAATGACTTCAAAATCGTAGCGCGGATCGTCGTCAACGCGTCGCGCAATGGCAGGGACGCGCTGCTTACCCTCTTGCTCGATCGAATCGATTAAATCCCGGCAATTATCGGCATTGAGATCGCGATAGATACGTCCGTTGCCCTTCCACACGCGAACACGGTCCGGATCCACCAATAGCGTGGGCGCAGACAGGGTTGGCTTGGCTACACCGGCAGCCGTTGCTGCGTGACTTTCTTTCTTCCGGCCAAACAGGCCTTGCAGGATGCCGGGACTGGAATCAGCGCTTGGTTCGGTCACTGGCCGATCCTCCTTGCCTTGCCACACCATGGGCTCGTTGTCGAAAGCGGCAGCTTTATTTGTCGCACGCTATCGCAGAACAAAGTAT
>Ga0163144_10014360_pt1 | contig 16450 bp, 17 predicted proteins | sample OliLak19BULKMAT1_FD_123175 | JGI IMG/M metagenome (GOLD analysis project Ga0163144, IMG submission 123175) | Freshwater microbial mat bacterial communities from Lake Vanda, McMurdo Dry Valleys, Antarctica - Oligotrophic Lake LV.19.BULKMAT1 | ecosystem: Environmental > Aquatic > Freshwater >... | reverse complement strand
CGGCAAGAGCCCCAGCGGCAGGACCCACCCCGGGTAGAACCCCGGCGTGAGGAAGCTCCGCGGTCGGCGCCGCCGAGACCCCGTGCGCGCGATTGGAAACGTGGCCCCAACTGACCACGCGTGTCAGCTGAACGACAAACGCCGTCCGGGTGCTCCGGGCGGCGTTCGTGCATCATGACGCAGTTCGTTCAGCTCTTGCCGAGCCCGCGGAGATACTCCATGCCCCACTCGAGGTAATCGGGGTTCCGCACACCGATGCGGACGGCCTGGTCGACGGCATCTTCGACCTCGAAGCCGAAGTCGAGCACCAGGTAGGGGAGCAGCGACGCACCGACCCGGGCGCCGCTGGCGCAGTGATACAGCATCGATGCATCGGCATGCGCGCGCACATGATCAAGAATCTGCTGCAGCGTCTCGTGCGTCATCGTGCCGGCGTTCACGGGGATGTTTCGGTACGCGAGGCCAAGCTCCGCGCAGAGTGCCGGCTCATCGAACGGCACCGGTTCCATCGGATCGCGCACGTTGAGCACCTGCGTCACGCCGGCAGCCTTCGCCGCGCGCAGCTGTTCGGGGGTCACCTGACCGGCCGTGACAAGATTCGGGAGGACCTGACAGGCGTTCGGAGCACCGGTGATGGCGTCGATCGGCTTCATGCGTTGAGGCTCTCCAAAGTCGCCGATCCGAGCGGCGGTGAGGGTGCGGCCCTGATGGGTCGCGGGTGATGCGTGGGGCTGAGGGGTCAAATATGGGGGGCGGCGGGTATCTTTCCACTCTCATGCCACGTCTCGCCATCGCGCAGTTCCGGCCGGTCAAAGCCGATCATCAGGGCAATCTGGCCCGTGCCGTCTCGGTCTTCCGTGAGGCCGGTACGGGCGACGCGCCTGCCGATCTGCTCGTGTTTCCCGAAGCGGCGTTCACCGGCTACTTCCTCGAAGGTGGTGTGCGGGATGCCGCGCTCACGGCCGAGCGCTTCTTTGCCGACCTCGCGGCGACTCATGCGGCATCGGGCGCTGGGCCGATGGAAGTGGTGGCGGGCTTCTACGAGCTGCATCGGAACCGGCTCCACAACTCGGTGATCTGGGCCTCCCTTGGCGAGGCCGATGCCGGTATCCGCCACGTGCATCGCAAGATCTTCCTGCCGACCTACGGCGTGTTCGACGAGGAGCGCTTCGTCGAGGCCGGCCGCAGCATCGAAGCGTTCGACACCCGGCTCGGCCGCGCGGCGATGCTGGTCTGCGAAGACGCCTGGCACTCGATCACGCCGACGCTGGCCGCGCTCGATGGCGCGCAGCTGCTGATCGTGCCGAGTGCCAGTCCGGCCCGCGGGCTCGACCCGAGCAGCGACGGCCGGCCGACCTCGCTGGCGCGCTGGGAGCGCCTGGCGCAGGATATCTCGAGCGAACACGGGATCTTCGTCGGTGTGGCGCCACTCGTCGGGTTCGAGGGGGGCAAGGCCTTCGTGGGCGGCGCTATCGTCGCAAGTCCGCGCGGCGAGCTGCTGGCCCGCGGCCCGGTATTCGAAGAGGCGCTCGTCCGCTGCACGATCGACCTGGACGAGATCACCCGGGCCCGCGCCGACATGCCGCTGCTCGCCGATCTCGAGATGCGGCTCCCGCATCTGCTCGCCGGCGCGACGGCCCGGCGCGTGCTCGGCCTCGCGGTGCCCGCCATGGCGACGCCGGCCGACGAGCAGATCACCACCACGCCCGTGACGGCTTCGGCGCCCGCGCGTGATCCGGGCATGACCCTGCGCATGCGCGGGGCCGATCCGCTCGGCATCGACGCGGAGCTGGCCCGCCGCTGGCTCGTGGCGTTCATTCGCGATGAGGTGATCACGCGGCGCGGCTTCGGCAAGGTCGTGCTCGGCCTCTCGGGCGGTGTGGACAGCGCACTGGTGGCCTTTCTCGCGGCGGAAGCGCTGGGCGCCGAGAACGTGACGGCGATCCGCATGCCGTACCGCACCTCGAGCCCCGATTCGCTGGCGCATGCGCAGCTCGTGATCGACGCCCTCGGACTGCCGTCGCGCACGGTAGACATTTCCGCGGCGGTGGATGGGCTCTGCGGGGCCATCGGTGGCGACGCTGGCGGCGCCCGGCGCGGCAACATCATGGCACGCACGCGCATGATCACGCTCTTCGATCTGAGTGCCGAGCTGCGCGCGCTTCCGGTCGGCACCGGCAACAAGACCGAGCGCCTCTTCGGCTACTTCACCTGGCATGCGGACGACTCGCCGCCGATCAATCCGATCGGCGACCTCTTCAAGTCGCAGGTCTGGGCGCTGGCACGCCATCTCGGCGTGCCGTCCGTCATCGTCGACAAGCCGGCCAGCGCCGATCTCGTCGAAGGGCAGACCGATGAAGGCGACTTCGGCATCAGCTATCCGCGGGCCGATGTCATCCTGCACTGGCTGCTGCAGGGGTATGGCGCGGCCGAGATCGTGCCGCTGGGCTACACCGAGGCGGAGGTGACGCTGGTGCGGCGCCGGCTCGACTCGACGCACTGGAAGCGGCGACTGCCGACCGTTGCGATGGTCAGCCAGACGGCCATCGGCGAGTACTACCTCCGCCCCGTGGACTACTGAACGATGACGGCCGAATCGCATCCGATGTCGCACTCGCGCGGCGAGATCACGACCTTCGTGATGCCGCACATGCAGAACGTCCTCGGTGATCTGTTCGGCGGCGCACTCATGTCGCTCGTCGATCAGGCTGCCGCAGTTGCGGCGATCCGGCATGCCGGTGGCCCGGCGGTGACGGCGAGCATCGACCGCGTGGACTTCCGCGAGCCGATCCCGGTGGGAGCGCTGGTGACGTGCGTGGCGACGGTGGATTTCGTCGGCAACTCGTCGATGGACATCAGCGTCGAGGTGTACAGCGAGAAGATCTCGACGGGCGAAAAGCGCCACACGCATACCGCGCACGTGACCTTCGTGGCCATCGACGAGCATCGCAAGCCGAAGCGCGTACCGCGCCTCGTGGCGGAGACCGACGAAGAGAAGGGGCGCATGGCGCTCGCCGAAAAGCATCGTCTGGCGCAGAAGATGGTGCGCGCCGCGGTTGCCGGCGGGTGAGCACGGCGTTCGTCTGCTCGGGCGGTGGTGCCAAGGCTGCGGCGCACCTCGGCGCGGCACAGGTGCTGGCCGAGCAGGAGATCGTGCCGATGCACTATGTGGGGACGTCGCTCGGTGCGGTCATCGCGGTGCTGCTCGCGGCAGGAGGACAGCCGCGCCTGCTGCTCGAACAGTTGGTGCGCGTGGGCCGGTCGGGGCTCAAGCCGCATCCGCTTGCGCTCTTCGCCGGTCTGCGCCTCCCGGGGCTGCTCCGGCCGGCGCCGCTTCGGAAGGCGTTGGAGACGGTGCTCCCGGTGCGGCGCTTCACGGAGCTTCGGACGCCGTGCACGATCACGGCGGTCGATCTCGACACCGGAGCCCTCGTGCGGTTCGGCGCGGGCGGTGAGGATCTGCCGCTCGTCGATGCGCTGATGGCCTCGTCGGCGCTGCCGCTCTTCCTGCCGGAGTTCCGCATCGACGGCCGACGCCTGGCGGACGGCGGCCTGCGTGCGGTGGTGCCGCTCGACGAAGCGCTGCTGCGCGCGCCGACGCAGGTCATCGCCGTGCAGGTCGGCCCGCGCTTCGACGAGGTGCCGGTGCCGGCGCCGCCGATGCCTGCGGCGATCCGCGCGCACTCCGACGCCACGGGCATCCTCATGGCGGCCTTCGCGGAGCAGCAGCTTGCGCTCTGGCATGCCACGCCCGGCCGGCCGCCGCTGCTGTACGTCCGTCCGCGCACCGAGCGGCAGGCGACGTTCAAAGTGACCGAAATGCCGCGATTCTTCACCGACGGCGAGACGGCGATGCGTGCCGCGCTCGCCGCGCAGCCGGCGTTCGCGCGGCGTTGACGCACGCCGTGCACGGGCCGATCTTCCCTCTCTCGCTTTCTACGGACGGACTATGCTCGCATCCCAGTTGATGGTGGCCGAACCGCATGTGGCCGTTGCCGGTGCAACTGCCAGCGAAGTGGCCATCATGTTCCGCACCCGCAACATCTCCGTCGTGCCGGTGGTCGATGACCATCGCGCCCGCAAATTTCTCGGCACCGTGAGCGATCGTGATCTCGTCACGCGCTGCGTCGCCCTCGGCAAGGATCCGTTCCACACACGCGTGGACGAGATCCTCCGTCCCGACAGCGCCGCCGTCGGCCCCGAGGCCGAGCTGCACGGCTTCGAGCTGCAGATGAACAACGAGCCGAATGAATCGCATCTCCGCCCCACGATCACCGTCGTGGACGAGGACCGCTGCGTGGTCGGCTTCATCAGCCACCCCGAAGTGATTCCCGGCATCAAGATCCACTGGCGTTGAGGATGCGGCCGGTACGTCTCTTCACGCCGGCCGAGGCCGATGCGGCGCTCCTTGCGGTGCGCCCGCTCGTGCGTGACGTGCGGGCGGCGCACGGACGGTGGCAGGAATCGCTCGAGGAGTACGAACTGATCGCGTCGAGCCTGCAGGCCGGTGACGAGGAACCGTTGCGGCTGCTGGAGGCGCGCGACAGCATCCGCACCGAGGCGCTCCTCGTCGACGACATCCTCGAGCAGTTGCGCGAGCTCGGAGCCGAGTTCAAGAGCTTCGAGCTGGGGACGGTGGACTTCCTCTCGCTGCGGCAGGACCGTCCGGTCCTGCTCTGCTGGCGCGACGGCGAGGCGACCGTAGGGCACTGGCATCCGCTGGACGCCGGATTCGCCGGCCGGCAGCCGTTGGATGGCGCCATTTTTCAGAAAGCAGACGCGTGATCGGACTGTGGGCGTTCCTGCATCTGTTGGGCATGGTGCTGTGGCTGGGCGGGGCGGCTGCCAGCATGGCGGCGGGGTTGGCGGCAAAGAAAGCGGAGATGCGCATCGGCATCGGAGCGGTGGCACGCCTGCAGGCCGCGATGCACGTCCGATTGATCGGCCCTGGGGCGTTCCTGACGGTCATCTCCGGCCTGATGCTGACGATCCGGATCTATGGTGCCACGCGTGACGGCGCGCCAGGGCTGGCGCTCGTCGTGATGCAATTGACCGGCGTGCTTGCCGGCATTCTGGTGCTCTTCGTGGCGGTGCCCACGGCATCACGGTTGGCGCGCATCGATCCGGAAGGGCCGCACGCCCGCGCCTTCGAGGCGCTCCGGTCGCGGCAGGCGATCGTCGGCTCGATCGGTGGCGTGCTGGGCCTGATTGCGCTGTTCACGGGGGCGCTCGTCAAGTATCCGCTCTGAGCGCCCCGGCTGCTCCTCGCACGCGCCCGACCGGGCTCCTGCTCGGTCGGGCGCGTGCCTGCTGGCCTACGGTGCGATCGCGGGCCTCACCAAGGCCTCGGCGGCCTCCATGGCGGCGTCGAGTGCCGGACCGCGGAGCGCCTCGCTCGCCATGACGAGTCTCCCGACCAGACACGCCTTCTGCACCGGGCAGCGGGGACAATCGGCGACGCGCGCCGTGCAGACCAGCGCGCCGAGTTCCATGATCGCCTGATTGAACGCCCACGCATCCTGCGGCGCAGGCGGCACGATGGCCGCACCGACATCCCACAGCACACGATCGTTTGGCGCCGGGGGCCGATCGGGTCGGAAGACGCGCCGCAGCACGCGGGCCACGTTGGTGTCGACGGCCGGCACGGCGCGTTCATAAGCGAAACTCGCCACCGCACCTGCCGTATAGCGCCCCACGCCCGGCAGCGCCTGCAACGCCTCGACATCATCCGGAAGTTGTCCGCCATGCTCGCGCACCACCGTCTGCGCCAACGCCTGGAGATTGGCGGCGCGCCGATAGTAGCCGAGGCCCTGCCAGACTTCGCGTACCCGATGCGGTTCGGCGGTGGCGAGCGTGTGCACGTCGGGAAACCGATCGAGGAAGCGTGCGTAGTACGCTTCCACCCGACTCACCTGCGTCTGCTGGAGCATGAACTCCGAGACGACGACGTGATACGCATTGCGGGTTCGGCGCCATGGCAGGTCCCGGCCATGCGCGCGGAACCACGCGAGCAATGCACCGCGGAAGTCTCGCGCCTGTGCCGCGTCGAGCAGCGGCGACGCGCGTGAGCGGCGCCCGCGTGTGCGGGAGTGGAGGACGGCGTTCGCCGCCACGACGGTTTTCGGGATGGACTTCCGGGGCACGGCGGGGCAAGATACACGCAACATGTTTCCCCGTCAGAGGTTAGCCTGACCGAAGCTCCGTCGTCGATGAATCCGCTGGCGCTGCTGGGACGCTCGGTGACGAGTGCGTTCGCGCACGTCGGTCGCCTGGGGCTGCTGGTGGTGGAGCTGGTGCGCGGCCTTCGCGAGGTGCGTATCTGGTTTCCGCGTACGCTCATCGAGGCGTACAACATCGGCGTGGGGTCGCTCTTCATCATCCTGCTGGTGTCGAGCTTTGCCGGCGGCGTGACCGCGCTGCAGACCGGCTATCAGTTCAAGGGCAATCTGCCGTATTCGGTGGTCGGCACGCTCGTCGTCGAGTCGATCGTCCTCGAACTTGGCCCGGTGCTGACCGGCCTCATCCTCGCCGGCCGCATCGGGGCGCGCTATGCGGCCGAGCTCGGGACGATGCGCGTGACCGAGCAGATCGACGCCCTCGAATCGCTTGGCCGCAATCCCGCGAGCCACCTGATCATTCCCCGCGTCGTCGCGGGGCTGGTCATGATTCCGATCCTCACCGTCGTGGCCGATGTGACGGGTGTAGTGGCGGGGTGGTGGGCATCCAAGACGGCGATCCCTGCCCTCACCAATACCGACTTCATCATCGGCGCGCAGACCTACTACCGTGCCTTCGACGGCTGGTACTCGATCATCAAGGCGTTCTTCTTTGCGGGCGCCATCACGCTCATCCCGTGCTACATGGGCTTCCGTGCGGGTCAGGGCGCCGAAGGGGTCGGCAAGGCTACGACGGGTGCGGTCGTGTCGAGTTCGGTGATGATCCTGCTGCTCGACGTCCTGCTCGCCAAGCTGCTGCTCAAGTAATGATCGAACTGCGGAATGTCGAGAAGCGCTTCGGCGAGCTCGTGGTGCTGGGTGGCGTGAACTTCGCCGTCGAGGATGGCACCACGGTGGCGCTGCTCGGCCCGTCGGGCACCGGCAAGAGCGTGCTGCTCAAGCACATCATCGGCCTGATCCGACCCGATGCCGGGCAGGTGCTGGTCGATGGTCAGGACGTCGCCAAGCTGGACCGGAAGGCGCTCACGGCACTGCGCACCAGCATCGGCTACGTCTTCCAGAACGGGGCGCTCTTCGACTCGATGGATGTCTTCGAGAACGTGCGGCTCGGCATCACCGACGAGTCGAAGTACCTCGACCGGGACTTCTCGCGTGAGCGGGTCGAGGCGTGCATCAAGCTGGTGAACCTCGACCCCAAGGTCGTGCTGACGAAGAAGCCGGCCGAGCTGTCGGGCGGAATGCGCAAGCGTGTGGGCATCGCACGCGCCATCGTGGGCCAGCCGCGCTACGTGCTGTACGACGAGCCGACGTCGGGCCTCGACCCGGTGAACGCCGACATCATCGATTCGCTCGTGGAGCGCCTCAGCGAAGAGCTCGGTGTGACCAGCATCATGGTGACGCACGACGTGCGCGGTGCGTTCCGCGTCGCCGACAAGCTCGCACTGCTCGCGAACGGCCGCATCGTACTGGAAGGCACGCCCGAGGAATTCCTCGCCTCCGACGAACCGCGCGTGCGCGAGTTTCTGGAGCGCGACTTCGACAACGATACCGCCCGCCTCCGCGCCAAGCTCTGACGCAACGGAGAGACTCATGGATCTGCACTATCGCCGGGAAGCAAGCGTCGGCCTGCTCGTAGTGGTCGGCCTCGCCCTCTTCATCTTCGGGACGATGTGGCTCGAAGGAAAGACGCACGGTGGCGGCCCGAAGTGGGCCGTCACCGTCACCGATGCGACCGGCCTGAAAATCGGCAGCCTCATCACGGTCGGCGGCGTCCCGGCGGGGAAGGTGACGGCGATCGAGTACGCCGGCCCTGCGGCGGTCCGCATTCGCTTCCGGACCGAGCCGTTCGTCGAGATGAAGGAAGACGCGGCCGCCGAGGTGATCTCGATCGGTCTCGTCGGCGAGTACGCGGTGAAGCTGATGCCGGGCACTGCGGCGCGGCCGCTGCCGGAGGGCCGCGAGCTGCGCGCCATCAACACCCCCGGCCTGCGTGAGCAGGTCGTCGGGCTCAAGGGAAAGGCCGATACGCTCCTTGACGGCGCCAACGCGATCATCAATCAGCGCACGGCGGACGAACTCTACGCCACGGCCAAGCAGCTCCGCTCCACGCTCGAGATGACCGAGAAGCTGATGCGCACCTACGGCGACGTGACCCGCGGGCCGGTGGCCGAGGTGACGGCGACGATGCAGGAGTTCCGGTCGCTCTCCCGGCGCCTCGAAAGCACGCTTGCCGATTCGGCCCTCTCGCGGACGCTGCAGCGTGCCGATACCCTCACCGGCAACTTGGCCGGGATGACGGCACAGTTCACCGCCACCGGGGCACGGCTCGATTCGCTCATGGCGGGGGTACAACGCGGGGAAGGATCCTTGGGTCGCCTGACCCGAGACACCACATTTCACGCTGCGACGGTCAAGCTCATGCAGTCCATGGATTCGCTGCTGCAGGATCTCCGCAGGAATCCCGGCAAGATCGGGGTCACGGTGAAACTGTTCTGATGCGGGATCTGAATCGGGAGGTGCCGATGTCGGTGGTACAGAAACTGGCAGCAAATGACACCGAGAGCACGCAGTTCCGTGCCTCGATCCGCACGATGATCACCCTCCTGGGCGAGAACGCCGACCGAGAAGGCCTGCTGAAGACGCCGGAGCGCGTCGAGAAGGCGATGCGCTACCTGACGTCGGGCTATGCGATGACTGCCGAAGAAGTCATCGGCGATGCGCTGTTCGAGGCCGAGTCGCACGACAACATGGTGGTGGTGCACGACATCGAGTTCTACTCGATGTGCGAGCATCATATGCTGCCGTTCTTCGGCAAGGCCCATGTCGCCTACATCCCGGACGGCCAGATCGTCGGCCTGTCGAAGATCGCGCGGATCGTGGACGTCTTCGCTCGGCGCTTGCAGGTGCAGGAGCGGCTCACCGATCAGATCGCCGCCGCGCTGGATCGTACCCTCCAGCCCAAGGGTGTCGGCGTCGTCTGTCAGGCGGCGCATTTCTGCATGCAGATGCGCGGGGTCGAGAAGCAGGGCAGCATGACGACCACGTCGGCGCTGCGCGGCGTCTTCCGCGATGACCCGCGGACGCGCGAGGAATTCCTCCGGCTCACCAGCGCGCGCCGATAGCGGGCGCCGCTGACCGCGCCGGTCCACGCCCCGCCGGGCTCTCTGGCGGGGCGTCGTGCTTCCCCGTACCTTCGCCGCCATGTCCCTCTCCGTCACCCTGCTCGGCACGGCAGCCGCCTGCCCGACCGTCGATCGCAACGTCACCTCGCTCGCGGTGCACCGCGAGGGCGAGTTCATGATGTTCGATTGCGGCGAGGGCACGCAGCGCCAGATGATGCGCTACGGAACCGGGTTCGCGCTGAAGGAGATCTTCTTCACGCACTATCACGCCGACCATGTGCTGGGCCTCAGCGGGCTGATCGCGACGATGGGCCTGCAGGACCGCCGCGAGCCGCTCGTGCTCTACGGCCCGAAGTCGGCCGACGTGCTGTACACGCTGGTGCGCCTGGGTGCCGAGCGTCCGAAGTTTCCGGTGGAGATCGTCGAGGTGCAGCCGGGTGACGTCTTTCGGCGCAGCGGCTACGAGCTGCGGGTGTTCGACGTGGTGCATCGCCGCGAGAGTGTCGGCTGGGTGCTCGCCGAGGATCTCCGCCTGGGCCGCTTCAATCCCGAACTCGCACGGGACCGTGGCATTCCCGAGGGGCCGATGTGGGGCCGGCTGCACAAGGGCGAGGCCATCACGCTCGAGGACGGTTCGGTGGTGACATCGCAGGACTTCGTAGGGCCGACGCGCGTGGGCCGTACACTCGTCTTCGCGGGAGACAGCCGGCCGCACGCGGATACGATTGCCGCCGCCGAGGGCGCCGACCTGCTCATCCACGAAGCGACCTTCGCCCATGCGGATCTGGCGCTCGCGAAGGAGACCAACCACTCCACCGCGCACGAGGCGGCCGAAGTCGCGAAGGCGGCCGGGGTGCGCGAACTGCTGCTGACGCACATCAGTGCCCGCTACTCGCGCGAGGCACCGGAACTGCTGAGCGAGGCACAGGCCGTCTTCCCGCAGGCGCGCATCGCGCGGGATGGCCTCACGGTGGAGATTCCGTTCGCGGAGTGAACGCGGCCACGCATGATGTACCGAGGGGACGCCGGCCTCGGCGTCCCCTCGGCGTTGCGGCAGTGGTCAGCCGAGGAAGCGTCTGATGTACTGGGCCACGTCGAACTTGTCCTTCGCGGCCTTGAGCGACATGTAGCGTACCATGCCGTAGATGGCCCGCTTGTAGAACGGCCGGTCGAACTTGCCCATGCACCAGAGAATGCCGCCGTAGGTATTCGGATTGCGGCCGTCGAGCGAGTACTTGTTGTTGAAGTGCTCGAGCAGCGGCAGCGCATCGGCGGCGGTGGGCGTCCACTGGATGAGCGTCTTCCCCCAGAGCATGCGCATGTAGTTGTGCATCCAGCCGTCGCGCACGTAGCTCCGTTGCATTGCGTCCCAGAGCAGTTCGCCGGTCCTGCCGGCCTCGAGGATCTCCTGCGGCAGCAGGGCGGGGCGGTCGTCGTCCTCGTGCTTGGCAAACTGGTCCTGCGCCCACTGCGGCACGGCGGCGAAGGTGCGGTGTCGCGGATTCCAGTGCGCCATGTTGAAGCTGAGCTCGCGCCAGGTGAGGACCTCGTCGAGGAACTTCGCGTACGGGACGGCCGGACCGGTGTCTCGCGCCAGCAGCAGCAGCTCCTGCACCGACACGTTGCCGAAGTGCAGGTACGGGCTCATGCCGCTGGTGACGTCGACGTTGGGGTCGTTGCGCTCTTCATAGCGGTGCAGGCCATGCGCGAGCCACCAGTGCAGCCGCGCCAGCGCTGCCGTACGGCCGCCGCGAATGATCGGCGATGGCGGTACCGAGTGATCGATGGCGCACTGGGCCACCAGCTCGGGAATCCGATCTTCCGTGACCGCGGTAGGGGTGAACGGCAGCGACACCGGCGTCCGTACGGACGGCTCGTCGTCGCCCACGTAGTGCAGGTGCTCGTCGAGATGCTGCATGAGGCGCGGGCGAATGCCCCGGGCGGTGGCGTGCTCCTTGTCGAGCACCGTGACCGGCACCACGAGCTGCGCATCGACGGCCACGACAGGTGTGTCGGTCTTCTCGCGCAGGCGCTTCGTCTGCCGAGGGATGATGAACGTCGGAAACCAGTCGGTGACCACGAGGGCCGCCCGCTCCGCCAACTGCACGAGCGGCGACGACGAGGCCGCGCCGCGTCGGCCCGGCCCGGAGGCGGCCGACTGCCGCGCCATCCAGGTGCCGACATCGGGCGTCGGCGTGCCGGGTCGCGTGTCGAGGTGGAAGGCGTACTGGATGCCGCGCGCCGCAAAGGTGCGTTGCAGGTCGGCGACTGATTCGAGGATGAAGCTGTGGAGGCGGTCGTTGGCCCACGGGTAGTCGTGGCGCAGCCCATGATAGACCAGCACCGGCAGACCGAGCGCATTCGCCTGCTCGACCGCGTGGTTGAGCGCGAAGTTCTCGTGGGCGCGATGGCAGATCTGCATCCAGTACAGCACGAACGTGCCGCCCGCCCGAGGCGCCTGCGGCTCGGGCGGGTGCAGTCGGCGGCTGTCGAGCGGGGCGCGTACGAGGTCGGTCATCAGCCGGCATCCGCGGCGAAGGTCCAGCCGGTGCGGTCCGGCGCCAGCGTCTCGAGGAAGCGGGTGCGCGAGGCGTGCATCGCCGCGAGTTCCGCCGCCGGGAACTTGTCGATCGCCTTCAGGACGAGCGCCATCCGCTGGCCCACGCCGAGCTTCCGGGTGCGGATGTCGTCGAGGAAGGTCCAGTAGAGGTAATTGAACGGACACGCGGTCGGCCCGTCGCGCAGCTTGGGATCGTAGCGGCAGCCGCTGCAGTAGTTGCTCATCCGGTTGATGTAGGCGGCGGCGCTGACGTACGGCTTGCTGCTCATCGTGCCGCCGTCGCCGTAGGTGCCCATCCCGATCACGTTGGGCAGTTCCACCCACTCGAAGGCATCGGCGAAGCCGGCCCAGAACCACTCGCTCAGCCGCAACGGATGCACGCCGACGAGTGTCGCGAAGTTGGCAAGAATCATCAGGCGGTGGATGTGGTGCGCATAGGCGGTGTCGCGGACCATGCGCACCGAATCGCTCACGCAGGCGAGATCGATGGCGTCGGGGTCCCAGTACGCCTGCGGCAAGGCGCGCGTGAAGCCGAAGTAGTTCACGTCGCGGTACGCGGGCATCTTCGTCCAGTAGATGCCGTTGACGTACTCCCGCCAGCCGATGATCTGCCGGACGAAACCCTCCACGCTCTGCAGCGGGACCGGGCCACGGCCGTTGTCATACGCGCGGACCGCCGCGTCCACCACCTCGCGCGGATGCAGGAGCCCCACGTTCATCGCCGCGCTCAGACGCGAGTGATAGAGGTACACGCGGCCCTCCAGCATTGCGTCCTCGAACGGCCCGAAGTCGGCCAACCGATGCGTGATGAAATCATCGAGTGCCTCGAGCGCTTGAGCGCGGGAGGTTGGAAGGTCGAAGCCGGCGGTGTCGCCCCAGTGGTTGGGCATCCCGTCCACAAGGAGGCAGACCCCCTGCACGACGCCGTCGGGCGCAAAGCTCACAGGCTCGTCCGGTACCCCGTGCTTCGCGAGCGCCCTGGCGTTCTCGCGGTTGTCGGCGTCGAGATTCCACGCACCGCCCACCGGATCGCCGCTGCTGTCCACGAGAAGGTCGAGCCGGCGACGCTGCAGCCGGTAGAAGTCCTCCATGCGGAGCAGCTTCCGGCCGTGCGCCCAGTCGGCGAACCAGTCACGCGGGACGAGCATGCGCCGGTCCGGCACGATGGTCACCGGCGCGCGCGGCCGCCCGTCGCCGTCTCCGGGTGCGGCCATTTCGGCCGCGAGCGCGCGTATGCTCTGCGTGATGCCCCATTCGGCCGGTTCGGCGACGAGGACTTCGGTCGGGTGGAATCGGGCAATGTGCTCGCGGATACCGACCGCATAGCTTGGCGCCACGCGATGATCGACCTCGAATCCCGCCGCCCGCAGTTCGGCGACCAGATGCCTGAGCGAGGCCAGCACCAGCACCAGCTTTTTGCGATGGTACGGAACTGCTGCACCCTTGCCGAGACTTTCCACCAGCAGGACACGCCCCCCGGCTGGGGTGGCCGGCAGGATGGCCGTGGCGGTCGAAAGCTCCCAAGGTCCGACGAAGTAGGTCCGCATGTGGGTGGGGATACCCCGATCCGGTGCATCCGTCCCGTGTTCCGCTTCGTATCAGCGTAGACTAGCTTCCAAAGTGCATCATGACGCTTGATCCCTCCGCCCTCGCCGCGCGCGCTGCGCCTGCAGGGACGCTCTTCTACCAGATGGGAGCGGCCGGCGCGCAGCGCGTGCCGGCTCCCGCGGTGGATGTGGCGCCCTCGCTGGTGCGCGGGCGGGCGTCGGGGGACCGGTTGGCGCTCTCGGGCGTCTCCCGGTGGATGGCCGATCTGGGTCAGCGCACGGAGGACGAGCGGGCCGCCCGAGGCATGGCACCCGAGCGCGCCGATATCGAGGCGCTGGTGCGCCGCCGATTTCTGGCAGAGGGCGGTACCGATGCGACGGCCCTCGCGCCGTACGGCCCGGGCGGCCCGGACGACCGCCGGCGGCGCTCTCCCTATGCCGGATCGGCCGATGCTGCGTTCCTCGAATACGCCGGCTCCAGACCCGCACACGGCGGGAGGGGCAGTGCCCCCGATGCGACCATCGACCAGCCGGACGGCGGGTTCAAGATGCGGCGCGGCTGGGACATGGCGCAGGTGAGCGGGGCCGCGCTGCGGATGCTGGCGCTGTATGGGGAGTCGGTGGGCGTCGCCAAGGCGGCCTGATCTGTGACGATTTGACGATCGACGTTGGCCGGAGTAAGATTGGGATTCGCTCGGGGATGTAGCTCAGTTGGGAGAGCGCTGCAATCGCACTGCAGAGGTCAGGGGTTCGATTCCCCTCATCTCCATCCGATCAGAAGCACGAAGCCCGCCGGACCTCGCGTCCTGTCTGACCTGTGAGATGCCGCCGGGAGTTGCCGGAGCGTAGGCCCCGGGACTACTTTCTCCGGCGTCACATCGCGTACTGCCCCTTGGTGTAACTGGCAACACGTCTCACTCTGGATGAGAAGAGTCTAGGTTCGAGCCCTAGAGGGGCAATGCAAGCGCGGGCGAGGAGCTGTTTCCTCGCCCGCGCTTGTTTTTCGGGCACCCGTCAACGCCGCGTCTCAGTAGAAACTGATAGCCGCGCCCAGCGTACCGAAGCGCTCGGTGAGGCCGTCTTTCTTGACGCCCTGCAGGACGTCGAGCGCAAACGAGACGGCCTTGTTGCGGCCGATGCGGAGGTCGTAGCCGGCGCCGAACTGGAGGGCCGTGGAGACGTTGGTGAAGACGAAGCTGCCCGAGGTCTCAACGTCCGTACGGAGTTGCCCGAGTCCGCCGCGCAGGAGGAATCCGCCGCCCTTCTTGGGAAAGAAGGTGGCCGTGGCGAAGAGGCCTCCTGTGCCGTCCTTGCCGCCGCCGTTTTCCGGCACGAAGCCGAAAATGTCCAGGCTCAGTGCCACCTTCGGCGAGAGCATCCCGCCGATCCGGAGCGTGGCCGCCGCACCACCCTCCGTGAACGCCTGACTCGAGCCTCCACCGAGGTCTTCGTCGAAACGCTGCTGCCCGCGGCCCAATCCGGCGGAGAGGTAGAACCCTTTGCGTGCGATCCCCGATGACGGCGCCTTGGCTGCCGCAGGAACCGGTGCGTCCTGAGCGGCGACCAACAGGGGCAGCAGCGTCAGTGCGAGGGCGGCGAGCAGAATCGGACGAACCAGCGAAGCCTGACGGGTGGCGGCGCGTGCGTGCGGCATGGCGGTGCTCCGAGCGGTGGCGACGGGACGGCGCTGCGGTGGACGACGCACGTAAGGCAACGGATGTGCCATCCGCCTTACAGCCCCGGTACCTCGGTGCGTACGCGCCCGGCGGTATCCCCTTGTCCCGCGATGGTGTCAGGTGAACGGCTGCACCTGCCAACAAAAGAGGACGCCTCGCCCCGAGCTTCCGGGCGAGGCGTGCAACTGTTCGGGGAGCGGAGCGCCCTCAGGGCACGAAGGTGCGGACGTCGACGCTCGAGGTGCCCACTGGCACGGTGATGCTGTCGGTCAGCGCCAGCGTCGTTCCGTTGTAGACGAAGATGCGGCCCGGCTGGTTGGCGGCGGTGGAACCGAAGAAGGTCTGGTAGATGCGGCCGTTGCCGGCCAGCTGTGCCCCCGTGGCCCCGCGGCAGACATTCCCCACCGGTGCACAGAGCGGGTTGGCGGCACCTCGCACGAAGGTGCCGGTGACGGTGTTGTAGATCACCGTGCCGAACGCGAAGCCCGAGACGTAGGCGATGCCCTGAGGATCGATGGTGATCTGGCCGGGGAAGTCGCCGAATCCGGTCACCGGTGCTGCAACGGCATTGGTGGCGAGGTCGATGACCGAGAGCGTGCCGTTGTTGGCGGAAAAGTCGCCGGCATTGGTGACGAAGAGCTTGTTGTTGAACGCCGCGGCGTAGCCCGGGTTGCGGCCGACATTGAACGTCCGCACCACCGCGAACGTCGTCGGGCTGATTTCGGTGATGACGCCCGGTCCTGCCGGCGCGAAGTTGCTATTGAGGTTGCTCGACACCACGAAGATGCGGCCGTTGGTGACGACGACATCGGTCGGGAACGCCGCGACGAGGAGCGTGTCGATGATGGCGTTGCCGGTCTGCGCCAGCGTCATGCGGCCGACGAGGTTCCGGCTGGGATTGGTGGCGATGATGGTGCTGGCGTTGAACCACGCCGATCCCGTTGCATTGCCCCCCGACCAGGTGAAGGAGCGCGTGGTCCCGAATTCGAGGTCCGCGACCAGCACCGAGGCCGCGTTGCCGGTGGGTATCGCGGCAAGTGTCCCGCTGTTCAGCGAGAAGCCGACCGGTGTGATCTGGGTGCTGCTACCAAGGGCCAGCAGCTGTCGGGTGTTCGGCGCGCCGGCCTGCGCCTGCAGCAGCGTGCTGTTGAGCGAGAGGACGGTGGTGATGATCTGCCGGTCGGCGTCGGTACCCGCCAGAAAGCCGCGGTTCGGCGCAGTGAAATCGGTGGAGCAGGCGGCAGCAGCAAGCAGGGAGAGCGGGAACAGGCGACGGATGACGGACATGGAGACTTTCATGGTGTGGGGCGGGAGAGCGGGAATGCTGCACTGATGCCTGCGGTCCACGTGCGCCCGGGCATCGGGAAAT
>Ga0163144_10014358_pt1 | contig 16451 bp, 13 predicted proteins | sample OliLak19BULKMAT1_FD_123175 | JGI IMG/M metagenome (GOLD analysis project Ga0163144, IMG submission 123175) | Freshwater microbial mat bacterial communities from Lake Vanda, McMurdo Dry Valleys, Antarctica - Oligotrophic Lake LV.19.BULKMAT1 | ecosystem: Environmental > Aquatic > Freshwater >... | reverse complement strand
GCGCGACATCGAATAAGCATGAAACATCAGCTCGTCTGGGTATTTGTATTGCTCGTTGTCGCCGTGATCGGCCTTGCTCGAACTCAGCCGAACCATATATTTCAGCCGTCGGCTAGCGGGGACGCGGCTGCCGAGGTGTGGCTCACCAATTGCGACGAAGCGACGGAACTTGCCCTGAGTAGCCCCTACTGGCGTCGCGCTGGTTGTCGCCGCCATCTTTCGATGCAAGTGATCTTCTCGTTCGAATGTCACACAGCGCCCGGCGGCTGTCGATTGAAGCCGACGAACTGCGACCATAATTCGACGTTCAATTGCGAACTCTACATCGGACGCGATCGGCTGATTGTGCCGAGACTTCCCTGCGGCAACGTCGGATGGGCGGAGTGACGCGTATGATGGCTTCACGTCGTTTCCGCGGACAGTGATCTATTAACTTGCAAGCGTTGTCGGCGACGCACCAATAAACCGTCGAACATATTCAATGCGAATCCGTCGCGATCGCAACATCGGAACTCCGCTGACGCGTTCCTCTGCCACAATCCGACGTTCAAACTCTGAGCCGAACCCGCATGCCAATGCCTTGGTTTCGTGCATGAACAGCTCGTTCTCTCGCTGCGCCGCTAACCAACGCTTGAAGCGGTCATCGCTCGCATCAACCAGCGGCATTGGCAGAGCGCTTCGCTTGGAAGGCCGCGGCGCCAAGAATTTTCGAAAGTAAACCATCGCCGCTCCTTTCTCGCTTCGGTACCACATCTCTTGCAAATAGCCGCAATCAGCAAGCCAACGCCCGGCTCGGTCCAGGACGCGAGCCATCTGACTTGGGCTGTAGGTAGGGCACAACCCTAGCGTGCCGACAGCTAACCGTCTCAGATCGAATTTTGCCACGGGATCGTGATGAAAACGCTTATCGAGAATGCGAAACAGCCGTAGCGGTACCTCGCGACGGCGTCCTTGGCCGATCCTGCGAAATAGCTCCATATCAAGCGTCTTGATGAAGCCGTCCTGAAAGCTTTTCCAGATCACCTCCGTCCAAATGAACGAACAAAGCTTTTGCTCCGCTTCTCCGCTGGCGGCCCGAGCGCGATCGAGGCGATCGCGCGAACAGAGATCAACCTCTTCGATCAAGTGAAACGTTTTTGATTTCCATTCCTGTTCCCCCTTGTCCCACCAAGCGTCTTTGAATTTTAGCGTCGTCCCGGCGATCCGGTCGAATGATTCTTCCAGGCGCCTGTAGGCTCGGCCGTCCGGCTGCCAACCGATCGATTTGCAAAGATAGTAGCGGCTGAATTCGACTTTGCGAGACTGGTAACCAGCTTCGTGCGTCAGGAGCTTCATTCCTACCAACACTTGGTCGTCAATCGGTCGCGGCAACCCAAAGGCGTCGGAACCGGTGATGAGCATTTTTCGCGTCACCCGCCGTTTTAGTCTCCGGTCAAAGGCTTCGTGCTCGACTTCCATCGTTTTCACGCCGGTGGCGCTGATTGGTCCGAACGGAAACTCGATAAGATTCATCTCGTCTTTCCCGAACATCGGAACCACTTTGGCTTCTAGCTCATTTCGCGGCTGTCTCACATTCCTCCATTGACTCTAATAAAGTAAAAAGTCGGCAAACGTTTATTATGTTGATCTAGTTCAATAGATCCGCTCCATCCAACCTATTGAAATCACTCCCAAAGTCACCCCTCGCCTTGTTTGGCGACACGTGACTTCTTGTCGCAGAACACGGCGCCGCTTGTTTCGGAACACGTGACGATCTTGTTTCGGAACACGGCAGCTGCTTGTCCCGTAACACGTGGCCTGTCTGACGACACGGTACGGAGCCAAGCGTTTGCTTCAACTCTCTTAAAGTGTAGATACCTCGACATCAGGTGATCGAGCAAGCTATTTTCTTTTGCTGCACCAGGGCTATTATCGGGAAGTCGGCAAGCATGCTGACATGCAAGCATGTTTGCCAGACGAGATGACCGCTTCGCTGCGGCGATTTCAGCCACGCAGTGTCAATGCCGTCTGGCATACTGACTTGCCAGTCGACAATCAAACAGCGCATCAAAAAAACATGCTTGCCAACCGACAAGTTTTCATGCAACGCTCACAGCATGATGATCGTTTGCGCTAATTCCAAAGGGGGCGTCGGCAAGAGCACCATCGCCACCCATCTGGCCGTCTGGCTTTTTGACCAAGGGTTTCGGACGGCGCTGCTCGACACCGACAAGCAGCGGAGCAGCTCCGAGTGGATCGCTGAGGCGGAGCCCGGAATCGCCGTGCGAGTCGCCGATACGCCCGAAGAATGCCTCGCCGGCACCCGAGAATTGGCGCAGCACCATGATTTTGTCGTGGGGGACGCGCCAGGGGGGCTTGAAGACTTGAGCCGGACGTTACTTATCCTCGCGGACCTGGCTATTTTTCCGATCTCGCCGTCGATTCTCGACGTCCGGTCGGTCGCCGGGGCGACGCAGGTTTTGCGGTACGCCCAAGGGATCAACGGCGGACGGCCAGAAGGGAGACTCGTCCTCAATAAGATGAAGACCCGTGACACGATCAGCCAGGAACTGAAAGCAAGCGCGCCCCGGTTGGGGCTGCTCGTGGCGGCATCGATCATTCGAGATTTGCAAGCTTACCGCGACGTCGCGCAGCAGGGAACGGTTGTCGGACGTTTCGGACGCAAAGGAGCGCAGGCGGCGGCGGATCTCGAAGGACTCTTCTTGGAACTTCTGGGACCATTCATGGCGCAGAAGCAAATGCAGCGGAGGAGAGCAGTAGATGACCAATAGAAGAACGCTTGGATCAGCGATCGACATGACGCCGGAGAAATTGGCGTTCATTCACGGAGAGTCACGAGCGGCGGCCAAGCCGCCCGCAGCGCCCCCGATGGCAACGGCTGAAGTGAAAACGATCGACGTCGGCATTTCGTCAAAGACTGCAGAATCGGCGAACGAATCGCCGTCCCGTCCGCCCCGCCGCGGACCGCAACGCGTCAGACAGGACGCCCCTGACGCAGGCGAAATCCTGGATCGTGTCTTGGTGCCGGTGACGATCCGCTTGCGCCATCGACTGGCCAGCGCCCTGAAGCGCGCTTACCTCGAACAGAAGCTTCAGTGTGAAAAGCCTGATACGCAGCAGGAGATCGTGGAAGAGGCCCTCGGCAATTGGCTGAGTCGACGCGGGTTCCTCGAACCGAAAGCGCCCTGAACGAATTACCTTATTCTTTTACGCAAGTGGATTGGCGATTTCTCAGAAGCGACGCGCGCGTCGTTTTTGACATCTACGCGGCACGTCGCCGTCGCTACAGCGACTTGGAAATCGGAGGCATCGCGTCATCCTTTTTCAGCCCGAACAGCAAACTACTCTCGACGTTCTTATCTAGCCGAGTCAGCGCTTGCTTGCCGGCGTTTGGTCGGACGACCTCTCTCTTGAACTGATTCCACATGGCCTCGTCCAGGCCGGTGCGCCGCCATGTTTCGTCGAGTTCCGATGCATTTCCCGAAGCGAGCAGCAGCAACGAGGCACTGGCAGCCGCTTCGCAACAAGCACAGGGGGCGTCACCGTTCTGGCGAAATCGGTCGACGATGAGCGAATACAACTGCTCAAGATGTTCTCGAATTTGAGGAATTCGATCTCGAAGCCACTTCACGGCGGAAGTCGATTGGTCCCTCGCGTAAAACTTTGATTGAATGGCTGCCATGTCGCTATACGCCGGCAACTCGTGAGAGATTTGGGCAGCCAACGTCCCCAATTCTTGAAGGTTGGTGGCCAGACCCATGCCGTGCAAAAGCGCGTAGCCAAAGTTATTGGCGTCGTCGCCGACGACTTTCACTGCTACCGGCGACAATTCGCTTATCTTCTGAAGCCGAAGGCCCATGTAGCCTTGATTCTCCGCCGCGGCGTCGAGTTTCATCCCCAGCCGCCAACCGGCTAACCGATGGGAGTCCATAGCCTTGATCGCGTCGCCGTCATTCAGCCAGCGCCGCAAAGCTTCCGCGGCTTCCGCGGCCGTATTGAACCGTTCATTTGGATCTCTTGCCAAACAACGGAGGCAGATCTGCCGCACTGCTTCAGGCGTCGTCTCCGGGAACTCGGGGGCATCGACTTTCCACGTGCAAGCCGCGACGAGCGCTGCTTCGCGAGTGTCGATTTGTTGAAGCAGAGTGCCGGCGAGGAGTTCATAGAGGAGCGCCCCCAGAGCCCAAACGTCTGAACGCCCGTCGAGTTGTGACACGATGCCCAACAGTCCTTCGGGCGGCATATAGTGGAGCGTGCCGACGACAAATCCTTCTTGTTGAAAGCGATCCGTTTCCGCGAAGGCAACCCCCATGTCGAGCAAGCATGGTCGGCCGTCAGGGCGAACGACGATGTTGTCGGGCTTCAAGTCACGATGGACGAAACCTTGTTGATGCATCCGATTAATGACGTCGCATAGCTCTGCAGCCAACTCACAAGCTTCAGCTGCCGCAAACCGATCTAGTCCGATGAGCGTCGATAGTCGCCGTCCCTCCACGAACTCCATCGCGAGCAGCGCCGCGCCGTCAGCGCTCGACATGAAATCAACGAATCGAGGCGTCCCTTCGCCATTCATTGCCTGGAGGATTTCAGCTTCTCGGTGGAGTAGCTTGGCGGCGCGAGAGCGCTTCTTCGGCGAATCGCCGCGCGGGCCTTTCACCGCGACTCGACGACCAGACGTTGCGTCCGTCGCCTGGTAGACGACGCCAAAGCCGCCGTGACCGACTCGCTGCTCAACGGCGAACCGGTCGGCGATCCGTGCGCCCAGGTAGAACGGATCGCCTTCGGTCAGCAGTTGCAATCGATCAGACTCAAGTCCAAGCGGCGAAAAATCGACCCAACTCAAGGGGACGCCGATCTCAGCTGCATCTTCGTAAACGCGACGACACAACGTGATGAGCGAGTCGATCTCTCCCAACTCGGCTGCAGCTGCGGGGAGCTGCAATCGCAACTCGCCGGCAGCACATGCGTGTGACAAGTCGCAACGCAGCAGTTCGACATGGAGCTGAGACCGAGTTTCGGGCGTATGCCAGTCCGCCAGCGCACGGCGCCTCGATTGGAGGCCGCCTCCAGCCTCGTCGTGCTGCCACAGGAACTGAGCCAACAGCTTCTTGTCAATGCGATTCTCAAACGCCGACGGCTGGTCCATCACCATCAAGTCCTAATTCGCCGATGATTCGTTCGCGTTCGTTTTCAAGAAAGAGTTGAATCGTCCGCACAGCTGGGATCCTCTGGCCCTTGGTCCACTCTTGCGCCTCAAGGGTTTGGCGAAGGACTGGCGCCGAGTAATGTCCGAGAAATGCAAGAAGGTTAATGCATCGCTTCATCTCATCTTCCGGTTCGCAGACCAACTTCGCGAACCGTTCGGACACTTCGCGCTCGGCCATCTCGGCAGCGGGTGAAGGTTCGGACGTCTCAATGCGCCCCGAATCGCCCCCTTCTTGGCGAACATTGCGCTTTTGCGCCGTTGCAGCGTCAATCGCATCGAGGGTTTTGAGTCTGACGCGGTGAAAGAGCATGCCGTACAGTTGATCCGTTCCGGTAGGTTCGGCTCGGCCGTGCTTCACGTCGCTCATCAGCGAGTCAGCGGCGGAACACGCCATTTCAGTCGCTGAGACGCGTCGCTGAAGATCCTTCCCAATAATATTCGCCGCCACCTTGCGCGCCTTCTCGATGAGCCGATCCTTCAGCTCCCTCTCCGCAGCAAGATCAGGTTGAAGCTTTCTGAAAAGCTCCGAATCACCAGGAGTTGTCATCCGGTCGTCCTTGTCGAAGTTTTTCTGACGTTTGTTTCGATCATCGATCGCTGAAAAAAGTTTGCGACAGATTGCGCGTCAACGTGACTTCTGGCGACTCAGGGGTAGAGTCATCCCCTTTTTCTCCGGAGTCGCACCATGTCGTCCGCTCATTCTACCGCCCTTGCGCCCGTCGTCGATCCTTCCTCTCTGCCTGATGACCAGTTCCGCGAATTGCGGAGCGTCGCTGCCCAAATCACGAAGTCTCATCGAAACGTCGATCAAGCTTACGTGTTGGGCGTGTGGCACGCCTCGCGCGCTGGTGAGAAGCTTCTTTTCGTTAAAGATTCGCTGCCCCACGGCTTGTGGAAGAAATGGCTGGCTGAGCATCTGTTGGAGATTTCGGTTCGCACATGTCAGCGCTATATGGAAGTCGCCGAACAGCTTCGGCAGCTTCCCGACTACCCCGCCGTTGAACCAGACTCGGAACCCTCAAAGGTCGAGCGGGCTACGCAACTGGCGCTCCTCTCCGCCAATCGACTTGTCAGCATTCGCGAGGCGCTAGCGTTTGGCAAACCCCAGCCCCAGCTGCAATCGCCATCGGCGCCGGCTCTGCAATCCCGCTCCTCTGCGGAGAGCGCACCGCCAACCCCGCGGGACGACGATCATTGGCAAACGCCGTCCGACATTGTCGACGCCTCGATCGAGCTCTTCGGCGTCATCGATCTCGACCCTTGCGGCGTCGACGCCCCCGCTCTCCATCTCCCCGCCACCCGGACGTTGACGGCAGCCGACGACTCGCTCGCGCCGGGAACAGCGTGGAATGGCCGTCTTATCGTCCATCCGCCCGGTTCGCGGATGGCGAGCTTCGTCGAACGGGCGGCCGGCGCCATCGCCAGCGGCGAGGCGGAGGAAGCGTTGCTCGTGCTTCCGGCCGACACCGATGCGTCGCACATGGCCGTCCTGCAGCCGTACGCCAGAGGTTTTTTGCACTGCCGTCCCACCTTCTCGTTGCCATCCGGCGAACTAACCCAACCGCATCGGCCTTACATGATCGTGTTCGTCACGCGCGACGATGCACGCATCGACGACTTCGCCGCGGCGTTCGGCCACTTGTGCGACGTCTATCGCGCCTTCCGCTTCTAAACGTCCCGTTTCGTTCTTCAAGAAGGAGAATCCGCCATGAAATATCGCCAACCGCCCCGGGACGATGAGTCCCCTGAACCGCCGCCTCACCGTCAGTCGAACATTGCCACGCTCATGCTCTGCGTCGGCACCGCCTACCTCGTACTAGGCGAGTCTCTTCCCATTCTCAACCCCGATGTCGCGATGTTCTCCGACGCCGAGGGAGAGCTTGACGAACTCATTCTCGATCCCGATTTCATCCGGCGCGTCTATTCCATTTCCGTCGGGCGCCGTTACACACTCCACACGCTCTTCGAGCATGCGACCTCCGAGCAACAGGCCGTCATCGACAAATTGCCGGGCTCGCCAGTCCGTTTCGGCAATTCGCAGATTCGCTTGGCTGGCGGCGTCGGCATGAAAGTCACCACGGCAACGCTGGAGTACCAGCGATTGCTCCGCCAGGAAGCGATTCCTCAGTTGCTCCATGCCGTCGGCGGCGCCTCGGATGAGATCGAAGTGAACGTCTTCGCTGGGATGTCGGGAGGAACGGGAAGCTGGGGCGCTCTCATCAAGCTCACTGCCGTCCTGAACGCGATGCTGCGAGACTGCGACGGAAACATTCACGTCAACGTCTACCTGATTGGCGCACTGACGTTCAATTCTCCCGGATTTAACCGCTGCCGAGAGAATTCATCACTCTCCCTGATCGACTGGCTTGATTTTGCCGAGAACCGTTTTGACGGGCGCGTCACCGTGACGCTCCATCTCACGGAGCTTCCTCCCGTTCTGGATGACAAGTTTCGGCGCGACCAGCTCGCCATCGACGGCGTCCAGGCAGGGCGCGCACCGGAGATGGATCGGGAACGGACGCTCCACGCCAGCAACGCGATCTTTGACGGTCGATTCGGCAACGTGCGACTCATTCGCAGCGGGCATTATAAGTCGCTGTCGCCGACGCGGATCGCGGCCGACGCGGCCAACGACTATTTGCCGTCTGTTATCCGGGCGCTGGCGACGCGACAGGACCTGGGGCGGGTGAAGTCGCTGGATTGGTATCCCGAGTCCGAAAAGCTCCCGCACGAGAGCGTCGAAGGATTGATCGAGCGCCTCGACGACGCCGACGCCGATGACTTGGTGGCTTCGGCCTTGCAACCGGCGTCACGCGTGACGGCGATTCCGAAGATCCTCCTCAAAGATAAGCGGACGCTGGACCTGTCGCAGGCTGACGCAGCATTTGCGTCGCCGCTTAACAATGTCAAGGCGACTTGCGAGCGGCTTTGCTTGCTGAAGACCTGCATCGAGGTGATGCGCGTCGAACGCGATGACCTGACGATGTCGGTCGAGGAGCTGCAGGCTCGCCTAGAAGTGGCGGTCCAAGCGCTGCGACACGCGATTCTAGACGCTCAAGGACTGACTTGGGGCAGCCTCCTCCGTAGCGAGGAGACCAAGCTTCGTCGCGTCGAATCGGCCGCTCGGCTCGTTCACGCCATCGTGGCCGAACTGGTTGAAGTCGAAGCGAAGCTTCACGCCGCTCAGATTGCGCTGGGGCGCCTCCACGAACTCCTGCGCCAATTGACGACAAAACTTAAACGACTCCGTCGCTTGCTTCGAAAATGTTTGCCGCAGGGAGACCGCCGACGGCTGCCGCCAGCGGTAGCGACCGTTCCCGTTGATCGGTTCTGGAAGCGGCTGCTGCAGTTCGCCGAGGATTCGCACGTTGATCTCCGTCCCCTTCAGCACTTGCTGGCGCAGGCCGTCGACCATGTCTTGCCGGAAGGGCTGGCGGCGATCACCGGCGCCGCGGATGCCAGCCTCGACGCCATCGCGAGGGCTGCGGTCAGCGGCAAGCAGATGACGCTTGGACCGGCGTGGGGCGGACGGGAGAGCGAGCAGCCAGGATCGATGTGGCTCGTCTATCCGCCGCTCGACCAGAACATCGCTCGCGCACTGACGGAGCATCACCACGCGTCGTCTGGCTCGATGCATCAAATCGCCTTCGCCAAGACAGCGTTGGGATCGGTAAATCTCGTCCAGCTGGAGATTCGTCACTGCCAACAGCTCGACGAGGTGTGGACCCGCTTTTACCAGCAGGGATACGTTCGCGCCCTCACGAGCGATCACCCCGGCTTCTACGACTGCAACCCCGAGGCGGCCAAGCGGCTCGGCATCGAGCGTCCGTCGCAGGACGGCAAGGGATGCAAGTAGCCGCTGCGACTGCATCTTGATAACTCCATCATCTTCAGAAGGAACCTAGTCAATGACTCGTGCATTTCACAAACGCCAGAAACTCGCCCCTCATGTTTCCGTCGCTTCACCCAAGCGCTTCGCCGTCCGTCGTATCGCCGCGGCTACAGCCTTTGCGGCCGTGCTGATTGGCGTCGGCGCCTTGGCAGACGCCCTGACGATCACTAGCGCCGCGAGCGCTGGCGCCATCTTGACCGTCGCTGGAATCATTCAGGCGATCCGTCCCCGTCGGGAGGCTCCAGCCATCGGCCGAGTTGATTCGCGGGCGCTCGTGGGCGCCGCCCTCCGCGGCGGACTGTGGGGAATCGCCTGCACCGCGCTCATCGCCGTCTTGTCCCCCTTCGCGGGACTGCTCCCCTCGTCGGGAGACTGGACTGACTACGATCGGCCGAGCGTCGAACAACAAATTGAGATCCTCGCCACGGCAGGGAACGATTCCGCCGCTGCTGACGTGATCGTCGACCGGCTGAAGAGCCCGATTTCAGCCGGTTGGCGAAGTGAACTCCAGCGTCGTCACGTCGAACTGCTCGTGCTGGCAGGGGAGAAGACGGACGATCCCGCAGCAAAGACCGGCTATTGGCGCCAAGCAGTCGCCGCCGCCGACGAGTACGACATTGATCGCAGACTGCCGCAGTTGCTGCTGGATAACATCGCCGCGGACGCTTCGCACCAGCAGACACTCACCGAGCTACGCCAGCAACGCCAACAGCAGCTTCAGTCGCTGGTGGGGGCTATCAGCGAGATCAGTCAGCCTATCGCCCGCGATGCCGTGTTGCGAACGATCGAACAGTATGTGCCGGAGGTTTATCAACCGACCGGTTTGTCGCAGGCGATCGTTGACAATCTCTTGAAATGGGCGGAAGCGACGCGTCCCTTAAACGAACGGGCCGAGCGACTCCGCACCGTCATTGCCGAAGCCACGAAGCGGAGCCTCGATCCCAAGCTCGCTCAGCTCCAGCTCGCCTCCGTCGAACAAGAGCTGGAGCGGCAGGCGCCCGTCATCATACCGGCAGGTATTAGCGCCCAACTCAAGGCCGTCCACGGCGAAAGTCGGCCGGCGATGGCCTATGACGTCGCCGTCGCCAACGCCGCGGGCCAAACGATGGAGCATCTCGACGGCAAAGATTTTGTGGTGCGTGACGCCAAGCAGCGAGGGGTTCTCTGCGAAGTCATTCGGTCAGTTCACGCGACAGGCAATGATCTTTCCGTCGTCTTGCTGCTCGACTATTCGCCATCGACCGAGCTGGTTCGCAACTTTGCGAACTCTGGCGTCGCGGCGCTCACCTCCGCCGCTCCGCGCGAAACGCAGTTTCGAGTCCTCGCTTTCCACGACGACGTTGTCGCCGTCACCGATTGGACAGACCGTTTTGCCGACATTGATTCGAGGCTTCGTGCGTTCAAAACGTCCGGATCTCGCACGTCGCTCCGGCGAGCGATGACCGTTGGAGTCGCCGAACTCGCCAATCGTTCCGGAACTCGCCTGCTCGTGTTGTTCACCGATGGCAAGGAGACGACCGGCGAGCTCATCAATGACGCCGAACTCATCGCCGCGTGTCGCGAGAAGTCGATTCGAGTGATGACGATCGGGCTGGAGAATCCTGACCTCGATGTAGGGCTCCTCAGCGGATTGGCCGCCGGGACCGGCGGTACATATTACGCCGCCAGTCGGCAGGAAGAGCTCGTTGATCAATTTCGGTCGTTGCAGCTGAAGCAGACGATTCCGGTCTATCGCGTCGCGCTGCTGGCCACGCCGGCAATGGATTGGCCGCTGGAGCTGACGATCGGGCGCGGTCCCCATGCCGTGCGAATGAGTTTGCCGCTAGCGTCGTCGCGGCGGTGAGGCCTTGGTCGCCCTCCCTTCACGGAATCACATGGAACTTTCTTCAACTGGATGGTCACGATGAACCGCGTTCATTTTCAATCCGACGTCCACACGTGGGAAACGCCGATCGAACTTTTCCGCCGCTTGGATGCGGAGTTTCATTTCACGCTGGACGTTTGCGCTCTGCCGGAAACGGCGAAGTGCACTCGTTATTTTTCACCCACGGACGACGGGCTGGCGCAGCCGTGGGAAGGGGTTTGCTGGATGAACCCTCCCTACGGTCGCGCGATCGCCGATTGGATGCGAAAGGCGTGTGAGGAATCGCAGCGTGGTTGCACCGTCGTCTGCTTGGTTCCCGCTCGCACCGACACCGAGTGGTGGCATCAGTATGCGATGCGCGGCGAGATTCGGTACTTGCGGGGGCGAGTGCGGTTCGGAGCGGCGACCAGCTGTGCGCCGTTTCCATCGGCGGTCGTCATTTTTCGTGATCGCTGGTGGGAGCGGCGTCATTCCCAAGCAAGCAAGTCAACTCAATAAGGCATCGCTTGAATATCCGCAACGGAGAAAGGCAATCTGAGAATCAACCCATCAACCACATTGATTGCATCGTGAAACGCTAGACAAGTCGTCCCTCAAAAAAGCATCCAAGACATCACTTCACGAGTCGCCCGTCAACGTCACCAACCCCATTCTTAGTCACCCGCTTGAAATCAACTTTTAGAGAGACACACCGTGGCACGGTGTGCTTGCAGAACGCGAAATCCATGACGCAAAAGAGCCTCACAAATCGACTTAAGTGCGTTTGCAGTTGGCGGTCATCTGTTTGCAGATGTCGCTGCCGCGTAGGTAACGTCTTTGCCCAACAACAGATGCATCGTTTGCAACGGAGGATTACCAATGCGACAACCGCCCAAAAAATCGCGTTCGAAAATGCCAACCTCCAACACGATCGCGTTTCGAGCGCCGGAGGAACTTCTCACGCTCCTCGACGCCGCGGCGAAGAAGCTAAACGTCACCCGCGGCGAACTGGTGCGGGCGATCGTCGCAACTCACTTCGAATCGCAACCGGCGGCGATCGTGGACGACCTTGCCAAGTTGCTGGCCAAGACTTCCATGATCCATCGCAATCAAGCGCGGCTCCTGGTGACGCTCCTCACCGCCATCGGCAAGTCGCCGCTGGAGGAAGCCAAGGAAATTGCCCGCGCCTCGCTCTTAAGTTGATCGCTCTTATGGTCGCTTCCATCACGACGCTGAACGCGGGGTTTGCTGGAGACTACTTTACGGCGCTCGCCAAAGAGGATTACTACACTGGGGGCGGCGAGCCGCCTGGACGTTGGCGCGGAGAGGGCGCGGTTGCTCTGGGACTAGAAGCAATCGTTGATCAGACTTCCTTCAAGAATCTCTTGGCCGGGCTCCGTGCTGACGGCCGCGAGCTGGATCGCCGCCTTCGCGGCGGCGCGAACGAAAAGCGCGTCCCAGGCTACGACCTGACCTTTTCGGCGCCGAAATCAGTCTCGGCCCTGTGGGCGACCGCTCCGCCGGAAATTCAACGGCAAATAGAAATCGCCTTCGACGTGGCCGCCGACTCAACTCTCACTTGGCTGGTAAAGAACGTCCCGCTCGCGCGCCGCGGCAAAGGGGGATACCGGCGAGAGTTCGCGGAACTGGTAATCGCCGAGTTTGATCATGGAACGAGCCGCGTCGCCAAAGGGAAAGATTTCCAGCCTCAGCGGCATCGTCACCACGTGATCGCAAACGTCTGCCGCGGACAAGATGGCCGGTGGTCGGCCGTCAATAGCCGTGCACTACACGAGTGGACCCGCAGTCTCGGCCCGATGTTCCGGGCGACGCTAGCGGAAGAATTACAACAGCGGCTGGGAGTTGGCTTAAATCGACCGCTCGACTCCCGTGGTCAGGAGGCAAGTTGGTTCGAGGTGGCGGGAGTTCCGGCCGACCTCTGCCGCCAATGGTCTTCGCGTCGCGATGAGATTGAACGTCTCTTGGAAGGCTCGACCGGTTTGGGAGCGGCCTGGTCGCGAGCGCAAGCCCGCGAAGCGGCGAACCTCGCCAGCCGAACGACGAAAACCCAAATCCCGCCCCGTCACGAACTTTTTACTCTCTGGCGAGAGGCGGCTCGTAGCCTTGGATTTTCGCCGGAGTCCGTTCTTGCCGTCAGCGATCAGCGTCCCCGAATCGACAAGGAGACGCTCTTCGCCGCCGCTTGGCGTCAGACGACGGAGCAGCTGGACCGATCGCAGTCGACCTTCAGCTACCGCGAGGCGGTGCAGCGGGTATGCGAAGCGGCGCAAACGATGGGACTCTCGGGAGCCTGGCTGGCGGACCGGATAGTCCAGCATCTCCATCAATCCGCCGAGATCAAGCTCATCGGCGAGGTGAAAGGAGAGGTTCGTTACGCCACGCAGGCAACTTGGCGCGAAGAACAAACTCTCATCGCCGAAATCGAAAAACTCCGGGCTGCGCCCGGCGCTCGCGTCAGCGAGAAGCGGATCAGCAAAGCCATCGCCTCCCATCCGACGTTACTGCCGGAACAGCGGGCCGCGGCCGAGCACTTGCTCAAATCGTCAGGAGCCATTCGCGCGCTGACTGGCGTCGCCGGGGCCGGCAAAAGTTTTACGCTGGACGTCGTCCGCGAGGCGCTGGAGCGAGGCGGCTACAAAGTCATTGGTGCGGCGCTCGCCGGCGTCGCGAAAGAGGAACTAGCGGCCAAGGCTGGCATCGAATCGCGGACCGTCGCCAGCTATCTCCATCATTTCAATAAGTCGCTCGGCCAGAAGCTGCAAGAGCGCGTACGTCATGACGTTCGCCAGCTGATTCGCGCCATCCAAGGAAAACCAACGTACCTTCCGACGAAGGTCGGCATCGATCGTAAAACGGTCCTCATCGTTGACGAGGCCGGCATGATCGATACCAAGTCGTTTCGTCAGCTCTGTCATGAAGTTCGCCGCCGCGGCGGAACGGTCATCTTCGTCGGCGATCCGTCGCAATTGCAGCCAATTCTCAGCGGCGGACCGTTTCGCTACCTCCTCAAGCAACTGATTCCCGCGAGCCTGCAAACGAACCTCCGTCAACGCCACGCTGCTGACCTGCTGGCGACCGAGCAGTTCCGCGCCGGCGGCGCGAAACCGGCGCTGCGAAGCTACGCCGATCGCGGACGACTGGTCGTTGCCAAAGACCGAGGAGAGGCAATTCATCGGCTCGTGGATACCTGGACGGCTGATGGCGGAGCGAACCGGCCGGAGAAGCATGTTATTTTCACGCCGACCCGCAGCGAAGCTCAGGTGGCTAACCGGTTCTGTCAGGCCGAACGGATGGAACGTGGCGCCATCGACTCTTCGCGTTCGCTCCGGCACGGCGCCGACCTTCTCTGCGCCGGCGACCGTGTGCTGTTCCACAAGAACGTCTTCGCCGACGGGATTCGCAACGGGTATCGCGGCGTCATCACGAAGGTCGATCGCTTTCGAGGAAGACTGACGATTCGGCTCGATGGGGAAGGAAAATCTCGTGAAGTCACCGTGCGGGCGCGTGATTACGGCATCGAAGGTCTGACGCTCGGCTACGCCCAGACAACCCACAAAGGACAAGGCCAGACCGTCGACCATTCCTACCTGCTAGTCGGCGGCAAGATGTCCGACCGCGAGATGATCTACGTCCAGGCGACGCGTGGCAAGCTGTCGACGCAACTCTTCGTCGACGAGCCGCATGCCGGTGAAGAACTTCAAGAACTGGCCCGGTCGCTCGCGAGGTCGCGGCCCAAAGAACTCGCTCACGAGATCGCGACTCGTCGAACAGACTCGCCCCGCTTGACGCTGGAACGGTAACAGGGAGATGACCGATGGAACTACTGCTTTGGGGCGTCTGCGCGGCGGTTGGGTTCGGCGCTTGGCAACTGCTCGCTCGACTTTGGGACCACGCCGTTGAGCGGATCTCACCCGATCAGCAGCGCTGGTGGTATAGCACCGCGAAGAATCTGCCTTTCATCGTGTTCAACGTGGTCGTTGTGGCCGTATTTCTGGCGGCGCTCGGGGCTACCGTCATTCATTTCGTAGCGTTTCCGTATTTCGCCGCAGGATTGAAAAACGCCACGAGCTGGGGGCCAGGAACGATGGGCGGGATGCTCGCGCTATGGGTTTATGGATTCTGGTGTTCTCCCGAGTTGCCGACGATCAGCGCTCCTCGCGGGCGGTCGCTTAAACCTCCTGCGAAGCTGGCAAAGCGTCAATCCGCCCCGCCGAAGAAACAGTCCCTCGCGCCGCCGCGTCGCGGACGCGTCATTCGCACCTTTCGGGAGGACCTCCAATGAAGTTCGCTAAATCTTCGCCGCGTCCCACCGATCAGAAGCAGCTCGACCATCTCCTGTGGGGGCGTGCCGAGATTCCAACATTCGAACCAGGGAATTTCGCGGCCATCGGCGCCACCGGCAGCGGCAAGTCGACGCTGTTGCGGCTTTTTCTACAATCGGCGCTACCGAGCATTGGCGTCGTCTCCGACCACCGGGCGCTGGTCTATGACGCCAAACAAGATGCATTGCCCATGTTGGCGGCCATCGCCCCACAGGCGAGGATTCTCACCAGCCACCCGTTTGACGCTCGCGGCGCGCGCTGGGATATGGCGGCCGATATCCAAGAAGCGACCGTCGCCATCGAGTTCGCCTTCACCCTCATTCCGACTGAGGGAGACTCGCAACCTTTTTTCGTGAACGCGGCCCGCCACTTGATGTACGGCATCATCGTCAGTTTCATTCTCACGGGCGAACCATGGACGTTTGGGACGCTCATCCGCGCCCTCAAACACCCCAAGCGGATTCGCTCCATCTTGCGGCGACATGCTCATACTCGGGAAATCGTCGCCCAGTATTTCTACGACGAACGGCTGCTCATGAACATCATGAGCACGCTCGCCACCAAAATGCTGCCCTTCGAGCCGATCGCGGCGGCCTGGGATACGGCTACCGAATCGTTCTCATTGCGAGAGTGGGTCACGGGCAACTGGATTCTCGTCCTCGGCAACTACGAGACTGGCCGCACGGCAATCGATGCGATCAACCACTGCATCTTCAAGCGCGCCTGTGACCTGACGCTCAATCTTCCCAACTCCAATGACCGCAGAAGCTGGTTTATCGTCGATGAGCTGTCCGAAGCCAGCGGGGGTGGGGGAGGCGGCGGTGGCGGGCTGCCGGGGATCGTCTCGTTGGCGAAAAAAGGCAGGTCGCGAGGGGCTGTTTTGGCAATTGCGTTTCAGAGTATTTCAGGGCTGCGCGATCCGAAGGTCTACGGCCAATATTTCACCGACGAGATCCTGGGCCAGATTGCCAACCGCTTCTTCGGGCGGATCGAATGCGTCGCGACAGCCGAATGGGCCTCCAGTCTCTTTGGCGATGAGGAGAGTGAGCGGGAATCGGTCACCCAGTCGCACGGACCAGGTGGCGCCAGCCAATCGGTAAGCCGACAAGCGATGACTCGGCGGCTGGTGATGCCGAGCGAGTTGATGTCGATCGAAGCCTGCAATCG
>Ga0163144_10014357_pt1 | contig 16452 bp, 11 predicted proteins | sample OliLak19BULKMAT1_FD_123175 | JGI IMG/M metagenome (GOLD analysis project Ga0163144, IMG submission 123175) | Freshwater microbial mat bacterial communities from Lake Vanda, McMurdo Dry Valleys, Antarctica - Oligotrophic Lake LV.19.BULKMAT1 | ecosystem: Environmental > Aquatic > Freshwater >... | reverse complement strand
GTGGTGTTAGAGCGCCGGGTAACAGAGGGCGATCGGGTCAAGCCCGGCGATGTGCTGCTGATACTGCGTTCCGATGAGCTATCGGCAAAAGTACGCGAAGCCCAAGCCGCTGTTGCGCAGCTTGAGCGTTCCGCACGCCCACAAGCGCAGGCTGGTTTGCGTCAGGCTGAGGCGCAGCTCGCCCAAGCTAGTCGTGAAGCGCAGCGCCGCCGCGAATTGTTTAGCCGACAGTTGCTTGGCCGTGAAGCCATGGAGCAGGCTGTGCAAGCCGAAACTATTTCGCGAGTAGCGGCAGAAAAAGCGAGGCTGACCGCCACTGCCCTGGCGTCCGGCAATGCTGATGAAACCCTGCTGATAGAACGACTGGCATCAGCGCAGGCCATGCTAGACAAAACCATACTTCGCTCGGAAGTGACTGGAACGGTTTTAATCCGAAATGTCGAACCGGGTGATTTGGTTCAACCAACGCGCATATTGCTAGAAATCGCGCGCGATGGCGATACTGAAGTGGTGGTGCCGCTGGATGAAAAAAATCTTGCCGTCATCAAGCTTGGGCAGCCCGCAATTTGCGTGGCTGATGCGTTTCCAGAGCAGCCGTTTGCAGCCAGCATTAGCTTTATTGCGCCAAGCGTGGATCCGCAAAAAGGCACCGTCAATATTCGTTTAAAAGTCGATCCGGTGCCCGAAAACTTACGGCAAGATATGACGGTGTCGGCAAATATTGAAACCGGTCGTCGCGCACAGGCGCTAGTTGTGCCTAACGAAGCCCTCATAAATGCTGATGGTGAACGAGCAATGGTGTTGAGCGCCAACAATGGCCGGGTCAAAAAACTGGATGTCCGCTTAGGTTTGCGGGGTTTGGTCATGAGTGAAGTTGTTTCCGGGCTCAAAGCAGGTGATTGGGTGCTAGCCGATACCGCTGGAAAAATAAAGGATGGCGATCGCGTTCGCGTACAGCAGCAAACTATGGCGGCAGATTCAACCGATAAGGCGACAAAAAAAGAGCTGCCTGTGGATCTCAAATGAGTCTGGTCTAAAAGCCATGTGGATCGAATGGAACATTGCCGTGAAGTTTCTGCGCGAAGGCCGCAGCCAGACGGCTTTAATTTTGGTCGGCATTGCGGTCGGTGTTTCGGTCATCGTGTTCATTACCGCGCTTATCACCGGTTTGCAGGCGAATATTATTGAACGCACGCTCGGCACCCAGGCGCATATCAAAATACAGTCGCCTGATGAGCTCAATCGCATTGTTCCCGCAGCCATCGGCACGGCGCAATTGATATTGGAGGACAAGCGCGCGCAGCGTTTGCGTTCCATCAATAACTGGCAGCAAGTCATTACAATTCTCGATGCTTTAAGTGAAGTAGTGGCGGTATCTCCGGTGGTATCTGGCCCCGCTTTTGCACGTCGCGGGGAGTCACTAGAGTCAGTCGCTTTGGTGGGTATTGACGCCCCGCGCTATCAAAAAATTATTCCGATCAGTGAGGATATGGTTGCAGGCCAATTCCGCGTGGGTGCCGGGAATGCGGTGATAGGTCAATTGCTGGCAGATAATTTAGGCTTACGTGTCGGCGATAAATTGCGGCTAGACGCTGGTTTTGACGGGTTTAGCGTCGTTAACATAGCCGGCATTTTTGAATTGGGCGTGCGCGAACTGGATAGCCGCTATGTCTATCTCGATTTAAAACAGGCACAGTCTTTGCTCAATTTGCCAGGCGGCGTCACGGTTATTGACGTCACGGTGCAGGATATTTTCACGGCTGATGTTGCCGCAGCGCGTATTGGACGACTGACCGGACTAAAATCGGAAAGCTGGATGGAAACCAATACCCAGCTGATGAATGCGCTCACTTCGCAAAGTTTATCGACCAGCATGATTAGCGTATTCGTCGCGCTTTCAGTGGCATTCGGCATTGCCAGCGTGCTGTCAGTGAGCGTGGTGCAGCGCACGCGTGAGATCGGCATTTTGCGCGCCATGGGAACAACGCAACAGCAAATGCTGCTGGTATTTCTTATTCAAGGTGCCTTGTATGGATTGGCCGGTTCCTTGGTGGGCGGCATGGCTGGCTATGCCTTGGTTTGGACTTTCAATACTTTAGGCCCAGGGCTATTTTATATTCCAGTCGCCAATACGCTGGTGCCCATTGCCATGACGATTGCCACGCTAACCGGCGTGCTAGCAGCCGCTGTTCCAGCAAGGCGGGCTGCGCGGCTTGATCCGGTCGTGGCCATTCGCTATGTCTGAGGACAATCAAGAGGTTTTGCGCTTAGAAAATATAAAAAAATCCTACAATATTGGCCAAGCGACTGAAACCGAAGTGCTTCACGGCATAGATATGCGGGTCGCGAAGTCAGATTTCACCGCCCTTATTGGCCCGTCAGGCTCTGGCAAAAGCACGCTGTTAAACTTGATCGGGCTTCTGGATTCGCCAACATCGGGTGAATTATTTTTACTAGGTAAGCCAACGCGGGAAATGGATGATGCGACGCGCACGGCACTGCGCGGCAACTCGATTGGATTTGTATTTCAGTTTCATCATCTTATCCAGGCCTTTACGGCGATGGAAAACGTGTTGATGCCATTGATGCTCGCGCACGGAAAGCCGAATAAAGAAAGCCTGGATCGTGGCAAGGAATTATTGACAGAAGTCGGCTTAGAAAAATTCATCGATAAGAAACCTAACGAACTTTCCGGCGGGCAGCAGCAGCGCGTTGCCATCGCGCGTGCGTTGATCACTAGGCCTGCGCTGCTTTTGGCCGATGAGCCAACCGGGAATCTTGACACCAAAACCGCAGCGGATGTTTTTGCGCTATTTCGCCGATTCAACGAAAAGTTCGGCTGCGCTTTTCTACTGGTAACCCATGACCCCAGGCTTTCTGACTCGTGTGATCAAACCCTCACGTTAGTCGACGGCATGCTTGTCAAGCAATAATTTTCGCAAGTTTTCAAGGCATTGGTTTGCCAAGGCCGCAGCTAATTGAATATGCGCGTTAAGTTAATCTTTACGTTGAGCTAGGCGCGCGCAGCGGTACTTGAATCACAAATTCGCTGCCCGCGCCCAAAGTTGAATCGACCCGCAAATCGCCGCCTAGTCTTGCGCGGACTAAGTTAAACGCAATTTGCAGGCCCAAACCGGTATGGCCCAGATGCCGTTTGGTGGTAAAAAAAGGTTCAAATACCTGCGCGATTGTAGCGCTGTCCATGCCCGAGCCTTGATCGCGCACGCTGATTTCAAGCGCATCAAGGCTGCGCGTAATTGCGACGGTTATGGTCAGCACTGCGCTGGCGCTAACCGCATGCATCAGCGCGTTTTGCACCAGCTCGGTCATTACCTGTTCGATATCGGCGCAAAAGCTGTCCAGCTCCGCATCAATAGGGCTGGCAACATAGTTTAACGTGACCGATTCGCGCGTACACAGCAGCTGTAAACGTTCTATTACAGCCGCCATAAATTGGTTGAGCCGTATACGCTGGCGCTCAGCCGTGCCGCGCTCGGAATGCGCCTGTACCGAGACTTGTTTGAACTGGCGAACTAGCGCGGCGGCGCGCTGCAAATTGCTGGCAATCAGCGCGCCTGACGCCACGGTATCAGCGGTGTATTGACTCAAATCCCTTTTGCGCATGCTGCCTTCTTCGATTTGACGTGCCAGCTCTAAACTGCGCTGCTGGATGAAGCTGCTAGCGGTAATGGCGATGCCTAATGGCGTGTTGACCTCGTGCGCCACGCCGGCAACAAGCTGCCCAAGCGAGATCATTTTCTGCTGAAATACCAGCTTGGCCTGGGTGTCGAGCAGGCGCGCCTGAGCCTGCTCAAGCGCGCCATTGCTGTGTACCAGCTCGGAGTTCACGCGCTCAAGCGCTTTGGTACGCGCACGCACGAGTGCTTCAAGGCGCTCGGCGCGCTGGGATATTTGGCGCGTACGAAGCTTGAAAACACCGGCAATCATTGCCAAAACGAGCGCGCTAAGCAGCGCAATAAACCAGCCGGTTTGCCAAACCGCCGGCAGCACGCGAATCGGAATTCGCAATGTGTGCGGGCTCCATTCACCGACTCGATTGCTGCCACGCACTTGCAGCAGGTAATCTGCCGGCCACAGATTGCTATAGCTTACCTGCCTTTGACCTGCCGGGGCGCTGATCCAATCGGCGTCAAAGCCTTGCAATCGGTAGGCATAGCGATTGAGTTGCGGACTGGAATAATCCAGCGCTGAAAACTCCACGCTAAAGCTGCGCTGAGCTGGCGAAAGCAGCGTTGGCAGCGGATTTTGTGGGTCGGGCAAGGCTACGCTGATACCGTTCACGCGAAAATCTGTAGCGACAACAGGCGGTTGAAAGCCCCAAGGCTGAAACAGCTTTGGGTCAATGATCAATAAGCCCTCAGTACCGCCGCTAAACAGCAGCCCATCCGCCGTGCGCGCGTGAGCGTTAGTCCAGTCGGTACCAATATCAATGCCATCAGCGCGGGTCAGCTCATACAGCCAGCGCTTGCCCCAATCAATCACCACGGCATTAGTCCATATCCTGCCCTGGTCGTCTTGCAGCAAATTAGCACCCACATCCTTGCCGGTTTTTCCAAGCTTTGCGCTGACATGCTCAAACACCAGCGCATTTACATCGACGATTTTGCTTGGCTCTGCAAGTCGATCAATGCCTTGCTCGGTGGCGACCCAGAGCGCGCCCTCGCGATCAATCAGCAGTCCAAAAATCGTATTGTGTACCAGCGAATCTGGGCGCTGATCGTCGTGCTTGACGATTTTAAAACGAGTCTCTCCTTTTAAAAGCACGCGAAGTCCATCGGCGCCGCCAGCCCAAATTTGACCGGCACGATCTTCCACTAGCGGATTGATTCGACCAATAACTAGCCGATTCTCAGTATCGAGCATCACCTCTGGAATGCGTGCACCCGCGCGCAGCCGCGCCACGCCTTGCGTGCTGCCTAACCAAAGCGATCCATCGCTGGCAGACAGCAAATCCGAAACCGCGCCGGGTTCACCAATTTGCGTAAATCGCCCGCTTCGATAGTCGAGTTTGCCTTCGCTGATTTTTGGCACGAATAAAAACAGCCCCGATCGCTGCGTGCCCACCCAAATCGCACCTGCGCTAAAGGTTGAACTAGTGCCAGCGCTCTCAAGCAGCTTTGGGTCTGGGTCTGAGTCTGGGTCTGCTTCTATGACTGCTTCTATGACTGCGCCTTTGCCTGCGCTTGGATTTGAAAACGCAGCCACGAAAGCATCAGATGCAGGTTTAAGCGCCAAGATCACGCCATCGCTCAGCCCATTACCGAGTTCTTTAGGAACTGTCTGCGGACGCAACCGCGCCACGCTACCCTGCTTACGATCTATCAGTTCGATGCCCTCGCCGCCGGTGCCGATCATGATTTGATGGGCGTCAAGCTCCAGCACCGCGTGTACATCGCTCATCATCAAACCGCGCGTGCCGGAAGCATCTAAGCGCAGCGTTCTAAAAGCGCGATTATTCGGCTGAACTTTTTGCAGGCCGCCTCCCCAGGTGCCGATCCAGAGCGTTTCCCCATCCATCAGCAAGGTGCCAATGGCATCGAAGCTTAAACTGCCGGGTACGTTTTTATCGTGTTTGTAATAGTGCTGTAACGCCATTGTTTGGGCGTCGAGCACGTGCATGCCTACCGTTGTCGCGACCCACATTTGGGCCGAATTGGGCTGCACGATCGCCTGCACGCGGTCTGAAAACATCCGAGCATTTGCAGCGCCATTGGTGCTGCTGATACGCTGCAAACCAGTGCCATCACGTTGCATTCTCACCAAACCATGCTGACGTGTGCCCACCCAAAGCATATCGTCTGCGGAATGAAAAAGGCTCATCACCGCCTGCCCTTTAAAAGCATCGCCTGCGCCCTGAAAATCGCTCACTTCTAAAGCGGCCGCTGATTTGTGGCGCAGCCCGCCGTGCGTGCCGACCCATAGATCGCCCTGGCGATCAATCAGTAGCGAACGAACGCGGTTTAAATTGGCGGAATTTGGCACATCACGCGCTGCCACAAACTGACTGAACTTGCCGTTGACCAATTCAAAGCGATTTAGCCCGGCAGCGGTTCCCACCCACACGGCATCCGACGCTACCGCCAAGCTCAATACGCTGTCATCAGAGATTGCATCTGGATTGCCCGGATCGTGGCGAAACTGTTGAAAAGTTTCGCTCAATGGATCCATCACCGACAGCCCATCGTTATTGGTGCCGACCCAAATCTTGCCGTGGCCAGCCGCCAGCGCAGTAATAAAATTGCCGCCAATGCCGCTTGGATTTTGCGGGTTAAACTGAAACTGCTTAAAGCGGTAGCCGTCATAGCGCAGCAGGCCAGACTGAGTGCCTAGCCAAAGCATCCCGCTTGGATCGCGCACCATCGCGGTGACTACACCACCTGGAATCGCGTCGCGATCACCGACACTTTCAAAGTAAGGCTGAGCAAATTCGAAATCAGCCGCGTACAGCGGCGTTCGATGCAGCGTTGCTAAAAACAGAAACAGCCAAAGCCATGCGGGCATGGTTTCAAGCCATCGCACGCTGTGGAAATTTAATAGTTGCACCATTTTTATCGCCATGGTCGCAGCTGGAAACGAGGATACCGCATCCTAGCGCCGCGTCTTGGCACATGGCAACAGCAAGAGGCACGCACTTTTCGTAAATTAACAGCAAACAAAAACCAGTGCCTTTTATATCGCTGGTTTCTCCTTTAACTTAAGGGAAGGATAGTTAAGCTGGGTTCGCTAACACTTGAGCTGAAACTAAAGGTTTTAATGAGGCACGAAGCGCGATTTTCTGGGCTTAGCGGGCCTTTTACTTAGGGATTCAAAAGTGCGTGTTTCTGGTCATAATGGCGCTGAATTTACCGCGCTAGCGCAACGCTGCGCGAACTTTGCTTAGCTTGTTCCGAACTTTTTTCCAAAGGCTGCGCTGGCGAACTTCATGCATGCCCATATGCACCGCCCAGCGCTCGCCCGCCGTACACATGCCGCCCCGATGGATGCCGCGATTTCCATTAAACATCGTCACCGTATCAACGGCGCTGTAGCTTTGCTCATGCGCGGTCAAGCGTTTTGAGAGATCCGAGCCATCCAGTATATCGTCACCAAAATGGCTGGTGACCTGAAACGCGGTGGGAAGGGCCGCAAAACGCTTACGCTCAAGCTCGCCACGAAAGCGTGCGCGATAGTAGCCATCGGGGCACTTGGGCTCAAACATGTCCATGTGCACTTTATCCAGAACCTTGCTCATTACCAAACGAAAGTTCGAGCGCTGCCATAGGCTGCTGCTTGGCATAAAGCAAAACGGCCCGTTGCTAGGGTCTACTGGCGCGAAGTAGAAAAACAATTTTTGGCTATTCGCATGAAAGTCATAGTGCAAATAGCTGAGCGCGGAGGTTGCCAAACCCACGTCTGCGTAGCAGTGCTTGTACCAGCTTTGCTGCGGATGCGAATAGTGCAGGTCTAAATACGCGATCTCCAATTCGCAGCCCTGATATTGCTCAGCCAGTGCCCAGGCACCGCAGCCATGCAAATGACCAACAATACTGCGCCCCAATCCGCTGTATTCAGCAATCGCGGCGTGCTGACGATGCGCAGGCTGTTGCTGCGCCCGCGCACGCAGGCGTATCCGTAACTCTTCGCTTTGTTGCAGCCATTGCTGGCTGGTACCGGCGGGCAGCGGAAATTGCGTGATCCCGGTATCTAAAAAGGTTTTGCCTGTAGGGTTCTGTGCTAGACAATGCTGGCTGATGCTTCGCTGCTGGCGCGCAATAATCTGTAATTCTTCATGCATCATGTGCAGGCTTTGCTCGATTGAGCGCGTTAACCAAACCACGGTATCGGCGCTGCTTAGCGTGAGAGCGTGGACCAAACCCAACAACTTGGCTTTGTAGGGTTGAATCTGCCGCTGGTAGTCCGTTAAAGCGACGGCATCCAAAGACAAGGCGCGCGCCTCAAATGCGTCATAGATGCAGTCAATATGCGCTACGCATCGGCTAACGGCTGCATCCTCTTGCGCGGCAATTTGCGTAAATTGCGCAAACGCCGGGTGGCTGTGATAGTCGATGACGGGAGCGCAAACAGAGGCGTTTGATGAAGAAATCGCCGGTGCGGCAAGCGTGTTTGCAGAAAGCATTTGGCGTCGATATAAAAAAAGCTTGCGACGATCATAGGGCATGGCTCATGGCATTGACAGCAGCCAGTAAATGCGTGGCTTTCCTGCACGAGCCAGCTGGGCCGCGCATATTCGGAAATCTTCAATTCGTCAAAAATTAAGTTCGAAGCCGCACTGAATTGAAGCCTTTGATTCACGAGAATTATGCAACTGGCGAAAGCAAGGCCTGAATTTTGAGGATAAGCCGATGGGCAACTACTATCTTTTGCAATCTGCGGCAGCGATGTTCTCGCTGGCAGCGTTAGGCGGTGGGCTAATGCTGGGCATGCGCTTAAGTGGCCTGCTGCGCCCGGCTGAATGGATTGCGATGGGCCATGGTTTGGTCGCTGCCTCGGGGCTTGCACTGCTTGGCTACGCCGCATTCACCATTGACATTAACACGCAAGTTCAGCTTGCCTTAGCAGCGCTAACACTGGCTGCGATTGGCGGTTTGGCGATCAACGTGCTGTTTCATCGAAGACGCCAGCCTTTGCCAATTCCCCTGGTGCTTATCCACGGCGCAATCGCGCTAATTGGTTTGGTGCTGCTGTTCGCGTCATTAATTAGTTAAGTGCCAAATCCATGATGAATTTGAAAAGCGGCGCGCCCTTTTGGGTTGTAAAAAATGGCCTAACGCTGTCTTATCCGAGGCTGCGTGAAAATATTCAGTGTGATACTTTGGTAGTTGGCGCTGGAATTTCTGGGGCGCTCATTGCAGATCAACTAGCGCGCGCAGGAATTGGGGTGTGCGTTATTGACCAGCGCGAGGCAGGCTGGGGCTCTACCTCTGCCAGTACCGCGTTGCTGCAGTACGAGATTGATACTGAGATGCAAGATTTGTGCAAGCAATTTGGCGTTAACGACGGCGTGCTGGCCTACAAATCCTGCGAAGCGGCAATAGCGAGTCTGGGCGCGTTGGCAGAAAACCTGGGGGGTATTGATTTTCAATCGATGCAATCCCTTTACTTTGCATCGCGCTGGTATCACAAGCACCGTTTGGAAAATGAAGCCGAGCTGCGCTTGAGTCACGGCTTTAAGCTTGAAGTGCTGGATCGAAGCGCGCTTAGAGCGCGATTTGGAATTGATAAGCCGGTTGGTTTACTAAGCGCGGTTGCAGCAGAGATTGACCCGTACCAGCTGACGCATAAACTTCTGGCGCGCGTAGTGTCACTTTCTGGACGCGTACATGCGCGCACTGAGCTCGGGGGCTTTGAAAGCGTGCGCGGTGGCGTGCTGGCACGTACCGAGTCTGGGCTGACCATCAAGTGCAAGAATCTAATTTTAGCATCCGGCTATGAGGCGCAAAAATGGTTAGATCAGCGCGTTGCTAGCAATCGCAGCAGCTATGCCTTCGTGAGTGAACCGATGCCGGACGAACTGGGCTCTTTGCAGGACACGTTAGTCTGGGAATCCGCCCGCCCCTATATCTACATGCGTCGCACCGGCGATGAACGCCTGCTGGTCGGCGGTGAGGATGACAGCTTAGATATTGCCCTGAGGCGGGATTTGCAGGTTGAGCGAAAAGCTGCGCGCCTAGTAAAACGCGTCAAAGCGCTGTTTCCTAAACTTGACTTAAAAGTGGCTTTTGCTTGGGCAGGAACGTTTGCCGAAACTAGCGATGGCCTGCCGTTTTTTGGGCCGCATGCGCAGTACGGGCCGAGGGTTCATTTTGCCATGGCTTACGGCGGCAATGGCATGGTTTACAGTTTAATTGGGGCGGAACTGCTGCGCGATAAGCTGCTGGGTAAAATCCATCCTTGCGAAAAACTGTTTAGTTTTGCGCGACTTGACCGACATTGAGCCACTTTACTCAAAGCGCGCCAACGTACTGAACCGCCAGCGACAGGGCGTTAATTTCGGCGCGGGTTTAACCCATTTGACGCTAAATAATTCAGTTTAGCGCAATCATAAAAGAGGTTTATATGGACAAGTCATATGATTCAAACGGAAGTAAGCGCGTTGACTTAACAACAGCTCCAACACCGTTCACTGGATCAAAACTGGTAACCGGCGTGTTTCGCGACCGAGGCAGCGCAGAGCTGGCGTACAACACGGTAACGAACCGGGGCTACAGCACCAGCGACGTCAATGTCGTGATGTCTGATTCAACCAGGAAGCGACATTTTGCCGCCGCAGGAGCTGAGACTGAGCTCGGCAATCGTGCCGGTGAAGGCGCTGGCGTTGGCGGCGTAATTGGCGGTGCGATTGGTGCGGTTGCAGCGACGTTTGCGGCAATTGGCACGTCTTTAATTGTGCCGGGTATTGGCTTGATCATCGCAGGCCCGATCGCTGTTGCACTGGCGGGCGCGGGTGCGGGCGGATTGGCGGGTGGTTTAGTTGGCGCGCTGGTCGGTTGGGGCATGCCAGAAGAGCGCCTCAAGCACTATAAAGATGCGATTGACGAAGGTGGTATTTTGCTGGGCGTAACGCCCCGCAACGACGACGACGCCATCTATTTTGAAAGAGAATGGAAAGACGTCCGCGGTGAGCACGTTTATCGCTAGTCGTTAAAAATATTTTCGAAGTAGGCTGTTCTTTTAACCCCCGGCATTTAAGCGCCGGGGGTTTTTTTGCGTTCAAAACGTTGGACTTCACAATACGCTGACAAATTTCAATAGAGCCTCCAAAAACCGCATTTTTCAAATCGTCTCGTGGCGAAAGATAGCTTGTAAGGTTGCATATACCTGATACATAACGAAATATTGTTTTGAACAACCGCGCTTCACGGTAAAAACGGGTTTTTTTGAGATTCATTCAAGCGCTAATGCAGGCAGCCAAGTGCGTCTGATTGTGCAAAACTAACGTTTGTTTTTTTATTTCTATTCGAGTGGACTGCGCATGGCATTAGTAGATTGGTGTGAAAAGGGTTTTATTCCTGATTTTTTGACGCGCGTTGGCATTCGCAGGCTGTGTGCGAAGCGGCTGCAAGAGCAGCTTGAGGGCGACTGGCAAGCCCGCCAGCTGCGGTTTTTAGACACGCTGCGCGCTAGCGCGGTTGCCATTGAGACAAAAGCGGCCAATGAGCAGCATTACGAGCTGCCTCCGCTTTTTTTCGTAAACTGCTTGGGTGCCCGGCTGAAATACTCCAGCTGCTACTACCCGCACGGCGGGGAATCGCTAGACCAAGCCGAAGTGGCGATGCTCAAGCTTTATTTGGAGCGGGCTGAGCTAAAAGATGGGCAGGCGATTCTAGAGCTCGGTTGTGGCTGGGGCTCCTTGACGCTCTGGATGGCGGAAAATTATCCGAATGCGCGCATCACGGCGGTGTCGAACTCGGCCCCGCAGCGGCTTTTCATTCAAGCGCGCTGCGTCGAGCGTGGCTTCAAGCACGTGCAAGTCATCACGCAAGATGTGAACCAGCTCAGCCTTGAGCCATCACAGTTTGATCGCGTCGTTTCGATTGAAATGTTCGAACATATGCGCAACTACGAAGTGCTACTAAATCGAATTGCCGGCTGGCTCAAGCCGCAAGGCAAGCTGTTTGTGCATATTTTTTGCCACAAAACGCTTGCTTATCCTTTTGAAACCGACGGCGACGACAACTGGATGGGGCGCTACTTTTTTACCGGCGGCCAAATGCCCGCGTTCGACACCTTTCGGCAGTTTGCCAACGATTTGACGGTAGAAGCTGACTGGAAAGTAGCGGGCACGCACTATGAGCGCACCAGCAATCAGTGGTTAGAAACGATGGACGCCAATAAAAGTAAAATTATGCCTCTGTTTGATGAAGCCTACGGCAGCGACGCTAAGCTCTGGTTTCAGCGCTGGCGGATGTTTTACATGGCCTGCGCCGAGCTGTTTGGCTACGACAGCGGGCAAGAATGGCTAGTTGGGCACTATCGATTTGTCAAATCACCGGCAAGCGCAGGGCTTGAAATTTTGTAGATCACGCTTACCTTAGTAAACTAAGTGCGCGCCCATCCGGTTCGCCGTTTTTTTCGCATAGGACATTCGTACTTGGCAATTTTGCACACTTTGATATTTGATGACTTATCCGCATTGCAGCCTCACGCTAGCGGCGGCGGCAACAGGGAAGGCGAAGGCGAGCAGGAAAGCCAGCACGGCTTAGCGTTGCAAGATGAAAAAGCCGAGGTAAAGCCCCCAGCAATGTGGCGCGTAATGCTAATGAATGACGATTACACACCGATGGAATTCGTTATATCTGTGCTACAAATGTTCTTCTCGATGAATCATGAATCGGCGTATCGGGTCATGATGCACGTTCATACACGCGGTAAAGGCGTGTGTGGGGTTTATTCTAAAGAAATTGCTGAGACCAAAGTGGCGCAGGTCAACCATTTTGCCGTTAGCCATCAACATCCGCTTAAATGCGCCATGGAGGAAGTTTAATCATGTATTCCAAGGATTTAGAACAAACGATCAGCGCAGGTTACCGGGACGCGCGCACCCGTCGGCATGAATTTATGACCGTTGAACATTTGCTGTTGACGCTGCTTGAGAATGCGTCCGCACTGCAAGTTTTGCGCGCCTGTGGCTCGGATATTGAGCGCCTTGCGGAGGATTTGAAGCGGCAAATTCGGGAAAGCGTGCCGATTTTGGCCCCAGACGACGAGCGCGACACCCAGCCTACGATTGGCTTCCAGCGCGTGCTGCAGCGCGCAGTGCTTTCGGTGCAATCTTCTGGCCGCAAAGAAGTAACCGGTTCCAATGTGCTAGTGGCGATTTTTGCGGAAAAGGAATCATTTTCAGTCTATTTATTGGCGCAACAGGACATCACTCGGCTAGACGTGGTGAATTACATTAGCCACGGAATTAGTAAAGTCGGCGGCGAAGCGAGGCCCGATCCTGAAAGCAAGTCAGAAGGTGCCGAGCCTGAAAAGCAATCCGCGCTCGAAGGCTATGCCAGCAATCTCAACGAGCTAGCCAGGCAGGGCAAAATTGACCCGCTGATTGGCCGCGCCGATGAAATCGAGCGCACCATCCAAGTGCTATGCCGACGCCGTAAAAATAATCCACTCTATGTGGGTGAAGCCGGGGTTGGCAAAACTGCAATGGCAGAAGGCTTAGCCAAGCGTATTATTGACGATGACGTGCCTGAAATTTTGAAGGACGCGGTGATCTATTCGCTCGATTTAGGCTCGCTCGTTGCAGGCACCAAATATCGCGGTGATTTTGAAAAGCGCCTGAAAGCGCTGATCGCTGAGCTTAAGCAAATCCCGAAAGCGATTTTGTTTATTGATGAAATTCACACCATTATTGGGGCCGGTTCTGCCTCAGGCGGCACCATGGACGCCAGCAATTTGATCAAACCGCTGCTGGCCTCCGGTGAAGTGCGCGTAATGGGCTCTACTACTTTTCAAGAATATCGAAGCGTCTTCGAGAAAGATCGCGCACTCGCCCGGCGTTTCCAAAAAATCGACGTGGTAGAGCCGACCCAAGCCGATGCGATTGACATCTTGCGCGGAATTAAGTCAAAGTTCGAAGAGCACCACGGCGTCGAATACGCGTTCGATGCCGTACGCGCCGCAGTAGAGCTGTCGGTCAAGCATATTCATGATCGCTTCCTGCCCGACAAAGCGATTGACGTACTCGACGAAGCGGGCGCACGTCAGCGCATGCTGCCTGCGGACGTGCGCAAGAAAATCGTCGATGTCGCCGAAATCGAATATATCGTCTCGAAAATGGCGCGCATTCCGGCCAAACATGTGTCGGTCAGCGATAAAGCCACACTGCAAAATCTTGAGCGCGATTTGCGCATGATGGTTTTCGGTCAAGAAGCCGCGATTACCGCGCTGGCGAGCGCAATCAAGATGTCGCGCTCCGGATTGAATGATCCAAATCGACCGCTTGGCTCGTTCTTACTTGCAGGCCCGACTGGCGTGGGCAAAACCGAAGTTGCGCGCCAGCTGGCACTTGTTATGGGTATTGAGCTACTGCGCTTTGATATGAGCGAATACATGGAGCCGCATTCGGTTTCCAAACTGCTGGGTGCCCCGCCCGGCTACGTCGGCTTTGACACTGGCGGCCAGCTGACTGAAGCCGTCAACAAGCACCCGCACGCGGTGCTGCTGCTGGATGAAATCGAGAAAGCGCATCCAGAAATCATGAATCTGCTGCTGCAGGTGATGGATCGCGGCGTGCTAACCGATGCCAACGGACGCGAATGCAGCTTTAGAAACGTCGTGCTCATCATGACGACCAATGCCGGTGCATCGGCGGCTAGCAAGCGGGCGATGGGCTTTATTTCGCAAGATCGCAGCACCGATGCCATGGAAGTGATTCGCAAGCAATTTTCCCCGGAATTTCGCAATCGTATCGACGCAATTGTGCAGTTCAAAGCGCTTGACGAAGCAACCATCCTGCGCGTAGTGGAGAAGTTCCTGATGCAGCTAGAAGCACAGCTCGGCGACAAGCAAGTCCACCTAACATCTGACGATCTAGCCAAGAAGTGGTTAGCCGAACGCGGGTTCGATCCGATGATGGGCGCACGGCCGATGGCGCGCATGATTCAAGATCACGTCAAGCGCAAGCTGGCGGACGAGCTGCTGTTTGGCAAGCTGGTGAATGGCGGCAAAGTGCATCTGTCCACCGATGCCGATGGGCTGTCCGTCACGGTTGAAGCTGCGGAAGTTGCGCCAACGCCAGAGCCGGAGGCGGAGTTGGCTTAGCTTTAAAAGCCATGGCAATTTACTGAAAATAAAAAAACCTGAGGTTTTCCAAGCCTCGGGTTTTTTCCTTTTTCAACTCAAGAAATCTTTGCCGACCCGCCAACGTCTTACCGTTTGATAATTACAGCTCATACGTAGGCATAAATGGATTTTAGCCCCAAGGCGGCGGCGGCACCGCGTTCTGAAGATCCTTTGGCAGTTTTTCTGCCTCAGCGTGCGCCGCTGGTATTGATTGAATCGCATGAGGAACACGCAGTAATCGAGCGCCTGCAAGCGCTGTTAAAGGCGTTTTTAAGCACGCTGTGTGGATGGTCAATTACGCGTGGATTGCACAGGCTTGATTTGGTCGAACAGCTTGAAAAATCGCCCGAATTCGCGCCGAGCAGTAATCAGGTGCTAGATCTTATGCAGCGCGCTTTTGCGATTCACCTCGCACGCCGCAAATTAGCAGTCAGTGAATTTGATTTAGATGCGCTCGCCACTCACAGCGCGGGGGTTTCTGGTGCAGAAATTGAGCAAGCCATTGCTTTCGCTCGATTTAGCGCGCAAGCGGCTAATGCCGCAGCGTCGACCGACATTGTGGTCGATGAGCTCAAAAAAAGAGGCCGCTTTCAGTAGTGATGGCCGAGCCAATCGCCGAACTGCGGGGTTGGGCCAGCACGCGCACAGTGAGTGCGGATATAGTGAGCGATCTGTGAATCGCTCGACGTTTGAGAAACGCCGAGCTGCCCGCTCAGCTATCATGCCGCACTTAAATTGCAAAGCTAAGGTAGATCGCTATGGGCGTTAGTGTTTTTGATATTTTTAAAATTGGCATCGGGCCATCTTCATCGCACACGGTGGGCCCGATGCGTGCGGCGGCGCGCTTTGGTGAGCGCTGGCTCATGGAGCGCGATTTGCTAAGCCAAACAATCCGCATGCGGGTGGAGCTGTTTGGCTCACTCGCACACACCGGGCGCGGCCACGGCACTGACAAAGCGATCATGCTTGGCCTGGAGGGCAACTATCCTGATCGCATTAGCCCTGATGTTATTGAACCGCGAATATCGGAGATTCGCGCGACTAAGCGGCTGAATTTGCTTGGCAAACACGAAATAGGCTTTGATGAAAAGTACGATTTAGCTTTCAACAAGCGGCAAAAGCTGCCGTATCACAGCAACGGTATGCGTTTTAGCGCGCTCGGCATACACGATCAGGTATTAGCGACGCGGGACTATTATTCGGTTGGCGGCGGTTTTGTGGTCAATCAAGATGAAGCAGCGGAAGACAAAATCGTGCCGGATCGAACCGAAATGATGTTTCCGTTCAATTCCGGCGATGAGCTGCTAGCAATTTGCCATGAAGAGAAAACCACGATTGCGCAGATCGTGCGGGCGAACGAAAGGGCGTGGCGCACCGATGCTGAAATTGATGCGCAGCTCGATCAAATCTGGCAGGCGATGCAAGATTGTGTGACGCGCGGCAGCCAGCAAAGCGGCGTGTTGCCGGGTGGTTTAAAAGTAAGGCGGCGCGCACCTGAAATGCAGCGCGAGCTATTGGCTAGGCCTGAAGCCGCGCTGCGCGATCCGCTGACCATTCTAGACTGGGTGAATCTCTACGCTTTAGCCGTGAATGAAGAAAACGCCGCCGGTGGCCGGGTTGTGACCGCGCCCACGAATGGCGCGGCCG
>Ga0163144_10014356_pt1 | contig 16453 bp, 15 predicted proteins | sample OliLak19BULKMAT1_FD_123175 | JGI IMG/M metagenome (GOLD analysis project Ga0163144, IMG submission 123175) | Freshwater microbial mat bacterial communities from Lake Vanda, McMurdo Dry Valleys, Antarctica - Oligotrophic Lake LV.19.BULKMAT1 | ecosystem: Environmental > Aquatic > Freshwater >... | reverse complement strand
GGTTGTTGCAAAGGGGCGGGTTGTTTCAATGTTTGAAACAGCCCGCCCTCAATTAGTTAGCGTTGTCGGCATGGCGGCAAACGCCATCTCGCAAAGACCGATGAAGGCCTCTTCCACCAGGCTCGGCTCGCGCTTCGGCGAGTGGAAGACCCCCCACTCGCGTTCGATTCCCGGCTCGTCGATGTTCACGATCTTCAGGCTTCCGTCCTCGATCTCGCGGGCGGCGACCCATGGCGCGACGATGCCCACACCGATCCCGAGCTTGGCCATCTCCTTGATGGCTTGCATATCTCCCAGAACCAGCGGCTTTTTACCCCGACCGCCCTTGTTTTCGATCCATTCCTCGATCAAGCGGTGGGTTTCGGTGGCCTTGGCGTAGATGATAAACTGTTGTTCGTTGATTCCCTTGATGACTTTCGAACTGTCGATGGCCCACGGGTGAAACGGCGAAACCACAAACGCGAGTCGATCCCTAAACATGGGACGATAGCCCTCGTCGCTCTTTCCCCGGGGTTTCAAACCGACGACCAGATCGAGATCGGCCCCGGCCAGGCGATCCAGCAGGACCGTGGTGTCCCCCGCCTCGATCACCGGTTCGCACCGTGGAAAGCAGTCGCGGAATTCCCTGAGAACCGAAGGGATGAGAAAGTGGCACAGGCTGTGGGGAGCTCCGATCCGGATGCGTGTCTGTCCCCACCGGCGCAAGCCGTCGAGATCGCGCCCCGCTTGCTCAAGCTCGAAAATCACGCGCTTGCAGCGCTTGAGAAGGAGTTCGCCTTCCGCAGTGACCGCCACCCGCTTTCCGGTCCGGTCGAGAAGACGGCATGAGAGCTGCTCTTCGAGCGTTCTCAACGAATGGCTAACAGCAGACTGGGTGACGAAGATCCTGCGGGCGGCGAGTGTGAAACTCCCCTCCTCCACCACAGCCACAAACGCCCTGAGTTGTCTCAAATCGGGAACCCAATCCATAATGAATCACTCTCATTGAAAGCTGTTCTTACATGAGCATTGCTTGTGCCAAATAATCACCTTTGGCACTCAACCCGCTTTCCCCATTCCCCATGAGCAATCAAGGTCAATGGGGAAAGAACTCGTCCGTGATCCGTCTTGGATTTGTTCCGCTGAGCGACTGCGCGCCGATCGCGGTCGCCAAGGAACTGGGAATTTTCGAGCGCTACGGCCTGAAAGTCGCGCTCTCGCGCGAACTTGGTTGGGCGAGTGTCAGGGACAAGCTGTTCTACGGCGATCTCGACGCCGCTGAATCCATTTCCGGAATCGCATTCACGCTGGGAATGGGCTTCAACGATCTGAGATGCGAAGTGGCCGTGCCGTTGATCCTGAACCTGCACGGAAACGCGATCACGCTATCTAACGAATACAAGCCGTCTGAAATCGGCAAGGGCGAGGGACTTCAGTCCTATCTCATCAACATGTGGAAAAAGGACCGCCCTTTCACGCTTGCCGCCACCCACCGCTATTCCTCCCACCATATTCTTCTCTATCAGTGGCTGAGGCGGTATGGGCTCGCGGTTCCCAGCGACGTTGAGATCATTTTCCTGCCGCCGCCGCTGATGCCGCGCCATCTCAAGGCCGGCCACATCGACGGCTACTGCGTCGGCGAACCCTGGAACTCCGAATCCATCCTGGCGGGCACCGGGTGGTGTCCCGCGATTTCCTCGGACCTGTCCCACGGCCATCCCGAGAAAGTGCTCCTCCTTTCGGGCAGGTTCCTGCGGGAGCGCAAGGAGGAATCCATCGCATTGGCAGCCGCCCTGCTGGATGCCTGCAAGAAGTGCCAGGAACCCGGCTTTAAAGAGGAAATGATCTCGATCCTCGCGATGAAGGAATACACGGGCGCTCCGGAGAGCGTCCTGAGGAATAGCCTGGGCAATCAATTCAACACGGGGGCTGGAGAGACCAGCGCGTCATCATTCCACATTTTCCATGGAGATTCGGTGAATTGCCCCACGGTCGAGAAGGCGTCCTGGGTATTGGCCGGCTTGCGCAGCATCGGCATTCTTCCGGATGTCACCGCCGGTTCCCTATCCCGCATTTACCGGGAGGATCTTTTTCATGCCGCCCAGCTTTGTTCCGCCAGGACATGAGCTGATCTCATCCCTGCGATGAAACGGCATCTTTGATATTAATTCCAACAAGTCAGTCTTGGCACTCGTGAAGCTACATGCACGAACAACACCTCGAATCGATCATGGAACCAAATTTACTCAACTCACGCCGGAGATTCCTCTCCCTACTCGTCGCCACTCCAACCCTGCTCGGGCTTGCTCCGGGTATCTCACATGCGGAGAAACTCGCCGTCGAAAAGGATACCCTCAAGCTCGGCTTCATCAAGCTAACCGACTGTGCGCCGCTCGTCATCGCCAAGGAAAAGGGATTCTTCGAGGACGAAGGCCTGCAGGTCGAGGTCACCGCCCAGTCGAACTGGAAGGTGCTTCTCGACAATGTCATCACCGGAAACCTCGACGGAGCCCACATGCTATCGGGACAGCCCATCGCCGCCACCATCGGCATCGGCACCGAGGCACACATCGTGACGCCCTACACCCTCGACCTCAACGGCAACGCGATCACCGTTTCCAACTCCATCTGGGAGAAAATGCAGGAGAACGATCCGGATCTCGATTCGGACAAACCGAAGCACCCGATCTCGGCGGCGGCGCTGAAGCCAATCACCGAAGACATGCTCGCCGAGGGCAAGAAGCTTCAGATGGGAATGGTGTTTCCCGTTTCCACCCACAATTACGAGATCCGCTACTGGCTCGCGGCCGCTGGCATTCATCCTGGATTCTACTCCAAGACCGATCTCGCGGGACGCACTGATGCCGAGGTGGAACTCTCCGTCACCCCTCCCCCGCAGATGCCGGCGACGCTCGAAGCCGGGACGATCTCCGGCTACTGCGTCGGTGAGCCATGGAACCAGCAAGCGGTCGCAAAGGGCATCGGCGTGCCGGTGGTGACCAACTCCGAGATCTGGAAAAACAATCCGGAAAAGGTCTTCGGTGTGACCAAAAAATGGGCGGATGAGAATCCCAACACGATTGTCGCAGTTACCAAGGCACTCATCCGCGCCGGCAAATGGCTCGATGAAACGGATGCCTCCGGCAAACTCGTCAACCGCGAGGAAGCCTGCCGCATCCTCTCCCAGCCGAACTATGTCGGCGCGGACTTCGAGGTCATCAAGAACTCGATGACCGGAACCTTCATCTTCCAGAAAACCGACGTCCAGGACATGCCGGACTTCAATGTCTTCTTCAAGCATGACTGCAGCTACCCGTGGTATTCGGATGGCGTCTGGTTCCTCACCCAAATGCGCCGCTGGGGACAGATCACCGAAGCCAAGCCTGCTTCCTGGTATGCGGAAACCGTAAAGAAGATCTATCTGCCAGAAGTTTATCTGAAGGCCGCCAAGGCTCTCATCGCCGAAGGCCACATGACAGAAGATGAGCTTCCAAAGACCACCGACGGTTACAAGGTTGCGACCAAGGACTTCATTGATGGCAATGAATACGACGGCAGGAAGCCCATCGAATATCTCAACTCCTTCAAAATCGGAATCAAGGACGAGGCTGCCCTGTCGTCCAGATAACACCTGCTTTTCCCATGGCTATCAAATACAAGATTCTTAAGGCGATCAACATCTCCGGGATGAATTTCCTGGCACCGGTCGTCCGGCTCGCCGTCGGCGAGGATCCCCAGAAGCAACTGCGCGAGATCGGGCGCTTCATCGTGGTTCCCGCCCTTGCATTTCTCGCGTTCCTGCTGCTGTGGTCGGTCCTTGCTCCGAAGCACAAGACGAAGGCGGGAGAGGTGCCGACTCCGCGGGTGACTTGGGAAGCCACGGGAGGGATCTGGAGGTTCCATGATCGCGAAACCAGGAAGGACGAGGCCTATCAGTTTACCGGAGGCCAGCGACTGGAAGCGCTCGTCGCGGCCAAGTCCCGAATGGCTGAGCTGGACGCGCTGGAAACCAAGGCCAAGGCCGAACTCGCCACGGTTGAGGCATCCTCCAAGGAGAAATACGATGCCGTCGTCGGCCCGGTCAAAGCCGCCTACGACAAGGCTCGTGAAACCACCAGCGAATCCCGCCGGACCCGCACCGAAGCCCTCAAGACCGAGGCTGCCGCCCTTGCTAACAGCGGTGCGGACGCCCGCGAGGAATTCATCGGCCATCTGAAGGCCGCGGAAGTGACGACCGGAAAGGAAAAGACCGATCTGGATAGCCTCAAGGACAAATACACCGAGGTTCAGAGCATTGCATTTCCGGAAACCAAGAAGGCCCAGCGGGCCGTGACCCTGCTTGCCGAGGAACGGCAATTCCTGGTCAAATACATCGATATGTTAGGCGAGGGTTCGCGCGAGGTGAAGGTCACGGAATCCAAGGCCAAGTATGATGAGGCGAAGACCGCGTTTCTCAATGCCGGACCCGATGAAGACCTGTTCAAACTGGGATCCTCGCTCGTCAAGCGTCAGGAACTCATGGCGACCACCGAAACCTCAAGTTATGCCAAACCATGGACGCTGCCCAAACAGATCGTCCGCTCGCTCCTATGTGTTTTCGCAGGTTTCCTGCTTTCATCCCTGATCGCCATTCCGCTTGGAATTCTCTGCGGTCTATCACCCACCTTCATGGCCGCCACCGCGCCGTTTGTGGCCCTCTTCAAGCCGGTCTCGCCGCTGGTCTGGCTTCCCATCATCATGATCATCGTCGGTGGCTTCATGCCGGACCCGGCCAATCACTGGCTGATCCTGCTGTTCGGAAAAATCCCTTTCATCGGCAACTACAAGATCGACCCGATGTTCCTTTCCTCCGCCATCACCGTCGCGCTCTGCTCGCTTTGGGCCACGCTGGTGAACACCGCGCTCGGTGTCGGATCCGTGGACAAGGACCACATGAATGTCGCCCGCGTCCTGCGCCTCGGATTCTGGTCGCGCTTGTTCAAGATTGTCATCCCGACCGCCCTGCCCCTCATCTTCGCCGGACTTCGTATCTCGCTGGGTGTCGGCTGGATGGTTCTGGTGGCTGCGGAAATCCTCTCCACCTCGGAAGGCATCGGGAAATTCGTCAATGATATGTACACCAACGGCTCTTCGCAATCGTTCGCGCAGATGTTCGTGGTTGTCTTCATCGTCGGCATCATCGGCATGATCCTGGACCGCATCATGGTCATCTTCCAACGCCTCGTCTCGTTCGACAACGCAAGCTCCGCCATCTAACGCCATGTCACCTATCGCACAGTTTCCGCCGCGTGAGTCGTTCCTCAAGCTGGACCATGTCTCCATCGGCTTCGGCCCGGAGAACGAGCGGGTGAACATTCTTGAAAACGTCAACCTCTCGGTGAAGGAAAACGAATTCGTCGCCGTCATCGGATTCTCCGGAGCCGGAAAGTCCACTCTCGTCGCCCTGCTGGCGGGGTTGGAGCAGCCGACCGCCGGCAAGGTCACCATGGCGGGCAAGCCCGTTACCCGCCCCGGTCCCGAGCGCGGGGTCATGTTCCAGACCTATTCGCTCCTGCCTTGGCTCAGCGTTTTTGGAAACGTCGAGCTTGCGGCGAAGTCGGTGTTTCCGGAAAAATCAAAAAGGGAAATCCGCGGCCACGTCGAGCACTACATCGAGATGGTTCACCTAACTCCCGCCATGGAAAAGAAGCCTCATGAATTGTCCGGCGGCATGCGCCAGCGGGTTTCCCTCGCCCGGACCCTTGCCATGCAACCCGAGGTGCTTCTGCTGGATGAACCTCTATCAGCCCTCGACGCGCTCACCCGTGCCGTCCTCCAGGACGAGATTCTCCAGATTTGGGAACAGGAAAAGAAGACGGTCATACTCATCACCAACGATGTGGACGAGGCCATCCTGATGGCCGACCGGATCATCCCGCTGACCATGGGACCGAAGGCGACGCTGGCGGAGGCATTTCCCGTTACCTTGGAAAGACCGCGCGAGCGCCGGACGCTCACCGAGAACCCGGAATACCAGCACCTCAAGACCGACATCACTTCCTATCTGGTCAATCTCAACCGCGAGGCACGCGCATCACGCGGCACCCGCATCATTCAAATGCCATCGGTCGCTCCCAAGGAATTCCGTCCGAAATCCCGCGTCATTGGAATCGGCGGGAAGCATGCCTAACCGTCATCATTCCCAAACTTCTCCCAGCTTATGCGCCAAGTCGAAATTTCCAACCTTGCCAAATTCTATCCGAATCCATTCGGCGAACCATTCAAGGCCGTCATCGATTTCAACCTGAACATCGGGAAAGGCGAGTTCATCGGCCTCATCGGCCACTCCGGCTGCGGCAAATCCACCGTGCTCACCATGCTTGCCGGGCTCAATGAGATCTCGGACGGCGGCATCATCGTCGGAAATCACGAAATCGATGGTGCCGGCCCGGACCGCGCGGTGGTTTTCCAGTCACCCTGCCTGATGCCCTGGATGACTGCCTTCGGCAATGTCATGATCGGTGTGAAAAACGTCTATCCGCATGCCAGCAAGGCGCAGCGCAAGCAGATCGTCGAATACGCCCTCTGCTCCGTCGGCCTCGCCGATGCGATGGACAAGCGCCCTAACGAGATGTCCGGAGGCATGCAGCAGCGCGTCGGCATCGCCCGTGCCATCGCGCTGAAACCGCAGGTGCTGCTTTTGGACGAACCCTTCGGCCGGCTCGACTCGCTCACCCGCATGGAACTCCAAGACGTCATCCTGGAAATCCTCGACCGCGAGAAGATCACCACCGTTCTCGTCAGTCACGACGTGGATGAGGTCGTGTTCCTCTGCGACCGCGTCGTGATGATGACCAATGGCCCGGCCGCCACCATCGGCGAGATTCTCTCCATCGACTTCCCACGCCCTCGCGAGCGCACCTCGATGATGCAGGATCCGCTCTATTATCATTGTCTCGACCACTTGATTTCCTACCTCACCGAGCGCGCCCACTTAAGATCCAGCCCGCGCATCCACGATTCCAAGAGCCTCCTCGGCTTCACCGGGAAAAAGGTGGAATCCGTCAGTCAGCTCCACGTCGCCGGCTGACAGGTTAAACGTAGCGGCGATCACCGGTCGCCGCGAGTTCATCTACCCATGTCCGGGACACCTTGCCGAAATGGAATTCGACTGAGACAGTCGAAACACATTCCCTGCCCATCCGAAGAATTGGCAGAATCATTTTGAAGGAATCCACAACCCCGCTCTTCATGATTCTGTCAAAAAATGATTCTGTCATATCCTGCCGCCTAACATGCTTGAGAGATGCCGACATGCGCGGTCGGAGGCAAGGTCAGGAGGAGTTACGAGAAACCCGATCACACTTACAAAATAGCGATCTATACCAGGGCGCGTCAGGATCTGTGATTTCCTTTGGTGCGGGTTGCGGCAGGAATGTCGCAACTCCTGTCGCAGCAGATTTCCGAAACCCGCACCGCAGTCGAGGAAGGCAACCGTGGACCCGGCACGTCTTCAAAACCCACGCGATCACGTGTATTGATCCTGTCCGGAAATCGTGCTTTTCTACTCGCATCACTTTCTCCTGCCCTCCCGAAGTTTCTGAGGCTTCGGAACCAAGGGCTCCCCCCAGCATAGTGTGTGTAACTGCCCCGGTCGCCCCCCAAAGTGATCGGGGCAGAAGGGAGGGGAAATTTTCTCCCGCTACTTCTGCCAGATTCTGGCGATTTGCCCGGATCCCAGTTCTTCCCAGCTTCCCTGCCTGAGAAATGCGCCGTCCAGCTTGCCGATCGACACACGGATCAGCCGGAGGGTCGGAAATCCCACGGCCGCCGTCATGCGCCGGACTTGCCGGTTTTTTCCCTCTATCAGTTCAAGTTCCAGCCATGATGTGGGAAGCGCCTGGCGATACCTGACGGGAGGATCGCGCGGGGCGACCTCCGGCTCCGCATCCAGCAACCTCGCGCGGCACGGAAGCGTCTGGTGGCCCTTGATCTGAACTCCACCGTTTTTTAAAGTCTGAAGTGTTTCCATCGTGGGGATTCCCTCGACTTGAGCCAGATACGTCCGCGGATGGCTGGTCTTGGGATCCAGCAGGCGGTTGTTGAATCCCGGTTCATCGCTGAGCAGGAGCAGTCCTTCCGAATCCATGTCCAGCCGACCAACCGGATAGACGTCCTTTGGAAATCCGAAATCCGCAAGCGTCCGCTGCCCCGGTTGATCGGGAGTGAACTGGCAAAGAACTCCGAAGGGTTTGTGAAACGCGATGACCATTCAATCCACCTCCAGGTGAAACGCCTTCCGCTCATACTTGCAGCGGAACGGTGCCCCCGACTCGTTCGGCTTCCAGCCGTTCGCATTTCCAAAATCAATCGCCAGCGTGACCATGTCGTAACTCACGACCCTGGGCAGCTCGGCAATCAACTGCTGGCCATTCACCGGCGCGCTCGCCTCCACCACCATCTCGTTCACGCCCCGCCGGTTCTGCATGATCCAGCGGTATTGGACGTCGCGGTGATTGATGACTTTGAAACCTTTTTTGGGCTGGGGCATGGGAATGGATCTCGATGGGACTGGGAACGGAGCGTGATCCATCCGGATCCGGATGAGAACGCTTTTTCCTGATTTTCACCACCCTTGCATCCCGGCCCGTCATCTGCTCACCTTGAGCCGATGGGCAAGCTCACCACTCACGTTCTGGACACGGTCTCGGGAAATCCCGCAAGCGGCCTGCATCTCAGGCTTTACCGCGGCGACGAACTCCTTGCCGACACCCTCACCAACGCCGACGGTCGTTGCGACGCCCCGCTTCTGGACGACGCCATCCCGGGCGAATACCGGCTGATTTTCCAAGTCGGGGATTACTTCCGCAGCCACGGGATTGCCTCCCCATTCCTGAACGAGGTTCCCATCCATTTCACCATTGAAAGCGGGCGCAACCACCACGTCCCGCTCGTCTGCTCGCCTTTCTCATACTCCACCTACCGGGGTAGCTAACAAGTTTCCAACCCATGCAAGACCCTCTCGAAAACGCCATCGACCGGATTGAAATCCTCAGCCGGATCTCTGACTCGAAAAAATACCTGGTCCGCACCTTCCTGTCACCCTCCAATCTGTTAGCCGCGAAGGAGATCTGCGGATGGATGAAGGATCTCGGCATGCAGGTCTCCCATTCCGCCGACGGCACCGTCCGTGGAATCCTCGAAGGATCCGATCCGAAAGCGAAACCACTTTTGTTAGGTTCGCACATCGACACCGTCATTGATGCGGGAAAATACGACGGGCCTCTCGGAGTCGTTTCCGCGCTCGCCGCCTTGGAAACCCTCAAACAGGAAAACGTCATCCTCCCATTCCCCGTGCATGTCCTTGCGTTTTCAGACGAGGAAGGCGTCCGCTTCCAGACGACCTATCTCGGCAGCCGGACCATCACCGGTCCGCTCGATTCCACCACCCTTGCCATGCGGGATGCCGCCGGCATCACCATCGCCGCCGCCATTGAGGACCATGGCTGGGACGAGGGTGCGACGAACATCCGCTACGCCAAAGGCCAGTGCCGGGGATATGTCGAATTGCACATCGAGCAGGGCCGCATTCTTGAGGAAGCGGATGAGGCGTGCTGCGTCGTCTCAGCCATCGCCGGTCAATCGCGATTGAACATCAAGCTGAACGGACGCACCGACCACGCGGGCACCACCCCCATGCCGATGCGACGCGATGCGCTAACAGGTGCAGCGGAGTGCATCCTCGCCGCCGAGGCCCTCGCCAGATCATCGCCTCCGCTCGTCATCACCGTGGGCAAGATCCAGATCCACCCCGGCGCATCCAACTCCGTCCCGCAATCAGCCACGTTCACCGTCGATCTACGACATCCCGAGGACCCGGCGAGGCAACAGGCGCTCGGCAAGCTGCGAGAGAGCTTTTCGGAAATCGCCAACAAGCGCTCGCTCCGGTTCGACTGGGAATCCATTCAGGAAAACAACGCCATCTCATGCGATCGCGAGCTGACGAACCTGCTTCTCGACTCGCTTGCCGCCACCACCGGCAGCCAGCGGGTCCTCACCAGCGGTGCCGGTCACGATGGAGTCGCAGTTTCGAAGATTTGCCCGATCGCCATGCTTTTCATCCGTTGTCGTGAGGGCCTCAGCCATCATCCGAATGAATATGCATCCCCTGAGGATATCGCCACCGGCATCTCGGTGATCACCCATTTCCTGAAGTCACTCAAACCATGAGCAATCACGATCTTTTCGTTCACAGCAACCATGCTTCGCTGGCTATTACCGATGGAATCATCACCGCCGCCGGGCCTGACCTATCAGGAACCGCCCGCGACGAGATCGACTTCGGGGATGCTCTGATCCTACCCGGCTGGATCGATGCCCACGTCCATTTCAACGAACCAGGTCGCGCGGACTGGGAAGGAATTTCAACCGGTTCCCGAGCACTTGCCGCGGGTGGTGGCACGACATTTTTCGACATGCCGCTGAACTCCAGCCCACCCGTCCTCACTCGTGCGGCATTCGAGGAAAAGCGCAGCATCTGCGAAACCAAATCCTGCCTCGACTTCGCACTTTGGGGCGGACTAACACCGGACTCGCTCGATCACATGGAAGCCATGGCAGACGCCGGGGCTATCGGATTCAAGGCCTTCATGTGTCCGTCCGGACTCGACGAATTTCAAGACTCCAATCCCTTCACGCTTCGCAAGGGCATGGAAATCGCCGCCCGCCTCGGACTTCCTGTTGCGGTTCATGCGGAGGATCCGGAAATCATCCGGCAGCACCAGTTAGACCACCCGCCGAAATCCCGGGACATGCGCGCCTGGCTCGATTCCCGTCCCATCGAAGCCGAGCTATCCGCCATCCGCATCGCCATCGACCTCGCTGGCGAAACCGGCTGCGACCTGCACATCGTCCACGTCACCTGTCCCGAAGGAATCGCCTTGGTTACCGAGGCAAAATCCCACGGAGTCCGCGTCACAGCGGAGACCTGCCCTCACTATCTCCTTCTGGATGACGAACAAGCCATCTCCATCGGACCGGCTGCAAAGTGCGCTCCGCCGCTACGATCCTCCGCCAACGTCGCCGCTCTCTGGCAGGAACTTCTCGAAGGCCGCATCGACACCATCGGCTCTGACCATTCCCCATCGCCGCCAGATCTGAAACAAGGTGAAGACATCTTCGCTATGTGGGGCGGAATCGCTGGAATCCAACATGGCCTTCCGCTGCTTTTCAGTCACCACCGCGAAATCGTTTCTCAAATCTCCTCGAATGTCGCCCGGCGGTTCCGACTCGCCAACAAGGGTTCACTGACTCCTGGCCATGACGCGGATTTCATCGTCCTTGAAAAAAAGACGTCCACCATCGCGCAGGACGACCTCCTCACCCGTCACCCGATTTCCCCCTATATCGGAATGGCCCCTTCTTTCTCCGTTGTCGCCACCTACCTCCGAGGGCATAAAGTCACTCCCGACACCTGCGGACGATTCCTCAAACCCACTCGATAAAACCCATGTCACCCTTCGGCCACACGCGCACCGTTGTTTCCGTCCGCCACGCCATCATCGCACCCGACGGCCATGTCCCGTCCACTTTTCCCGGCTGGAAAAATGCCACCGCCTTCGTGATGCTCTCGCCCGCGATGGGTGCTGATTTGTCTCAAATTCTCATCACCTTTGACATCGTGTCAGGAACCGCGGCGTTTCCGGCCGACATGCATGAGCACGCGCTCTATGTGGAAGCCGGTGAATGCACGGTCCAGCTAACCGACGAGTCCTTGTTTCTCACCACCACCGGTTTCGTCTTTCTCCCGGCCGAAACTCCATTCAGCTTGGAGGGAAACGAGCAAACCCGCATCACGCTCTTCCGCAAGGTCTTCGAGCACCACCCGGATCACCTGGCGCCGCCGATGGTTTACGGCACCGCATCCGAGGTGGCGGGCGAACCCTTCCTCGGAAATCCCCGTGCCATCCTCCAGACGCTGCTGCCTGTCGATCCACGTTATGACATGGCGATGAACATCTTCACCTATCAGCCAGGTGCCACGTTGCCCTTCGTGGAAACCCATATCATGGAGCACGGGCTTCTCATGCTTTCCGGCCAGGGAATCTATCGGCTGGAGGAAAGCTACTATCCGGTCACCGCCGGCGATGCCATTTGGATGGCGCCCTACTGCCCGCAATGGTTCGTGGCCATGGGGGACGAGCCCGCCAGCTATCTCTACTACAAGGATGTCCACCGCCTGCCCTAACATCATCGTCGTCAATGGCAGTGCCGTCGATGTTTCCGACGTCCCGGTTCACGAAAGCATTCTCGATTTCCTCCGCTCCAGCGGGCGGACCGGATCGAAAGTCGGCTGCAACGAGGGAGACTGTGGTGCCTGCACCATCCTCGTGAGGAATGGCAATGATCCCGCGCGGGCCATCAACGGTTGTCTCGCGCTCGTCGCCTCGTTGGTGGGAAAGGAAATCATCACCTCCGAGGGACTCTCGCCGGATGGCGCGCTGCATCCCGTGCAAAAGGCGATGGTCGAATGCAATGGTTCCCAATGCGGCTACTGCACACCGGGATTCATCTGCTCGATGGTCGAGGCCCACGAGCGCAAGCTAACCGATCCCGAGGCCATCGCCGATCAACTCTGCGGAAACCTCTGCCGTTGCACCGGCTACCGGCCGATCCGCGAGGCGATGCTCCAGTCTAACACTGAAAGCGAATTGCCGGACCCCTCATGCGTTCCTGCCGCTCCCGCATCTTCGGAGAACTGGTTTCGCCCTGCCAGCATCGAAGAGGCACTCAAGCTGAAGTCCGCACATCCGACCGCTCCATTCATTGCCGGTGCCACCGAACTGGCAGTCCTGATCAACAAGCGCCACGTTCGCTACGATGCCCTGATCTCGCTCGATGGAATCGCCGATCTTAAAACCATCGAAAAATCCGACATGCACTGGAAGATCGGTGCCGCCGCTGTGCTCACTGACATTGAGGAAACACTAGCCGGTGAGTATCCCGCCATCGACCGGGTCATGCGGCTCTTCGCGTCCCGCCAGATCCGCCACCGCGCCACGCTCGGGGGAAACCTCGTGACCGCATCGCCCATCGCCGACACACCGCCGGTGCTGCTGGCGCTGGATGCCTCGGTGGTCCTGAAATCACTATCAGGAGAACGCACGATTCCGCTATCAGAGTTCTTCACCGGCTACCGCAAGACCGTCCTGCGCGATGACGAGATCATGACATCCATCATTATCCCGCGCGGCTTGCCCGGAAGTTGCGAGTTTTTCAAGGTTTCCAAACGTCGGGAAATGGATATCTCCACCGTTTCCGCCGCCTTCCGGATCGTCATCGATAGCGGCGGACTGATCACGGATGCACGATTGGCCTATGGCGGAGTCGCGGCCACTCCCGCCCGCGCACTGAAGACCGAAGCCGCGCTCATCGGAAAAGCACTTGAAGCCACTCCTGAGATCCTGAACCTGCTGGATTCCGAGTTCTCGCCTCTCACCGACCTGCGCGGCACCGCTGCCTATCGGAAATCCCTCATCCGCGATCTTTTCAGGAAATTCATCGACTTCCCCTCGCCCACCTCCTCCGCGCCCCTCTCCGCGACCTTCGCGTCTCCGCGTTTTGATAGGCTCCTCCCCCATGAAAGCGCCATCGGCCATGTCACCGGCCAAGCCCTCTATGTGCATGACACCGCGCTCCGTCGCGACGCGCTCTGTGTTTGGCCGGTTCGATCCAGTCATGCCCACGCGACGATCACCCGCCTCGACACATCCCAAGCATCAAAAGCCCCCGGCATCGCCACCGTCCTAACATCCTCAGACATCCCCGGCCTGAACAACACCGGACCCGCCCGCCATGATGAGCCGTTGTTCGCCATCGACACCGTGGAGTTTCACGGACAACTCATCGCCGCCGTCATCGGCGAGTCACTTGAAGCGTGCCGACTGGCGGCTGAGTTGGTGGAAATCGAGTATTACCCGCTGCCTGTGATCCTCGGAATCGAGCAAGCCATCGCTGCCGGTTCCTATCACACGGACCCGCATTTCCTGGTTCGCGGCGAAATCGAATCCGGCCTATCAGAAAGCCCTGAAATCCTTGAAGGAGAGCTCCACATCGGAGGACAGGATCATTTCTATCTAGAAACTCAGGCCGCGTGGGCAGAGCCCGATGGCGAGGGCGGGGTCCATGTTTCCAGCTCCACCCAGCATCCTTCCGAGGTCCAGACCATCGTCGCGGAAATTCTGGGTCAGCCGAAGAACCGGGTGGTCGTCGAGTCGCCGCGCATGGGCGGAGGGTTTGGCGGAAAGGAAACCCAAGCAAACGCCTGGGCCGCTATCTGCGCCCTCGGAGCGCTCGTCACCGGCAAGACTGTCGCACTCCAACTTGATCGCGATCACGACATGGAGTCCACCGGCAAGCGCCATCCGTTTTTCGCCAAATACAAGGTCGGCTATCACCCGGACGGCAGGCTCCATGCCGCCGACATCCAGCTCTACTCCGACGGCGGCTGGTCGCTCGATCTATCACTTCCCGTCAATGACCGCGGCTTGTTCCATCTGGACAATGCCTACCACATCCCCCACGTCCGGTTCCGCGGCCAGGTTGCCAAGACCCACGTCACTTCCCATACTGCCTTCCGTGGCTTCGGTGGGCCGCAGGGAATGTTGGTGATCGAGGAAGTGATCGGACGCATTGCCCGCAAGCTCGGCCTGCCACCCGAGAAGGTTCGTCATGCGAACTTCTATCATGGCGAGGGCGAGACTAACACCACCCACTACGGTGAGGAAATCGAAGGCAACCGTCTTTCCCGGATTTGGGAGAATTTGATCGAAACCTCCGAATACGATCTCCGACGCAATGCCATCGACGCCTGGAACCAGAGTCATGCTAACACCAAACGCGGACTCGCCATCACTCCGGTGAAATTCGGAATCAGTTTCACCCTGAAGCATTACAACCAGGCCGGCGCACTCGTCCTCATCTACGCCGACGGCTCGGTGCAGGTGAACCACGGTGGCACCGAAATGGGCCAGGGGCTGCACACCAAGATCCTCGGAGTGGCAATGCGCGAGCTCGGACTTCCCGCCTCCAGCATCCGCCTGATGCACACCCGCACCGACAAGGTGCCGAACACCTCCGCCACCGCCGCCAGTTCAGGCTCCGATCTCAATGGCATGGCCGTCGCCGATGCCTGCCGCCAACTGCGCGAACGACTCACTCCCCTCGCCGCCGAAGTCCTCGACTGCACCGAGACCGACATCAGTTACAACAATGGTCTGGTCCATGGATCCGCAGGGAAATCAATTCCCTTCAAGGAACTGACCGCCCTTGCCTACCTCAGTCGCGTCCAGCTTTCCGCCGCCGGTTTCTACGCCACTCCCGATCTCGAATGGGACTGGGCGGTCGGCAAGGGCAAGCCTTTCCACTACTTCGCCTTCGGTGCCGCTGTTAGCGAGGTCGAGATCGACGGCTTCACCGGCATGCACCACGTCCGGCGTGTCGATATCCTCCATGATGTGGGTGACTCGCTCAATCCCGCTGTTGATCGCGGCCAAATCGAAGGCGGCTTCGTGCAAGGGATGGGCTGGCTGACCAGCGAGGAATTGAAGTGGAACGACGAGGGCCAGCTCCTCACCCACAGTGCCAGCACTTACGCCATCCCCGCCTTCAGCGACGCACCACCGGACTTCCGCGTTTCACTGCTAACCGACGCCACCCAGCAAAACACCATTCACGGCAGCAAGGCCGTCGGCGAGCCGCCGTTGATGCTGGCGATCTCCGTGCGCGAAGCCATCCGCGATGCCGTGGTATCCTTCCGCGCGGATAACAATTTCCTTCTCCCCTCCCCTTGCACCGGCGAGGCGATCAAGATGCTTCTCGATCCCATCCAAACCTGATAATCTGCCCCATGGACCCATCACAATTACCCGCCCCGACTCCGGATTCTTCTTCTCATCTTCCCTCCAGCGACGACAAGATCTGGATCATTCTCAGCCACCTTTCCCTGGTGATCGGTGTTGGTTTCCTGCTTCCGCTCATCGTCTATTTCGTCAAGAAGGAGGATTCACCGATCACCGCCGAGCATGCCAAGGAGGCGCTCAATTTCCACATCTCGGTCTATCTGTATGCCCTCATCTCGTTCGTTCTCTGCTTTGTCCTCATCGGCATTCCCCTCCTCATCCTCGTCGCGGCGGGATCGTTTGTGCTTGCGATTGTCGCCTGCATCAAGGCCTCCGAAGGGCAGCTCTACCGCTACCCATTGACCATCCGGCTGATCTGATCCGGCCAGTTGCAAATGCGCCAAGGCGCTTCAGGCCCAGCATCTAACTAACCAGTTTTGTCGTGCAAATTTGAAATATCAGGCGGAGCAAGCCCCCCCTTTGCCCTTGCCGCCTCACCCTTCACCCGCAAGCCTCCGGAATGTCGGACGAACCGCTTCACCAACCGCATGACAAGCTGTTCAAAGGCGCTTTTGGCGATCCCGCCACCGCCGCCG
>Ga0163144_10014355_pt1 | contig 16454 bp, 17 predicted proteins | sample OliLak19BULKMAT1_FD_123175 | JGI IMG/M metagenome (GOLD analysis project Ga0163144, IMG submission 123175) | Freshwater microbial mat bacterial communities from Lake Vanda, McMurdo Dry Valleys, Antarctica - Oligotrophic Lake LV.19.BULKMAT1 | ecosystem: Environmental > Aquatic > Freshwater >... | reverse complement strand
TCAACTGGTGGCCTTGAAATCGTCAGGCATCACCAGCCTGAGTGGCCTGCGCGGCAAGCGCGTGGGCGTGGGCCCGGCGAAAGGGCCCGCTGAGAACTTCTTTGTGGGCTTGACAGAGGCCCTCGGCTTGCCCGTTACCTTGGTCAATGGCACACCAGCCGCTTTGTCTGCCGATCTGAAGGCAGGCAAGATTGACGCATTGTGGCAAGGCGCTTCGGTACCCATCCCGGCGATCAAAGACGTTGCCGACACCCACGAGGCGGTGGTGTTCGGCATGACCGATGCCGAGCAGCAGGTCATGCTGGCCCGGTTCCCCTTCCTGGCAAAGGCCTTGGTGCCGGCAGCCACCTACAGAGGGCAATCCCAAGCCGTACAGAGTGTCGCAGCTTGGAATTTCATGATTGCGCACAAAGACTTGCCGGATGCCGACGCCTATTGGATCACCCGCAGCCTGATGAGCAGCAGCGACCCGCGTTCGCAGATTCACGTCAGCGCTGGGCCAACTCGCGTGGAGAACGCCGTAAACAATACAGTCGTGCCCTTTCATCCCGGCGCACTGCGCTATTACAGGGAACGTGGCATCACCGGGATCAAGTGAAGCCAGCGCGATTCAACAGACCCTGTGAAATAACGTCGACGCTCGCGGTGGATGGCCTACCTGGCGCACATCATGGGCGCAGTCCTAGAGGTACCAGCCCTCCTGCGGGCTGAGAGCCTGCCAGGCTGCAGGATCCTCTCCGTGAAACCGTGATGGAAAGCTTCCGACCTCAGTTCGGCGCTGTCGCTGGCAGCGGTGGCGGTGCGGTCCCAAACCACTTGCTGTGAATTCTCGCGTGCTCGCCCGATTCGATCACGTGCTTGAGCCCTGCATTGATACGGGCAAGCAATGCGCTATTGCCCTTCTTGACCGCAATGCCGAGGTAGGCCTGCGAAAAGCGTATGTCTGCCATCACCTTGAAACGCTTCTCGGGATTGTTCCTCTGATAGAACGTCAGCACGGACACGTCGCCAACGGCGGCGTCGATGCCCCCCTGGTTGAGTTCCTCAAGCATTAGCGGCGTATTCTCGAAGCGACGTACGCTGGAAGAGGTGCGGCCAAAGGACTCGGACACTGCAGTATCGGCGGTGGAGTTCAGGCCGACGCCGACACGGCGATCCTTGAGGTCGGCCAGCGATGTCGCCTGCACGCCGGGTCTGAGCAACAGTACCAGCTGAGCCGCCATGTACGGATTGGAGAAGTCGGCCCGCTCACGGCGTTGCGGCGTGTTGGTGATGGCGGCCACCACGATGTCGCGGTCACCATTCTCCAGCGCGGGAAAGATTGCCGAGAAGGGCGTGCTCTCGTAGCGGATGCGCAGCCCCTGGTGTGCTGCGACCGCGTTCATGATATCGATATCGAAGCCGACGATTTTCTTGTCGGGCGTCGTGAAGCCAAAGGGTCGGAAGGTCGATCCAGTGCCGACCACCAGCACACGATCCTGAGCCCAAACAAGGGGGTCGGACATCAGCAGCAGGGCGGTCAAGGCGACCGCCGAAAGTCGTCTCACGATGTTCATGGCTTTTTCCTCAGCGCCCGTACAGGCGAAACTCTGCTGTGAAGGGAACGGCTCGCTCATTCATGACCTGCTCGCCATTGCTGCAGCCGGCAGTCGGCACGGCACCACCAGTCGTTCGAACCTGCTGTGCGCTGGTCACGGCCGCGAGCACGCCGGCGCTGCCCTCGGAACGGGCCTCGTAGAGTGCCCAGGGCAAGGCGCCCGCCATCTCCGTCTGAGTGCGCAGGGTCAGCTCGGCCACGCTGCCATCCTGGTGCACTAGGTTGGGGCCGGCCGCGATTCTGCCGACCACCTGGCCGCTGGCAGTGCGAAGTTCAGCATCGGGACGAAGGGTCGCCCACGCGAGTCGCTGTCCGTCGTTGCTGAGCCGGCAGTGGTAGACCCAATTGCCCGTCGCTTGCCAGCTCATCAGGTGCCGATCGCCAGAAGGGGCCCGTATCTGCTCGGGCACGGTGGTGCAGCCCACGAGAAGGGCGACGAGGATGAACGGGATATGCAGGCGTGTGACGCTCATGGCGTGGTTTCTCCGGGACTTGATGCAAGGCGGGTTTCGACAAGGCGCACGAAGTAGCTGGCGCCAAGCGGCAACAATTCATCGTTGAAGTCGTAGCTGTCGCTGTGCAGAAGGCATGGGCCGTCGCCGTGGTCCGGCAGGCGTGCGTCGGCCAGACCGTTGCCGATGAAGGCAAAACATCCCGGTCGCGCGCGCAGCAAGTAGGCAAAGTCCTCGGCCGCCATCGTGGGGCTGACATCGGTATTCACACGGTCCGCTCCCACCAGCGCTGCCATCGTCGACGCCGCGAAACACGTCGGCCCGGCGTGGTTGACCAGCGGCGGGTAGTTGCGCTGCACCGCACAGTGCGCGCTGGCGCGGTGCGCTTCTGCCGTGAGCGTCGAGACCCGGCACAGGCCTTCTTCAAGACGGTCCAGTACGGTCGGGTCAAAGAAACGCAACGTCCCGCGCAAGGCCGCCTTGGCGGCGACAACGTTCATGGTCTCGCCGGCATGCAGCTGCGTGATCGTCAGCACCGCGGCGTCGAGCGGGTTGCGCTCGCGCGTGATCAGCATCTGTGCGCCGATGGCGATGTGGCAGGCAACCATCAGGGCGTCCACGCCTGCATGCGGCATGGCCGCGTGTGCCGGGCATCCCGTGACCGTGATCTCGAGCCCCGCCGTACCGGCCATCATCGACCCGCTGCGTACCCCGAAGTGCCCTACGGCCATGCCGGGCCAGTTGTGGAGCGCGAAGATTTCGTCGCACGGGTGGTGATCGAAGAGCCCTTCGTCCAACATCCTCTGCGCGCCTGCGCCCTGTTCCTCGGCCGGCTGAAAAATGAAGTGCACCGTGCCGTCGAACCGGCCGTGCTGCGCCAGGTGTTCGGCGGCACCCAGCAGCATGGCGGTGTGGCCGTCGTGCCCGCAGGCGTGCATCACGCCAACGTGCCGGCTGGCGTGCTCGAATCGGTTTGCTTCCTGCAGCGGCAGCGCGTCCATGTCGGCGCGCAGGCCGATCGATCGCGCAGAGGTGCCCCGCTGCAGCGAGCCTACGACCCCCGTGCCTGCCAGACCGCGTCGGACCCTGATTCCGCACGCCTGCAGGCGCGCTGCGACCAGATTGCTGGTTCGGAACTCCTGGTAACTCAGTTCGGGGTGTGCATGCAGATCGCGCCGTAGCGCCTGCATCTCCGGCAGGCGCCCAGCGAGCTCGGGTACGACATGCGGCCAGCCGGTCACCGTACGCGCTCCAGGAAAGCGCGCGTGCGCGGCTGCGATGGGGATGCGAACAGCGTCGCTGGTGGCCCTTGTTCGACGATGAGTCCGGCGTCCATGAAAACGACACGGTCGGCGACCTCGCGTGCGAAGTCCATCTCGTGCGTCACGACGATCATGGTCATGCCGTCCCGGGCCAGGTCGCGCATGACTTGCAGCACCTCGCCGACCAGCTCTGGGTCGAGGGCCGAGGTCGGCTCGTCAAACAGCATGACGGTAGGCTCCATGGCCAATGCCCGGGCGATGGCCACCCGCTGTTGCTGCCCGCCCGACAGCGTGTGTGGACGGTCGTTGGCCTTATCCGCCAGCCCAACGCGGCCGAGCAGACCGTGTGCGAGTTTGTGAAGCGCGTCGGTAGGGTGGCGCTGGAGTACCGCAGGCGCCAACATCACGTTCTCGACCACGCTCAGGTGCGGGAAGAGGTTGAAGCGCTGGAACACCATACCCACACGAGCCCGCAGCGCGTCGATGCCGCGTCCGCTGCGCCAGTCAATCGGCAAGCCTTCGATGCAGACCTCGCCAGCGTTGGGTTGCTCGAGTGCGTTCAGGCAACGCAGCAGTGTGCTCTTGCCCGAGCCCGAGGGTCCGATTACGCACACCCGTTCACCTCGGGCGACCGCCAAATCAATGCCGCACAGCACGTGGTTCGACCCAAAGCGCTTGTGCAGTCCTCGCACGGTGATCAACGGGTCCATGGGTCAGTCCCGCCCCTGCACGCCGAAATGCCGTTCCAGGCGAAGCACGCCCCACGACATCACGACCACCAGCGCCCAGTAGATCAGCGAGATCGTCAGGTAAGGCTCCCAGCTTCGCGCCGTGGCGCCGGCCATCGAGCGTGCGGCATAGGCCAGTTCGCCGTAGCCGATGGCCGAAACGAGTGAGGTGTCCTTGAGCGTGAAGATGGCGTGGTTACCCGTGGCGGGCAACATGCGGACGAAGGCCTGCGGCAGAACGATGTGGCGCATCGTTCGCCAGTAGCCGAGGCCGAGCGAGTGCGCCGCATCGGTTTGTCCTCGGTCGATCGACTGGATGCCGGCGCGAAACACCTCCGACAGGTAGGCCCCAAGGTTGAGCGAAATCGCCACTGCGCCAGAGAGAAACGCACCGTATTCGGCGCGCAGTTCACGCGCGCTTTCCCCGGAGAAGAGCCAACCGCCATCCGGATGCACGAACAGCGGCATGACCGCAAAGTGGAACAGGAAGATCTTCACGAACAGCGGCGTTCCCCGGAAGAAGCTGACGAATATTCGGATCGGCCACTGCACCCCGTAGCGAAGCAGATAGCGCTGCGGCACGTACTGCGAATCGGCGACACGCCCCATGCCGAGCAGGACTCCCAGTACGACGCCGACAACCAAGCAGACCCCCGTCATCAGGAGCGCATTGCGAAGCCCTTCGACAAAAAGGGGGGCGTACTCAAGAACGAGGTCGAGGCGCAAGTTCATAGTTGATCATTGGGTTCAGTCTAGGGAGTCAAATAGTTTCCAGCGAGCGACTTATCATCACTGTTTGTTTCCATATTGGAAAGAGTGACTGATGCCGATTGCCGTCCTTCCCAACATGGTGTCGCTGCGGGCCTTCGAGGCGTGCGCACGACTCGGCGGTTGTACCCTGGCGGCGCGAGAGCTTTTCACGACCCCCGGGGCCGTCAGCAAGCAGTTGAAGGCGCTGGAACTGACGCTGGGAGTGCCGCTGTTTGTCCGCGCTCGGCAGGGGCTCTTGCTGACCAAGGCCGGCACGACCTACCTGATCACTGTGCAAGCCGTGATGTCGCAGCTCGAAGCGGCCGGGCATCGCGTGCGTGACCCAGGCTCCCAGCGCACCCGTTTGATGCTTCACGTGCTCCCGACGCTGGCCGACAAGTGGCTGCTGCCTCGGTTCCCAGCCTTCGCCGGCGCGCACCCGGAGATCGACGTGCAGTTCACGGCCCAACTGGGCGATGTGGTCGAACCAGCCGAAGCCGATCTGGCCTTTCGCTACGGCCTGGGCGCGTGGCCGGGCTTCGATGCGAGTTACCTGGTCGGGCGCGAACTCAGACTCGTCGCGAGCCCGGCGCTGCTGGAGCGCGAGGGCCCCGTTTGCACTCCATCGGACGTGCTTCGCTTCACACTGCTGCAGCACTTCGAGTTGCCAACGGCCTGGCACGAGTTCTTCACACACCACTCGGTACCCCGAAAGACTGTGCCTTCCACGGTGCGCTACGGGTTCTTCTCGGTGCTCATTCGCGGTGCGCTCACGGGTATGGGTCTGGCCCTGGTGCCCGACGTGCTCGTGAGCGAAGAGTTGCGCTCAGGGGCGTTGGTCAACCCGGGCGGGTTCGGCTGCGTCAGTCGCCGCGGCTACTACCTCCTGTGCCCCCGCCACCGCAGCGCAGAGGCTGCGATCACCAGTTTCCGGGAGTGGGTCGTGGCTGTCGCGAAGGAGCCTGGCCCGACGGTCCTTCTACCGCCCGTGACGGGTGTTGACGCGAGACGTCGTCGTCGGCCGAGGTGACGGGTCCACCGCACACGATTCACTTCCGGACCCATGGATCCAGCTTTGATCTGCGGCTGCGCGCACCGCGGCGGGCTGGCGCAGTGTCATCGAAACGGCTCATGCCCGCCCTCAAACAAGTCGTTTGGGACTCGGTGGGGTGCGCGTCTAAGCTTCGGCCGTTTTCTTGGGTGCCCGATGCAACTTCCCCTCAATCCATTCAAGGCCCTGCTGGCACTCAGAGAGCCCGTCTTCGGCGTCTGGGCAAGCTTTCCTTCGGCGGCCACCGTCGAGGCGCTCACTCATTCGACTTATGACTGGATGCTCATCGACGCGGAGCATGCACCGATCGGCATCGATACGTTGCACGCCCAATTGCAGGCGGCCGCGAACGGCCCGTGTGCGGTGGTGGTTCGTCCGGTCGTGGCGGAGCAGCAACTCTTGAAGCGCATGCTCGATCTCGGTGCGCAAAGCTTCATGTTGCCGATGATCGAGAGCGAAGAACAAGCGCGCCGTGCAGTTGCATGCACCCGCTACCCGCCTGCCGGCGTGCGCGGAATTGCCGGCGCGACGCGCGCTTCTCGCTATGGGCGGGTAGACGGCTACCTTCATGGCGCGCACACGCAGATCGCCTTGGTGGCACAGATCGAGACGCCCAATGCGGTGGACAGCATCGACGCGATCGCGGCCGTCGAGGGCATCGATGCGCTGTTCATCGGGCCCAACGATCTGGCCGCGGGCTTGGGTTATCCGGGCGAACTGAAACACCCGCACGTGGAAGCCGCTGTCGCCCACGCAATCGCTCGGATCCTCGCAGCGGGCAAACCTGCCGGCATTCTCGTGTCCACCACCGAAGACGCGGGCCGCTTCATCGATCAAGGCGTGCGGATGGTTGCCTGTGGGTCGGACGTGCGATTGTTGACGCGCGCTGCTGACAATATGGGTCGGCGCCTGAAAGGTTTGCGAAGGACGCCCCAAACATCCCCTGACTCCGTCGTTGGTGCGACCGTCTATTAGCGGAGAGCAGCCAGACAACACAACGACAAGAGAAGGAGACAAGGTGATTCAACTCAACGACCGGATATCGGGCGTCGTCCTGGCAGCGCTGGGCGCAGTTACCGTCGCGCTCGCTCAGCAGTTGCCACCGATTCCCGGGCAGCAGGTCGGGCCTTCCTTGCTTCCGAGCCTCATCGGATCCGGGCTGGTCGTTTGTGGGTTGCTGCTGATGTTGCGCGTGGCGCGCGCGAAGAGTGACTCGCAGCCGCCGCTCGCCGTGTTCGATCGCCTTGATCGTCGTGGGCTGGTCTGTGTCCTGGCGATTCCTGCAGCTTGCGTGATCTACATCGTTCTTGCGGATCGCCTGGGGTTCGTGCTGACAGCGACGCTGATCCTGCTGCTGCTGCAGCGTACCCTGCGGGTGCAGTGGCTCACCGCGATAGTCATCGCCGTTGTCGGCGCTCTGGCGTTCAACTCGGTGTTCGCTGGCCTACTGCGAGTGCCGTTGCCCGGCGGCATATTGACGACGGCTTTTGGCTGACCCTCCATGGAGACCGCGTTGTTTGGTGCATTGCAGATGCTGGCGGATCCGCAGCTGTGGCTCGTCGTATCCCTCGCGTCGCTATACGGGCTGTTCGTGGGTGCCGTTCCAGGCCTGACCGCGACCATGGCCACCGCGCTGCTGGTCCCGGTGACCTTCTTCATGCCACCGGTGATGGCCATTGCCGCCATCGTCAGTGCCAGCGCGATGGCCATCTTCTCCGGTGACATACCCGGCTGCCTGCTGCGTATGCCCGGCACGCCTGCATCGGCAGCGTACACCGACGAGTCGTACCGCATGATGCTCAACGGCCAGGCTGAGCAGGCACTCGGCGCGGGGCTGTTGTTCTCGGTGCTGGGCGGTCTGTTCGGCGTCGCTGTACTCTGCCTTGCAGCGCCGCTGCTCGCCGAGTTCGCACTGCGCTTTTCGACCTTCGAGTACTTCTGGCTGGTGCTTTTTGGTCTGGCCTGCGCGGTGGTCATCGCGAGCGAGGACCGGCTCAAAGGCATGGCGTCGCTGCTGATCGGCCTGCTGGTGGCGATGGTCGGCATGAACAACCCCGGCGGCGTGCCGCGCTTCACCTTCGGCTCGATCCAGTTGACCGGCGGCATCGACATGGTGCCGTTGCTGATCGGCATGTTCGCAGTGTCCGAGATCATGCGCAACGCGCCGACAGCACATGAACCCTTCGTCATGGCGACGCGACGCATCGGCAGCATCTTCGCCGGGCAATGGGCCCTGGTTCGGCGCTACCGCGTCCAGTTGCTGCGCGGAAGCGCCCTGGGCACGGCAATCGGCGCGTTGCCTGGTGCCGGCGCCGACATCGCGGCCTGGATGAGCTACGGCATCAGCAAGAAGTTCTCGGCTGAGCCCGAGAAGTTCGGCACCGGCCACGTCGAGGGTATCGTCGAGTCGGGTGCCGCCAACAACAGCGCCCTCGGCGCCGCGTGGATTCCGGCCCTGGTGTTCGGCATTCCGGGCGACTCGATCACGGCCATCGCCATCGGCGTGCTGTACATGAAGAATCTCAATCCGGGGCCGACCCTGTTCACCCAGACACCGGAAACCGTCTACGCCATCTTCCTGATCTTCGTCGCGGCCAACTTGATGATGCTGCCTCTCGGATGGTTGTGCATACGTGTGTGCTTGAGTTTGCTGCGCGCGCCGCGCAACGTTCTGATGCCGCTGATACTGCTGGCCTGCATCGTTGGCTCGTTCGCGATCGAGAACAGTCTGTTCGCGGTCGGCGTGATGGTCGCTGCAGCGCTGGTCGCGGTCGTGATGGAGCGCAACGCCTTTCCCGTTGGCCCGGTGATCCTGGGCGTGGTGCTGGGCAAGATGCTCGAAGAAAACCTGGTGTCCTCGATGATCAAGGCCGACGGCTCGCCGCTGGGTTTCGTCGAGCGGCCGATTTCGGCGACGCTGGCCCTGCTGTTCGCGCTGCTGATCCTTTGGCCGTTGTTGCGTCGTATGGGCGGCCGAGCGTTGGGGGCTGCACGTGCGTGATGCCGCCGCCCGGCCGATCGTCTGCGTGGGTGGCGTGCTATGGGAGACCATCTTCAGTGTCGACGTGATCCCCGGTCGCGGGGTCAAACTGCTGCCGCGCGCTGCGCGCCAGCTCGCATCAGGGATGGCCCCCAGCGCGGCCGCTGCAATCGCGCGCCTGGGGCACACGGTGGAGTTGTGGGCATTGGCGGGTGACGATGCCAACGGGCGCACTTGCAAGAGCAGCCTCGCCGACGTTGGCATCGGCATCGATCAACTACTGTTGATCCCAGGCATTGAGACGCCGTTCTCCACCATCCTGGTGGATCCAGCCGGCGAGCGGCTGGTCGTTCCCTACTTCGATCCGAATTTGGCAGCGCGGCAGACGGTGCTGCCGCTTGATCGAATTGCCAACGCCAAGGCGGTGTTGGTCGATGTTCGGTGGCTGGATGGCAGCGAGGTTGTACTGCGCGAAGCCCGCAAGGCGAACGTGCCAACCATCCTTGACGCCGACCTGGCGCCCAAGGAAATCTTGTTGCGCCTGTTGCCGCTGGCCGATCACGTCCTGTTCTCCGAAGCCGCCTTGTGTTCGCTCGTGGCTGGCGGCTCGCCGGAATCGGCGCTGCGGCAGATCGCTTCGACTCTTGGTCACGCCAGCGTGGTTGGCGTGACGCTTGGTGCGCACGGAGCGCTCATCTGGCAGCGCGACGATCCGCACGAAGTCGTCCACTATCCCGGGCTATCGGTCCGGGCCGTCGACACGCTCAACGCTGGCGACGTATGGCACGGCGCCTACGTGTACGGGCTCGTCAGCGACTGGCCAATGGCGCAAAGGGTGAACTTCGCCAACGTCGCGGCAGCCATCAAGTGCGAGCGACCGTGGGGCCGGTTGGGCGCCCCCCGTTTGGACGAAGTCCTTGCACGCCTGACCCCACCCCCTCCCATCCTCGTAACCGCGTCAACACAAAGGAGATGACATGACCTATCGAAGCCTATTGAGAGTGCTGGCGGCTGCGGCCGGTATGGTGATGATGAGCACGGCCCAGGCGCAGACCTATCCCTCGCGACCGATCACGCTGACGCTGCCTTGGGCGGCCGGCGGTGGTACCGACTTTGCGACCCGCACGCTTGCTGCGCTTCTGGAGCGAGAGCTCGGCCAGCCGATCAACGTCGTCAATCGCACCGGCGGAAGTGGGGTCGTCGGGCACACAGCCGCAGCCGAGGCGGCGCCCGACGGCTACACGATCAGCGTGATCAGCGCCGAGATCGGAATGATGCATCAGCAAGGGTTGACCAAGCTGCGTCACACAGACTATGAGCCGATCACCCGCATGTTCGTCATACCGGCAGGCATCAGCGTGAATTCAGCGGGGCCCTACAAGACGGTAGGGGACCTGATCAGCGCCGCGAAAGCCAATCCCGGCAAGCTCAAGGGCTCCGGCACGGGCCAAGGAGGCATCTGGCACCTGGCGCTTGCCGGATGGCTGAAGGACCAAGGCTTGGCTGTCAATGCGATCGCATGGGTTCCGAGTCAGGGGTCTTCTCCGGCCTTTCAAGACCTTGCGGCCGACTCGATCGCCTTGGTGACTGCCTCACCGGGCGAGGGCAAGGCGATGATGGATGCCGGCAAGGTCAAGGGCCTTGCAGTCATGGCCTCTTCTCGCATTCAGACGATGCCCCAGATCCCGACGCTTCGCGAAGCGTCGGGGTCCGGCTTCACCCTGGCGTCCTGGGCTGCTGTTGTCGCACCCAAGGGAACGCCCAGGCCGGTACTCGACAGGCTGGCAGCGGCGGTGCGCAAAGTCGTCGACAGCCGCGACTACCAGCAGCCTCTTGAAGCGCGTGGTTTCATCGTGGGAGACTCACTCTCGCCGCAGCAGCTGGCCGACTGGATGGCGCAGTCCGACCGGTCACTGGGCGAGTTGATGCGCGACGCCGGAATCGTCAAGTAGACGTTGGGACGCGGTACGGCGGGGCGCCCAGATGAGCTACGACACGACGCCATGGATCATCGTCCTGGGGGACCCGGTCGCCCAGGCACGAATCGTGACGTTGTTCAACGTGGTGTTCGAGCACCTGGGCATTCGTGCGCTCGCCATACCGAGGGAAGCGCTGCGCATTGATGCGCTGCAGGTCGCCGCGTGCTTGAGCCAAGGTCAAGTGGTCGGTGTCTGCACGACCGGACCGGCGCTGGTCGACCCCGCCGTAGAGTTGGGTGAGTTGAGCATTGAGGCGCGCCAGGCCAATGCCGTGAGCGCCGTGCGGCGCGACCCAAAAGCCCTCAGCGGACTGCAAGCCGGGCTGCTCGACGGCGTTGGTTTCGTTCGACATCTCGAAGCGCAGGGCTTTCGGTGTGGTGGCGCGCGCGTGCTGATCAATGGTGCTGGCGCAGAAGGGGCCGCCCTGGGTTTCGAATTGGCGCGGTGTGGTGCCGCCCGGATCGACTACCGCGACTGGGACTACAGCCGCGCCGAAGCCCTGTCCCGGCGCCTGGAAGCGCGAGGGACGCTGAAGAGCAACGCCCAGCCAGCGGCGACCGAGGCCTATGACCTGATCGTTCTGAACAGCACGGTGTCCAGCCCCCACCAGGTGGGCAACTCGGACGCTTTCAGGGCGGACATGTGGGTGGCAGACACATGCTTATGGTCCGAGTCCAGTCCGATGTTGCACCGCGCTGCCCAAGCGGGCGCGCGTACGTTCACCGGTATCCCCTTCCTGAGAGATCAGGTGCGGCTGTACCTCTCATTTTTCGCGCCGGTGCTGCTGGAGTCGGGGCATCCTGCCGCTGAATTCCTGGCACCGCGGACCGCATCATGAGCATCAGGAACGTGCAACGGCGACCGTGCGTACCCAGACGGCTGCGCGTCGCGAGGTTGGTCTTCGTTCCAAAGCCGTCCGTTGAAGCGGCCACCCCTACTGAGCGCAGAATCGTCCCCGATTTTTCGGGGACGAACATCACTCTCGCCGTCGGCAGCGGTAGTCGCGCGCTGGCCACCGGAAGCCGCGCTCTGGACGACACGGTCAACTACCTCGGTTCCGGGTCGCCGGGGTATGAGTGGTGGCGCATCGACTCACTCAATTGTGACTTCGGCAGCCGCTGTGGTGAAGACCAACTTGGTAGTGCGCAGCGCAGCCCCGATCGGCTTGCCGCATCAAGCTTGGCGGCGCGGCCGCCGCCAATGCGTTGACCCGAGTTCAAGCCTCCAAACTTCGACATGCGCAAGTACATTCCCACGTTGCAGCAACTCCAAGCGTTCGAGTCGTCGGCGCGGCAGCTCAGCTTCACAAAAGCGGGCAAGGAGCTGCACGTCACACAGAGTGCCGTCAGCCACCATGTCGCCAAGCTGGAAGCGCTTCTCGGCCTGAAGCTGTTCGATCGAGGTTCGCAGCGGCTTGTGCTGACCGAGGCGGGGCGGGTTTACTTCGAGCGCATAGAGCCCTTGCTCTCGCAGTTGGAAGTCGCCACCGTCGAGCTGCTCACCCATGGGGGTCAGGGTGGCTCGCTCAGCGTGGCCTGCCCAACGACATTCGGGGTCAACTGGCTGATTCCACGCCTGCCCCACTTCAGTGAGTCGAACCACAACGTGAGCCTCACGCTCGTGCGTTACCCGAAGCTGGACGATGCCTGGGCGCCAAGCCTAGACGCAGCCATCCGTTTCGGGGAGGACGACTGGCCTGCGGGCCTGTTGAGCCACTACCTCATGGGTAAAGAGATGGTGGTGATCTGCCACCCGGGCGCCTTGCGAGGCAAGGAACGGCTGCGGTCCCCACGCGATCTCGAGCGATTCACGCTGTTGCAGCATGAGGGCGATCCCCAGGGATGGGAGCGGTGGTTCGAGCGCGCCGGCGCGTCGCACCCAGCGCCGCGAACAGGCCCGCGCTTCGATCCGTTCTCGATGCTCATCAAGGCCACGGCAGCAAGACTCGGAGTAGCGCTCGTTCCGCGCTGCATCATTGAACCCGAGCTCAAGGCGAAGCAAGTTGCCATCGCATTCGAAGTGCCCTTCGAATCGACCCAGGGGTACTTCCTGATCTACCCGGAGCGACGAAAGGGTTCGCCGACGATCGATGCGCTGCGGCTTTGGATGCAGCAAATGGCAGTCGCCCAGGCACGCGATTGGCGACCGCCGGCGTGACGCGCTGCGCGTAGCACCCGCTCAATTGCACGAGATCCCCTTGAACCAGCTCCACCAGCCCAAGGCCTGCACCAGCGTGGTGGCCGATAGAGGCAACTATAGGAGGCTGACGCAGCCTGCGCCTGGTTACGCCACTGCCAATCCCTCACTCATCCTGAAGGCCGCGCCCGTCCGGCGCAGGATCACCGAACGTCGCACCTCGTACAGGATGCACAGAAGCTTGAAGGACTGCCTGGGGTCGGCAGGCGACCGTACTACACGCGCCTCATCGTCATGCTTTTGACTACGACGTTGCTGCAACTGGGGCTGCAGGTGCCCCAGTCCATGGGCTCCGGTGTGAAGCAACAACTGTGAGAGAAGCGCCACTGAGTTCGCCCGTCCTTTTTGGACACCCCTAGAAGGTTCACGCGTAGCCGCCGAACCGATGCCCCCGTTCAGCACCGTTAAGCGCTGATTCACACCTCAAATTGAAGGAGAGTGTTTATGACGATCAACAGAAGATATGTACTGGCCGGTGCGGCTGCAGCCGCCACGTTGGGTCTGCCCCGCCAAGCCTCTGCACAAGCCGCCACCTCCATTCGTTGGGGTACGGTACTGGCAACCAGCCATCCTGAAGTGCAAATGATGGAACGTATCTCCAAAGAGGTGAAGGAGAAATCCAGCGGCCGCATTGACATCCAAGTGTTCCCCAACAGCCAGCTGGGCTCGGGCAAAGACATGATCGAGGCCGTAGCAGCAGGCGCGTTGCAAATGACCAACGATGGCCCGGGCCAACTTGGCGCTTTCTTACCTGCGTTGTCGGCGCTGGAAGCCCCCTACCTCTGGCGCGACGCGGCTCACCTCAGCAAAGCCCCCAACACGCCGTTCTATGCCAAGCAAAACGTTGACCTTGTAGTCAAGCGCGGCATGCGCATGCTCAACGTCAGCTATAACGGCAAACGCCACCTGACCACCGGCACTAAAGCGGTTCGCACCCCTGCCGACATGGTGGGCTTCAAGTTGCGTGTGCCTCCGATTGACGTATTCCGTGCCATGTCTGAAGCCTGGGGTGCACGCCCTACCCCGATGGCGTTCGGCGAGCTCTATCTGGCTCTAAAACAAGGCGCAGTGGACGGTCAAGAGAACCCATTGCCCACCATAAATAGTGGCAAATTCTTTGAGGTACAGAAGTTCCTGGTACTCACCCAGCACATCATCACGCCCCGCTTGTTCATCGTCAACGATGCCTTCTGGAAGAGCCTCAGGCCCACCGACCGCGACATTCTGGAAGCAGCTTTTGCTGCCGGTGTGGCTTGGCAGGACAACGAAATTCTTAAACAAGAAGATACGCTGGTGGACACCTTCAAGAACGCTGGCATGACCATCATCAAACCCGACTTGGCCTTGTGGCGCAAGCCGGTGCTGGACACCGTGCCCGCCCTGTTCGCGGAAAAGTGGGGCAAGGGCACCTTTGAGACGCTGGCTGCACTGTGAAAACAACCCGCTTTGACGGCCTGCTGTATGCGGTTGCTGGCGTGTTCGTGGTGGCCCTGCTTTTTGCCGTCATGGCGGGCGTTGTCTCCCGGGGCCTGGGCGAACCCTATACCTGGACCGAGGAAATCTCTGGTTTCTTGATGGTTTGGTTGGTTTGCCTGGGCTGGATGATTGCGACAAGGCGCAATGCGCACATTCGCATCCGCTTCTTCCAGGACATGTTGCCTGGCCTGTTCAGGCGCATCAGCGAAGTCATCATTCAGCTTTCCATGGCGCTGCTCGGCGCGGTGGTTGCTTGGCAAAGCATTCACCTCATTCAGGTGAATCACGATATTGAAGCTATCTCGCTGCCCATCTCCACCGCGTGGATGTATGTTCCGCTGCTGCCTGCTGGCATCGTGACGTTTGGCCAGGCGGTCACCGACTTGTACAGGCAGGTTCGGGGAGCATCAGCAGCTGAAGAGAAGTTGGCATGATTGGTTTGATATCGAAGATTTCGGGGGCTTGGCTGCTCAGCATATTTGCCGGGGTCCCGCTGTATGCCTCGATGGCCCTGGCGGCACTGGCATTCATATGGTTTGGCGGTATGCCGATCAGCATCCTGCCGCAAAAAATGGCCGGATCGATGAACTCCTTCCCCATCATTGCGGCACCGCTGTTCATCTTGATGGGCAGCATCTTGTCTGCGGCCCAAGTCACTGACCGCATCGTAGCTTTTGCCACCGCCGTCATTGGCTGGGTACGTGGCGGTTACGCGCACGCAAGCATCTTGACCAGCATGATCTTCGCTGGCATGGTGGGCTCGGCGGTGGCCGATGCAGCAGGCTCCGGTGCGATTGAGATTCGCGCCATGAAAAAAGCCGGCTACAAACCTGAGACCGCGGCTGCGATCACCGCCGCCGCAGCCACCATTGGGCCGATCATTCCGCCATCGTTGCCCATGGTGATTTATGGTGTGACGGCAGACGTTTCGATTGGCAGGCTCTTCATGGCCGGTGTGGTGCCAGGCGTATTGATGGCCTTGGCGCTGATGGCGATGGTGGCGTTCGCCGCCAAACGCGAAGGCATGGTGGGCAAACAGTTTGGCGGTTTTGGCCAAATTGCTAAAACATTCTTCCGCGGCTTCTTTGCCTTAATGACCCCGGTGGTCATTTTGGGCGGCATGTTCAGCGGCCTGTTCACACCCACTGAAGCCGCTGCGGTGGCCTGCGTCTATGCTCTGTTCCTGGGTTTCGTGGTGTACCGCACGCTGCGCGTGAAGCATCTGTTGCCCATCCTCATCGAAACCGCTGAAACCACCGGACTGGTGATGGCGCTGGTGATGGCTGCGGGGGCTTTGGGCTGGTGCCTGTCGATATCTCGGTTGCCGCAGATCCTGACGCCGTGGATCGTCGCCAACGTAGACAGCCCGTTGATGTTTCTACTCTTGGTGAACCTGCTCCTGCTGGTGGTGGGCTGCTTCATGGAAGCTTTGGCTGCTTTGCTGATCCTCATCCCCATCCTCGTGCCTGCGGCCATTGCCTTGGGCATTGACCCGGTTCAGTTCGGTGTCATCATCGTGCTCAACTTGATCATTGGCACCATCACTCCCCCTGTCGGTGTGGTGCTATTTGTGGTGACCCGGATTGCGGAGGTGAGTTTCCAGACAATGACCCGGATCATCTTGCCCTGGATGATTCCACTATTGGTGGTGCTGGCTGCCATCTCGGTGTGGCCGAAATTGACTCTGTGGCTGCCCGGTCTTCTGATGTCGTGACTGATTGATTCACGGCTGGCCGATTTAGGGCAACGCTGAATAAGCCCACGTTTTTCGCCACCCAGTGGTTGGGCCAAGCGCAGCGGCTCAGTTTGCGCGATCTCGGTGCTGCAATCCCCATTTGAAGGCGCATTGCATCGTCGATCGTGAGCGTCTTGCCGTCCCACCTTGCTTTACGGCGATAGGAGCGTGAGCATGGTGTCCACCTATTCCTTTGGTGGACACCTATGCACTCCAGATCCGCTCCTCGCCGTCGGCACAGTGCCGAG
>Ga0163144_10014354_pt1 | contig 16454 bp, 16 predicted proteins | sample OliLak19BULKMAT1_FD_123175 | JGI IMG/M metagenome (GOLD analysis project Ga0163144, IMG submission 123175) | Freshwater microbial mat bacterial communities from Lake Vanda, McMurdo Dry Valleys, Antarctica - Oligotrophic Lake LV.19.BULKMAT1 | ecosystem: Environmental > Aquatic > Freshwater >... | reverse complement strand
GTTGGCGATGATGCGACCAGTCAGCGAAATGTCCTTCAACTTCATCTTCACGCCGGCGGTCCCGACGAAGGCCTCGACGATCGGCAGCAGGGAAAACGTTGCAAGCCCGGGCGCTTCATCAACCTTCGTCCAGACGATTTCGAGATCTGACATACCTACATCTCCGTAAGCCGCTTTGGTTTCGGCAGAGTTGATCTATTGTTGATTATGGCCTGTCTTGTTGCCTCACCGTGAGGGTAAAGGCAATCTTGCGACATCAGACCCGATCGAGCGTCTTTTCCGGGCCCAAGGCCCGCGGCATTGCCGCAATTGTCGGCAACAGATCGTCGAGGTCGCTGATGAAGGCGACATGGTCGAGATGGGTTCGTTCGGCGAATCCGCCCTCGACGACACCCCGCAGGAGCGCCGCCAGGGGTTGCCAATAACCGCCTTGGTCGACGATCACGATAGGTTTGCTGTGCAGGCCCAGGGTTCGCCAGGACAGGACCTCGAAAAACTCTTCCAGGGTGCCGATGCCACCGGGCAGGACGACAAAGGCATCAGAACGCTCGAACATCTGCAGTTTGCGCTCGTGCATCGTTTCCACGACCACGGTCTCGGAGAGCGCGGGATGGCCAGCTTCGCGCTGCAGCAGGAAATTCGGGATGACGCCAACGACGGTCGCCCCGCCCGAGAGGGCGGCATTGGCCACCAAACCCATCAGGCCGACGCCACCGCCGCCATAGACCAGCGTTATGCCCTCGCGGGCCAGCAGGGTGCCCAGCCGGACGGCCGTATCGCGCGTGGCCGGATCCGCGCCGAAGCGGGCGCCGCAGAAAACACAGAGGGAGGCAGGACTGGGGGAGGCAGGAGTGGGGGAGGACACGGAGGCTTCTTTTTACAGTCGATCCGATGTCTTTCCGGACCGGGGTGGCATGGTATCATTTCAAGCAGAGGGGGCGCGACGCCAAGAGCGGCCGGTCGTCGCACCGTTGGGAGGGTGATGTCACGCACTGTTTTTTGGCTCGTCGGAGGGGGCGCGATCGTCATTGCTATCGCCCTCGCCGTTGCGTGGCGCGGCAAGCTGACGGAGCAGGCGGTCATCGACCTGGTGACCAAGCCGGCGGCTGTCGCCCCGCCAGCGCAAGCGTCGGCCCCGCCGCCGTCAGCTGAGCGCCCGCCAGCCTCCTCTCCGGCAGTGCCGGAAGCTGCGACCATGCCGAGTTTCGATGTCGCCCGCATCGGCCCCGATGGGCGCGCGGTCATCGCCGGACGGGCAGCCCCTGGGGCCAAGGTCGTGCTGCTCGATGGCGGCAAGGAGATCGCCAGCGGCGTGGCGGATGCCCGGGGCGAATGGGTCATCATCGTCCAGGAGCCGTCGCTGACGCCCGGGCAGCACGAACTCCGGGTGATCCAGCATATCGAGGGCCGCGCCCCGGTGACGTCGGATCAGGTCGTGGTCGCGATCGTCCCGCAGCCGCCGTCCGCTGCGGCGCCCGGGACCGCGCCGGCCGCCAAGGAAGAGACGCTGGTGATGATTTCCCCGCCCAGTGGTCCCGCCAGGCTGGTCCAGCCGCCATCAGCGGCAGGCGTGCCGCGATCGGGCGACCTCGTCATCTCGACGGTCGATTACGACGATCGCGGATATGCCACGATCTCCGGGCAGGCGGCGCCGGGAACGACCGTGCGGGCCTATATCAATGACAAGATCGTGGCGGAAGGCGTTGCCGGAGCGGACGGCCGCTGGCGGCTCGCGCCCGCCAATCCCATCGAGCAGGGCAAACACACGCTGCGGATCGACCGTATTGCGCCGGACGGCAAGCCCGTCGCCCGTCTCGAACTGCTCTTCGAGCGGGTAGCCGTGCCGCCGCCCGCCAGCGGCGACCGCAAGCGGCTGTACGTCGTGCGCGGCGACAACCTCTGGAACATCGCGCGCGCTCACTATGGCGACGGTTGGCACCACACCAAGATATTCAATGCCAACAAAGAGCAGATCCGCGATCCCGATCTGATATACCCGGGCCAAGTTTTTAGCCTGCCCAAGGTCGAGTGACGGCCGTCGGGCGATAGAAAGCGCGTTCATGCTGGCCAATTTCTTCGTGCCGATTCTTGCTGACGGTTGGCGGTTCATCGCCCTTTTTGCCGGCGCGGCCTTTCTCGGCGCGTTGACCGGCGCGGCGTGGCTGTTCTGGCCGCTGATGATCCTGACCCTTTGGTCGATCTATTTCTTCCGCGATCCGCCGCGCGGCGTGCCGCAGGACGACAGCGTTCTGATCGCACCGGCCGACGGGCTCGTGCAGATGATCGTGGACGCGGTGCCGCCGTCCGAACTCGGGCTGGGCAGCGATGCCCTGACGCGCGTCTCGATCTTCCTCAGCGTCTTTGACGTCCACATCAATCGCGCGCCGTGTGCGGCGTCGGTCGACGTCGTGTCCTACCGCCCGGGCAAGTTCCTGAATGCCGCCGCCGACAAGGCGAGCGAGGAGAACGAGCGCACGGCAATCGCCTTGCGCCGGCCCGACGGCCGCGTGATCGGCTGCGTCCAGATCGCCGGCTGGGTGGCCCGACGCATCGTCTGCTACATCAAGCCGGGCCAGGCGGTCACCGCGGGCGAGCGTTTCGGCCACATCCGGTTCGGCAGCCGCACCGACCTTTACCTGCCGCCCGGCGCCCGGTTGTTGGTCGCGCCGGGACAGCGCATGATCGGGGGCGAGACGGTCATGGCCGAGCTCGATCCTGTCGCATCAGGGCCGCGCACGGCGATCGAATTCTAGGAGGCAGCGATGGACAGTGATTCGCCTGCGCGGCGGGGCCGGCTGCACGGCTTCTCGATCAATCGCCTGATTCCCAACATCCTGACCCTGGCCGCCCTGTGCTCGGGGCTGACGGCGCTCCGCTTCGCGCTTCAGGGCGAGATGCGCCTGGCCGTCATCGCCATCATCGTGGCGGCGATCTTCGACGCCCTCGACGGCCGCGTCGCGCGCCGGCTGGGCGTGACCAGCCGCTTCGGGGCCGAACTCGACTCGCTGTCGGACTTCCTCTGCTTCGGCGTCACGCCCGCGCTCGTGCTCTATCTGGCCTCGCTGAAGGATGGGGGCGCGCTCGGCTGGGTGGTGACCTTGATGTTCCCCATCTGCTCGGCGCTGCGGCTGGCGCGATTCAATACGGCCCTGGTATCCGATACGCCGCCGCCGGTCTGGACCGGGTCGTATTTCACCGGCGTGCCGGCGCCGGCCGGCGCCTTGCTCGCCTTGATCCCGTTGATGGTGAGCTTCGAGATCGAAGCCGCCTGGCCGCGCCATGCGCTGCTGGTGGGGGCGGTGCTCGTTGTGGTCGGCGGCCTGATGGTGAGCCGGATTCCGACCTATTCCTTCAAGAAGGGAAGGGTGCCGCGGCATCTCGTGCTGCCGTCCCTTTTGGGCGCCGCGCTGGTCATGGGCGTGCTCGCGAGCGCGCCGTGGATCGGCATGTCGCTGATTGGTCTGGCCTATGTATCGCTCATCCCGTTCAGCTGGATGGCCTACCGCCGGCAGGCGGCGCAGGACCGGCGGGCGGCGGAAACTCCGGGCGAGGTCGTGTCCCTGCGGGCGGTCGATACGGGCCCGTCGACGCAGGGCTGAACGCGCCGCGGCGCATGTTCGATCCCGTTCTGCGCCGGCTGATCGACCCGCCGCTCAATCGCATCGGAACCTGGCTGGCCGGGAAAGGCGTGTCTGCCAACGGCGCGAGCCTCAGCGGGCTCGCGATCGGACTGCTGGCCGTGCCGGCGCTGGCTCATGGTCGCTACGACCTGGCGTTGCTGGCGATCCTGCTCAATCGGTTGGTCGACGGGCTGGACGGGCCGATCGCGCGCCAGGGAAGGCCGACGTCGTTCGGCGGCTATCTCGATATCATGTGCGACATGGCGTTCTATGCCGCGGTCCCGCTGGGCTTTGCCCTCGCCAGTCCGGCCAACGCCGTCCCCGCTGCCATTCTGTTGGCGTCCTTTGTCTGTACCGCAGCGTCCTTCCTGGGGCGCGCCGTCCTGGCGGTGCAAATCGGCGAGGCCGACGATGGCAAACGCGGGCGCAAGTCCTTCTTCCATGCGGCTGGACTGATCGAGGGCAGCGAGACCGTCGCGGCGTTTGGGCTGTTCTGCCTGTTTCCGGGGGCCTTCCCCTGGCTGGCTGGCCTGTTCGCCGCCTTGTGCTTGTGGACCGCCGCGGCGCGGGTCCTGGAGGCCTACCGGCTCAAATCAGGCTGAAAGCTCTGTAGAGCGCTTTTAATCTTTCGAAAGCCATCTCAATTTGATCAGATCTCTATTTTAATCAACCTGTTATGAAGATTTCTTCATATTTTCGACCAATTTCAATTGACCGAAGAATCTGCTTTAAGTACGATTCTTGAAGTGGCTTCGTAGGGCGTCGGCTGGCGATTCGTTGCGCGATTTAGGGTCCTGGAGACTAGTAATGCTGTCTATCTTTCGGCGGATAATGAAAGACAACCAGGGCGCCACCGCCGTCGAGTACACGCTGATTGCATCGTTGATTGCCGTTGCGGCGATCGCGTCCATGCGCACGGTTGGCGAAAAGATCAACAACGTCCTGGGCAACGTCGCCAATACGCTGAGTTGAGGGGCGACCCAGCGGTGGGTACCCGATGGTCGAGATCCGCTATTAGCTGTGTCAAATGCCAATTTTCCCTTTAAAAATAAAGCACTAACGTGTTGACTTAAGACATTAGAGAAAATATCCTTTGTAACGTTCTTATCCGCTGTCTTTTGTCTGCTTTTGATTTGTGTATTCGTTCGGAAGTTTTCTGTTTCAGGCCATTTTTCAGGGCTGCCATAGGCAGTCTGGCATGAGCGAATCCACAAAAGCGGAGCGTTGGGAAGGCGGCACTTCCGGCCAGGCTGCGGCGCGAGCTGGGTAGCTCGCGGCGAGGTTGATCGGATCATCGAAGGGTCCCTTTGCGGTGCTTCATGGCGCCGACGGGGCAGATGGTGTCGGATGTCGCTGCTTGTCCCTCTCCAGTCCATTTGTCTGATCGGCTTCGCGCTGCTGCTTGCCGCTGCGGCGTGGCAGGACCTGCGGACCATGCGCATCGCCGATTCGGTCTCGCTCGCAATCGCGGCGGCCTTCGGCGTTTGGGCACTGAGTGGCCTTGCTGCCGGTAACATGACTCTCACCAAGATCGGCCTCGCGGCAGGCTGCGGTGTCGCGGTGTTCGTGATCGGTGCGTTGGGCTTTGCTGCCGGCGTGCTGGGCGGCGGCGACGTTAAGCTGCTCGCCGCGTCCAGCCTCTTCGCGGGGCCGGCCTTTCTCCTCGATTTCCTGATGATCGTGGGCCTGGCAGGCGGCGTCCTGGGTTTGGCGATGCTTGCCGGCGCGCGGATCGGTCCAGCCGCTCCCGCTGGCAATGCGTCCATCGCGACGCGTTTGCGCGGCGGCCTGCCCTACGGCCCTGCGATCTCTGCCGGCGGCCTGTGGGTCGCCGTGACACTGGCAACCTCGTGAAGCGGCGGTCAGCATCATGAACAGCAAGCGCATGGCCTTTCTGTTGCTGGCCGTTCTCGTGGCCGGCGCGACGGCGTTCCTGGCCCGCGCCTGGCTGGAAGCCGAACGCGCGGCGATCGTCGCGCAGGCGGCGAGTCAGCAACGACCGGTGACCCAGGCAAAGCCCGCGATCCAGGTCCTGGTCGCGCGCAACGCGGTCCGCACCGGTCAGATCATCAAGCCCGACGACCTGCGTTGGCAGCCGTGGCCGCAGGGCGCGTTGCCGGCGAGCTATATCGTCGAGGGCAGGCGGCCGATCGCCGATTTCGTCGGCGCGGTGGCGCGCAGTTCCTTCCACGTCGGCGAGCCGATCGTCGAAATCGAGATCGTCATGCCGGGCTCGCGCGGGTTTCTGGCGGCGGTGCTGCGCTCCGGCATGCGCGCGGTCAGCGTGCCGGCCACGGCCACCAGCGCGGTCTCGGGGTTCATCTACGCCGGCGATCGAGTCGATGTGTTGTTGACACATGTGCTGACCGGTCCGAACGGGCAGCACAGCGCCACCGAGACGATCCTGCGCAACGCCCGCGTGATCGCCATGGACCAGAAGCTCGACTTCGCGCCGGGCGACAAGCCCGACATCGCCAAGACGGCGACGCTCGAGCTCACCCCCAAGCAAACCGAGATCGTGACGCTGGCGGTCAAGATGGGCGAACTCTCCCTGGTCCTGCGCAGCCTCCAGGATCCGGACGAGGGCGAACGCGATCAGGCCGTTGCCGACGAACAGCCGGCCGAGCTCGGCTACAGCTACACTCAGGACAGCCAGGTCAGTCGTCTGATCAAGAGCCCGACGGCGGCTGAGCCGCCGCCGGCTCCCGAAGCCGTGCGCAGCAACGCGGTCATCATGCTGCGTGGCAGCGCGCGCACCAAACAGGACCTCGACGGCACCATAGCGGCCGATTCGCTGCCGCCTCCGCCGGCACCCGATGTCGCCAGGCCCGGGCCCAAGCCCCCCACTGCCACCCCTCCCTTGCCGAGTGTGCCGCGATGAGCATGTCCCTCGTCTTTGCGGCCAAACCGTCGGCGTGGCGCCGCGCCGGCTCATCGCTCGCCCTCGTCGGGGCCCTGTCGTTCGCGTTGCAGCCGACGATCCTGCTGGCGCAGTCAGTCGATCCCGACGGCACCGCCAAGGTCCAGACGAAAGCCAAGAACCCGAACGCCAACAGCACGGCCAAGAAGACGACGACGAAGGGCAAGAAGAGCCCCACCGATAATCTCTCTGACGATCTCAACCGCCGGGAATCGGAGCGTGTTGAGCAAGTCATGCGTGGGATGACATCGCCGCCCGCGGTAAGCGCGCCGCTGGCAGCCGCGACTGCGGCTGCGACCGCAGTAGTACCGCCGGTCGCGGCAGCGTCCGCCGTTCCATTGCCTCCGACTGTCGCCGCCATTCCGGCGCGGGCGCCGATCGTCAGCGCCTCGCTGACACCCGATGTCGGTCTACCCCAGATGACGCCGGCGATCTCTCCGGCGCCGGCCGCCGTCGCGCCGGCCGCCGATCGTGGCGCCGGCCAGTTCGCCCAGACGCAAGGTCAGGTGACGCAGGGCCAGATCCAGCCGCAGGTCGCGCCGATGCGTCCGGCGCCGCAATTGGCACAGGCCCCGGCGCCTGTGCCGATCCCGCCTGCAACCACATCAGGCGCGCCGCGGACGCCCCAGGTCATCGGCGGTGCGCCGAGCCGCGCTTTCGGCCAGAGCCAGATCGTGCCGACCGAGCCGCCGACGCTCAGGCTCGAGATCAACAAGGGCACCGCGATCAAGCTGCCCGGCCCGGCCGCCACCGTGTTCGTGGCCGCTCCCGACATCGCCGACGTCCAGGTGCGGTCGCCGACGATGGTCTACGTCTTCGCCAAGAAGCCCGGCGATACCGTCCTCTATGCCGTCGACGACCAGGACCGGGTCCTGCTCAACACCATCGTCAGCGTGACCTCGCCGATCAGCCGCATGAAGGGGGCGCTCGATACGCTGCATCCCGGCAACGGCATTATCTATGACAACCAGGGCGAAACGATTGTGATAACCGGCACGGTCCGTTCGGCCGTGGTTGCCGAGGACGCGCGCCGGCTGGCCCTGCAACATGTCAGCGGCAACGCCGCCAAGGTCATCAGCAACGTCAAGGTCGACGCTCCCACCCAGGTGCAGCTCCGCGTCAAGGTCGCCGAAGTGCGGCGCGAGGCGCTGAAGCGCGTCGGCATCAACTGGCAGAACATCAACAATGTCGCCCTGTTTGGCCTGGCCACGTTCGGCATCGGCGCCGGCGCGGGCTTCGCCGTGCGCACGGTCCAGTCCGTCGGTGGCGCTGCCTCGGGCGCCGTCTCCCTGCAATCCAACGACGGCAGCCTGAACGGCTTCATCGACTTCCTCGCCACTCAGAACCAGGCGACTATCCTGGCCGAGCCGACCCTGATCGCCATGTCCGGCGAGACGGCAAGCTTTCTCGCCGGCGGTGAAATCCCGATCATCACGCCGCAGGGTGGCACGACCAACGCCACGATCACGGTGACGTACAAGCAGGTCGGCGTCAGCCTTGCCTTCACACCGACCATCATCGGCGATCGCATCAATCTCAAGGTGGCGCCGGAAGTGAGCCAGCTCTCCAGCGTCGGATCGATCAGCGTGCCGCTCACCGCGACCGCCGTCGTCACCGTGCCGGGTATTCAAACACGCAAGGCATCGACCACGATCGAACTGGGCAGCGGTCAGAGCTTCGCCATCGCCGGTCTTCTCCAGGCGAGTTCCCAGCAGGACATCGTCAAGCTGCCGTGGCTCGGCGATATTCCCGTCCTTGGCTCGCTGTTCAAGTCCGACGCCTATCAGCGCTCGGAGACCGAATTGGTCATCATCATCACGCCGTACTTCGTCGAGCCTACCAGCGGCAAGCTGCGCACGCCGCTCACCGATCGCGTGCCGCCGACCGACGCCGATCGTCTCGTCTATCAGCGCCTCAACCACCCGACGCCGCCGCGCCGTGTCGCCGTGGGCCGGGAGCAAAACGTCGGGCCGACGGCAGGCTTCAAACTGGATTAGGGGAGTGGTCATGCGTTCCGTCATCTTCGTGCTCCTCGCAGCGAGCGGCCTTGCCGCCTGCGCCAATCCGGTCGCGCAACAGGCCACTGTCGACACGATCCACGATGCGGTGCGAGCCGACACGATGGTCGTCGTCAATTTTGCGCCGGGAAGCGGCCAACTGAATGCGGGGCAACTCAACGAACTGAAAGCGATCGTCGCAGCGGGTCGGCGCGCCCAACGCGATGAGTTCGCCGTCGTCTCCGACGGCTCGGGAGGGGCGATGCAGCGGACGCAGGCCCAGCGCGTGGCGCAAAGCCTGTCGGAATCCGGTGCGCGCTGGGTGACTACCGCGGTGGAACCCGCCATGGCGATGGCCCCGAACTCCGTGGTGGTGGTGCGGTCTGAGTATCTGATCGCCAACAACCGGTGTCCGAACTATTCGCCAGCGGCCATGTGGAACCCAAATGAAGCGGCCATGCCGGGGTTCGGCTGCGCCGACGCCTACAACATGGGACAGATGCTGTCGCGACCGCGCGATGCGGCGGTCGGGCGCTCGCCCGGCCCGGCTGATGGCACGGTCAATGCCGAAGCCGTCGCCCGGTACCGTGAGGGCAGGGTCCGCTGGCTCGGCGCGGGCGCAGGCACGGCAGCGCCCGCCACGGCGGCAGCGGCCAGTACGAACTGAGGCAGCGAAGATGTCTGCCGCAGCGAGCGCTCAATCCCTGACGTCGGTGTCGCGAGACGACAAGCCCGGCCTCAACGCCATGGCCTTCATCTCCGACACGGTCACGCTGGCGCGTGTGTCGGCCGACCTCTTCAGCATGACACTCGGCAAGGCCAACATCCGGGAAGGCACCATCGATGCCGCGCTGGCGATCGGCGAATGGCCGCGCGATCTGGATCTTCTGATCGTCGATCTCGCCGACGCTGCCGACCCGATCGCCGACGCCGCCGCGCTCAAGACCGCTGTTCCCGGTAGCTGTCTCGTGATCGGCGTGGGCCGCATCAACGACGTCGCTCTGTATCGCGACCTGCTGGCGGTCGGCTTCAACGACTATCTGGCGGTGCCGTTCGCGGAGGGTGCCATGGGGCGCGCCACCGAACGCGCACTCGACCTGCGTCAGCGGACAGGCGGCGCCGTGACGCCCGGCCAGTCACCGCTGAAGGATGCCGCACCGCGCACATTGTCGGTCATCGGTGCGCGTGGCGGTGTTGGCGCCACGACGGCGGCGGTCGCGATCGCCGCCATGCTGGGCGTGCGGCTGAAGGAAGAGGTTCTGCTGATCGATTTCGACCTGCACTATGGTTCGCTCATGCTGGCTCTCGATCTCGAGGCGATCGACGCCTTGCGCGAAGCGCTCGAGCAGCCGGATCGAATCGACGCCCTGTTCATCCAGCAGGTGGCGCAGAAGAAGAGCGAATTCCTTTACGCCATGGGAGCCGAGGAAGCGCCGACGAACGGTTTCCAGGCGCGCCCCCACGCCGCCGGCGATTTCCTGAAGTCCGTCCACCGCCGCTTCCGCTGGATCGTGGCCGACGTGCCGCGCGGTGATCCGGTGATCCAGCGTCAGGTGATTGAGGCGTCGACCGACATCCTGCTCGTGACCGACCTGTCGCTGCCGGGTGTCCGCGATGCCATGCGCCTCCAGCAGCTCGTCCACGATGTGGCGCCGGGTGCGAGGCTCTACATCGCGACCGGCGGCGCAATCGACGCCCGGCGTTCGGCGGTCAAGGTGTCCGACGTCGAACGGTCTCTGAAGCGCAAAGTCGACTGCCAGATCCCGGCCGATTCGGCCGCGGCGCTCTCAGCTGTGAATGTGGGCAAGCCCCTTTCGGAGGCCGCCCCAGCCAGCGGAATCGTCAAGGCGTTGCGGCCGTTTGTGGCCGGCCTCGATTCGCCGGGTGGCCAGAATGGGTTGGCCAGGACCGGGAAAGCGGCGAGCCTGCTCGAACGTTTCGGACGCAGTCTGAAGAAGAAATAGGCCGCGATGTTCGGACTGCGCACCAAGAAGCCGGAGACGACAGAGGTTGCAGCCGTTGGCCCGCTCGACCGGATCGACCGGCGGACTCCTGCGGATCCGCGCCCGGTCCCCAGCCCGGCCGATCGCGATGCGCGAATGATGGCGGCAACCGCCGGGCTGCGCGATGCCGTCGCGCCGCGGCTGCGCTCGCTGATACAGGCGGGCACCCCGCCCGGCGAGGTTACGCGCCAGGCTGGCGCACTTTCACAGGCCCATTTTCGCAGCCACGGCGTCATGTTGGCGCCGCTCGAACTGCGCCGGCATGTTTCCGATGTCCTGCGTCCGATTCTCCCGGCGACGAGCTTCGGCGCGCCAACGCCTGACGTGGTGGCGGACGCGCCGCCCGAGCCGGTGACCGTCCTCGAGGCGGCGTCGGCCATAAAGCCGCCGGTCCTGTCTGAACGACCGCAAGCGGTCCTGGCCGCCACGAAGACGGAGCCTCTCGGGCGCTCTGCCGCGCTCCAGGCCGCATCCCTGGTCAAGTCGGAACCTGACGAAAAACTGGACGACAATTCATCGAGCAAGTTGTCGCGAAGCAAGGTCGATCAGGCTCGGCGTGCCGTGCAAGCCATGGTGATGACCCGGATCGATCTCGCGGCGGCGGTCAGCATGCCGCGAAGCGAACTGGTGCGCCAACTCGAGGGCCTTGCCGCCGAGCTGCTCGCCGAACATCGCATCCAGCTCAACCGGCCTGAACAGACGGACCTCGTCCACCAGCTCGTCAACGACATGATGGGGCTCGGCCCACTCGAGCCTCTGCTCGCGGACGACGCCATCACCGATATCATGATCAACGGCCCCAAGCAGATCTATATCGAGCGCCAGGGCAAGATTACCCTGACGTCGGTCGCGTTCGAGGACAACGCCCATCTGCTCAACATTTGCAACCGGATCGTCAGCCGCATCGGCCGTCGAATCGACGAGTCCAGTCCGATTTGCGACGCGCGCCTGGAGGATGGCAGCCGCGTCAACATCATCATCCCGCCACTGGCGATCGACGGCGCCTCCGTGTCGATCCGAAAGTTCGGCAAGCGTCAGATCGGCTTCGACCAGATGGCGCAGCAGGGCAATATCTCGCCGGCCATGGCGACGGTGTTGCGTATCGCCTCTCGTTGCCGCCTGAACACCGTCGTGTCGGGCGGTACGGGGTCGGGCAAGACGACGATGTTGAACGCCCTGTCGGGCATGATCGACAACGGCGAGCGTGTCGTGACCATCGAGGACGCCGCCGAGCTGCGCATGCAGCAGCCCCATGTCGTCCGCCTCGAGACGCGGCCGGCAAACCTGGAAGGTAATGGCGAGGTCTCGATGCGCGACCTCGTGAAGAATGCACTGCGCATGCGCCCCGACCGCATCATCCTGGGCGAGGTTCGCGGCCCGGAGGCGATCGACCTGCTTCAGGCGATGAACACCGGTCACGACGGCTCGATGGGGACGTTGCATGCCAACCGGCCACGCGAGGCCCTCACGCGTCTCGAGAACATGGTCACCATGGGCGCGTCGAATTTGCCGCCCAAGGCCATCCGGTCGCAGATCGCCGGCTCGCTGCAGCTGATTGTGCAGATCAGCCGCATGCGCGATGGCGTTCGCCGCGTCACCCACATCACGGAAGTCATGGGCATGGAAGGCGAGGTCGTCGTTACCCAGGATCTCTTCACCTACGAGTTCCATGGTGAAGCCCACGACGGCAAGTTGACCGGCGCCTTCAAGAGTTCCGGCCTGCGTCCGCATTTCCTGCCGCGTGCCGCTTACTATGGCCTCGACAAGGTGCTGATGGAGGCCATGACGTGATCGGAGCTCTCGGCTTCGATCTGGACACGGTCACGATCCTGATTTCGGTTGGGTTCGTGCTGACCTTTGCCGCCCTCTATGTTGTGTTCGGCGGCTTCTTCGCCGAACGGCGATTGCGCGACCGGCTCGAAGATCTCGATGCGCAGGCACAGGGCGGGCCGCGCACGCTGCAGATGGCGACGCTGAGGCGCGTCGAAAAGGCGGGAAAACTTCCAACGCTGGACAAGCTGCTGTGGCGTTGGTTTCCCAATGCCAGCAGCATCCGCCAGAAGCTCCAGGCATCCGGCACGAATCTCACGCTTGGCGACTTTGCCTTCACCTCGGTCGCTCTCTCGGTCGGGATGGCGTTTCTTTTGTTCGTCATCGTCGATCTGGCGCCGCCTGTCGCGTTGGGCAGCTCGCTCGCAATCGGCGTCGGCCTGCCGAATGCCTGGATCGGCTGGAAGGCGCGTCGGCGCGGGCAGCAGTTCAATCTCCTGTTTCCGGAAGCGGTTGACTTGATTGTCCGTGCGCTGCGGGCCGGCCTGCCCGTCCAGGAGGCGATCGGCACGGTCTCGCGCGACATCAAGGACCCGATCGGCTCCGTGTTCCGCCGCGTACAGCAGGAAGTGCAGCTTGGCACGCCGATCGATACGGCGCTTTGGCGAGTTGCCAAGACCGTGCAGACCGAGGAGTTCAATTTCCTCATCGTCGCCATGTCGATCCAGCGCGATACAGGCGGCAACCTGGCGGAGACGCTGGCCAATCTCAGCGCATTGCTGCGCGCCCGCCAACAGCTCCGCTTGAAAATCCGCGCCTTCACCTCCGAAGCGCGGATGACGATGATGATCATGGCGGGCCTGCCGTTCCTGGTCGGCGGTGGCCTCTTTCTGATCTCGCCCGATTACATCTCGCCGCTGCTCACGACCGAAGCCGGTCAGATGATTGCGGCAGCTGCTGCCTGCAGCCTGGGGTTGGGAATCTACGTCATGAACAAGATCGCCACGATCAAGGTCTGACGCCGTCATGGATCCCGCCCTCTCGGAGAAGAGCTTCGCGATCATCATCGCAGCCGCAACGTTCGTGGCGTTCTGGGCACTCGGGATGGCATTGACGTGGCAGGCACCGATCGAGGCCCGGCTGAAGGCGCTCCGCACGCGCCGCATGAAGACGCGCGGCGAGCACCTGACCGTCAAGAGTTCATCGAAGACAGCTTCTCTGGGTTTCCTGCGCGAGATTGCCGACCGTCTGAATCTTCTTCGCGGGACGGCGGCCGATCAGACCTCCCGAAAGTTGCGGCAGGCGGGATTTCATTCTCGGGACGCCGCAGTGATCTACGTCTTCATCAAGCTTGCGCTGCCGCTGCTGCTGGGCTTCCTGATGATCGGGCTGACGTCGGTAACGAACCTGATCGAAGTTCCGGAAGACTATGTCCTGGCCACCTGCGTCGGCGCGGTGCTTGTCGGATTCATGTTGCCGGAAATCTACATCAAGAACGTAGCCGCGAAGCGTCGGGAGATACTGAATTCGATTCTGCCGGAGGGTCTCGACCTCCTGACCATCTGCGTCGAAGCCGGGTTGAGTATCGATGCGGCGTTTCGGCGAGTTTCCCGTGAGATGCAGGGATCGATGCCCGAGCTGGCGGTCGAGTTCGAGATGACCGCCATCGAGCTCACCTATCTGCCGGATCGCCAGCAGGCGCTGGAGAACATGGCGGACCGCTCGGATTCGCCGGCCGTGGCCGCTCTGGTGAATGCACTTCGTCAGACTGAAAAATACGGCACGCCGCTTGCCGCATCGCTTCGCATCCTCAGTCAGGAGTTTCGCCAGACCCGTGCCTCGAAGGCCGAGGAAAAGGGCGCGCGGATGCCGGCACTTATGACAGTCCCTCTGATGGTTTTTATTCTTCCCACGCTGATCACCGTGCTGATCGCGCCGGCGATCATGTCGATGTTCGCCGTGAAATGATTGAAACAAGACTCTCGATTTACGGCGCGAGACCGTGATCATACGTTCCACCGTCGATGGAACGACTCACGATAGAGGTTCCAAGGTGAATCGGGCGCATGAATTTTCGGAAAACGGTCAACGGCTTGTTCCGCCGCATCGGTGCATGAGCGTTCTTCGCGACATAAGGGGCGTCACGGCAATCGAGTTTGCGATCGTGGCGCCGGTCCTTCTGGCGATGGTGTTTGGCATCCTCAAATTCGGCACTGCGATGAATCATCAAATGGTGCTCACCAACGCGGCGGCCAAAGGCGCGATGACGTTGGCATTGAGCCGCGGCACGTCGACGCCCTATGCCACGACGACAACGGCAGTCACCAGCGCCGCGCCCAGCCTGGCGACGGGGCAGATTTCGATAACCGTCAAGGTCAACGGCGTTGCCTGTGCGACCGATGCCGCCTGTTCGACGATACTGGTTTCGGGGCACCCGGCGCTCGTGAAGGCGACCTATCCCTGCGACCTGACGGTGATGGGCGTGAACTACAAGCCGGGCGGTTGCACTTTGAGCGCCGAGACGGCGCAGATGGTCCAATAGGGGGAGAAGATGATGAAACGCCTGGTATCGTCCGGTCCCGAAGTCCTTCGCCGTGTTCTGCGCAACCGGCGGGGCGCGACCACTTTCATATTTGCCGGCTTGGCTGCGGGCCTCGTGGGAGTGGCCGGACTGACGATCGACGTCGGGCGCATCTACTCCGCCAAGAGCGGGTTCGACGCGGCGACCGAGTCGGCAGCCCTTGCCGGGGCCTATGCGCTGCAGTCCGCCAATGCCACCACGGCCAGCGTCCAGAGCGCCGTCACGGCCTGGAACACCGCTTACCCGGCAGCCAATGTCACCAGCTCGACGGCCACTGCGACGCTGAGCTGCGTCACCTCCACGGCAAATCTTCCGGCCTGCAATGGTACAAACCCGAATGCGGTCACCGTCACGCAGACGGCGACGGTCACGACTCATTTTCTTAAGGCGTTGGGAATGCCGTCGGTCACGCTCACCTCGACCAAGAAGGCAAGCAAGGCGGGCGGCGCCAGCACGCCCCTGAACGTGATGTTCGTGCTCGATGCCACGGGGTCGATGGGAGACACGGACGGCAACTGCACCGTTCCAGGCAAGAGCCGTCCCACCAAGTTCCAGTGCGCCCTGTATTCCATTCAGAGCACCCTGAAGGTGATGCCGACCTCGATGGACAAGGCCGGTCTGATGGTTTTCCCGGGCCTCGCCACGCAATACAGCCCGACGTCGCACCCGTGCCCGACACATCCGAATTCGGTGCCGTACTATACGAGCACCATCAAATATCAGATCGGCACCGGCCTGGACGCCACTTACAACGACAACGCCGGCACGCTGGTCACGACATCGCCCCTCATTCAAGCCGTTGGCGTCTATAAAGCCTCTGGCGAAAGCGGTTCGCTGACGCCGTGCGTCACGAACAAGGGCGGCCAGGGCAGCTATCTCGCCGAGGTTCTTGACAAGGCGCAGGCTGCCTTGCCGATCGTCGCCGGCACGCAGAACGTCATCATCATTCTCAGCGACGGCGACTTCAACGCCACCGCCGCGGCGCTGAACAACCAGACTACCTACCAGACGGGCCAGTGCGATCGCGCCGTCACGACGGCCCAGGCCGCGACGGCGGCGGGAACCAAAGTTTTCTCCGTGGCCTATGGCGCGTCGACGAGCGGCTGTTCGTCGGGGGATACCCGCAATCCCTGCACGACGATGCAGTCGATGGCCTCGGACACGAGCAAGTTCTACACGACGTCCTCGGGCTGTCAGTTGAATGGCTCGCCCAACCCGCCCTCGAAGCTGCCGTCGGTGTTTCAGGCGATCACGAGCCAGCTCACCAAGCCTCGCTTGCTGGTGAACTAAATCGACCGTCTGAGCGGTTGGCGACCGCTCTTTTTCCCGTGATTTCAACAAGTTGTCCCCAGCTATTGGGGTGTTGGTTGCGGTTGCCCCCAATACTTTGATAATCTTCCGGCCGGCATACTGGCAAAACCTGCTTAAGCAGAACGCCTATTTGGGGTTGGAATGAAGCTGGCGCCGATCTTCAGCGCAGGCCGCGCGCTCATCGGGGCGCTCCTTATCGCGGGTTGTGGCGCCGACCTGGGCGGTTCGACTTCCAAGGGTGACAGTTACGAC
>Ga0163144_10014353_pt1 | contig 16455 bp, 21 predicted proteins | sample OliLak19BULKMAT1_FD_123175 | JGI IMG/M metagenome (GOLD analysis project Ga0163144, IMG submission 123175) | Freshwater microbial mat bacterial communities from Lake Vanda, McMurdo Dry Valleys, Antarctica - Oligotrophic Lake LV.19.BULKMAT1 | ecosystem: Environmental > Aquatic > Freshwater >... | reverse complement strand
GAATCAGTAGTTAGTATTGACCCCTAACGATTTCGACTATCGCCGCCGCCAGAATTAATTGCCCAAACGTGATCCTGATAATGGGATCAACCACAGATAGGAACTGTGAGTTGCCAAAGCCGCTCCAAAATTTGGCAATTCCGGTAATCGCCAAAATCGTCCCGGCGCTGAGAATAAACCACCGAGGTGCTGATTTATTGATCTGTCTGTTCAAAATCGGTGGCTTTTCTGAAAGCGTCTGATTCATTCTGTCCTGCCAATCGCTTATCGTCGTCAGTCTATGGTAATATTTCTAATTTCATGAACCGAGTGACCCCTTGGTACAAAGCATCCGCTTGACAACTAAATTTGGCTAGCGGACCGCTTAAAGGCTATCCCCCACCAGGACAGTTTTCGCTGCCGTCGCTATCAAAACAATCATTCGAGGACCACGTCCCATTACCGGTGGAACACATAGTGGTACCCGTAATGACGGCTTCGGAAAAATGGCAGCCTAAACTGTCGATAGTCCACGAACAATTCGGTATACCCAACCAAACACAACCTTGATCCTCACCATTAATATGGCCGCACTTGCAACCGGCATACGTGCGGATCGAACCGAATGCGATCATTAAACACAAAGACACTCCCGTAACTCTTTTCATCAATCTTTTTATTTTCATATGTTTATTTTTTCTATTTTTCTACATTTTTCTTTCTGACTAGAAAGAAAAAAACCGGCAGCGCACCAAGGATCACCAGGGTGCAAAGGACAAGTACTTGTCTCGGATTCCGTTTAAATACAAGAGGCTTTTGCTGTGGCCGTTTCTCATGCCTCTTTGCTTCAATGTCTGAGGCGTTCGTCAGAACAGCCCCATCATCCGAAAAGTAACTTTTCCCGTTTTTATCCTCGGAACCTACGACCGATGCGCGCGTGTCCATGATTTGAGTCTTCGGTCGCACGCTTAATTCGATTGAATCTGTGTCGACACTCGGAGTAATTGATTCAATCGATGCCCGAAAAAATCTCTTCATTTCAATTTTCTTCTGGGAAGCACCAACACCGAATATTTGAAGTTCCATATGCTTTGGATAACTCAATCCAGAAGCGTCCTTCCACTCAGTTACGGCGAATATTGAATTGGTATACCCGTCAGCCAAGGCTCCAGTGAGCGTTGTGAACGAAAGCTTACTATTTTTGGAGGTAAAAACCTTTCCTTCATGGAAATCCTCCCTACGCTCTAAAAAATAAGGCGGATTCGCACTCATACTCCATTTTGTTTTTAATTTTATATCGTGAAGAAAATAGGCTGGGCTAACAAAAATCGGAGGCTTCTGAAATTCCATCGTGTTAGTTTTATAAAAGCATTGTGAAGCGAGACCAAGCCAGATGAAGCTCACTACATGATCCAAGGTAGGCGGCAACGGTCCAGAGTAAATATTTAGCGATGAATTATTCTTTGACATTACCGGCTCTATCTCTCTTTCGACCCATTGATTTCCTTGTTTAACCAGTATTTTCGTAACCGGATTTGTTGAATATGCCGAAGTTGTATAGCTATCAATGCCATCAAAAACGCAGCTCACTCCTTCTAAGCGATCATTATTTGGGCGACTTCCATTGACATTAATTGCATATTTACAGTTCAAGAAAACAATCTTGAAATGATTAGTAAAATCTACGGAGAGCTTTTCATCATCAAAAAATTGGCAACGCACATTTCCAAAAGCTGTGAAACTTGAAAGCGCGCGAGTCGGTTCTAAAGCATAACTTTTCATACACCACCCAGTACCCGCAAAAATTCCTATCCCTAAAAACCACAAATGATTTCTTGCTCTCACCACGACGGAGAAGGACTTGCGCTTAAAGGAACGTAAAGTACTCATAGACGAATCAGCCACTCACGAGCTTTCGATGGGCCTCTTCGCGAAATAAATATGCCGAGTGCGCATATGGAAGCCATAATCGTCAGCATCCTAAAGGGGTTCATAAAGAGGTTCTGACAATTTTGGCAACATTTACTGCGCGTGCCTTTTTTGCGAAGCAAATGGATCGTAGGCGAGGGAGAATCATAATCGTCAGCACCGAGAACCTAAACGTGGGTTGGCAGACCAATCAGGCGGGAAAAAAGCAAGACAAGAGTTCAAGAGCATGTTCCTCCCCCCCCCCCGCGTTTCCTCAAATTTAATATTCATTTAAATTTCCCCAATCCTGTTGACATTGCTGTCGCCAAAATCTTGCTGATTTCTCGACACTAGCGAGATTCCGAACCGTGTCAACTGGTTTTTAAATAATCTTTCAAAAATTATTTCAATCCGCAATTCGGAACGCCGAGCACGGAAACTCTTACGGCAAAGACATGGGCTCGGCAGTGCGCCGAGACGCTTCATTCCAAGTAAGGAATAATCGTCCGTAGCGCTTTTGCAAAAGGGAGTCGCACCGGATGAATCCCGAACCAGACATCGATGATTCGCGAAGGAATCCTTGCGGGTTTTCTTCTCCGCCACGATTTCCTGTTTGCGTTGATAATTCGCAACCTTGCCCATTTCGGCAGGAATCCCCAGGTCATCCCGCGTTCAAATCGCCGGCCATTCTCAACCAATTCCACTCTCATTTTTCGCGCAGGCGCAACATTGTAACGAGGTGAGAACCGCAGATCAGTCTGGACACCAGGAAACCGCGACTCTCTCAAATGTTTTGGAATTCGACTATCGCTATAACGTCCGCACACCCCACGAACCTAACAAAAGCTTCAACCAACGCAATGCAACCAAGATGCGGCCGTCGCCGCGTAATAGTCAGCGCATTCGCGAGAGTTTCTTTAGCGCTTCGCGGAGATCAACGCGGCCACGTCTCTCGTCGGGTGAGGCGCCCATCATCCGTTGCTTCGCTCGGCCACTCGGGGCGCAAGCGTCGGGAGTCAGTGCAGGAGCGGGAATTGTGTGCTCCTGCAGAGTGGTTGAATACGCTATCGCGTTCCCCTCCATTCTACTCTCCGGCTCTGACGTCTTCTGCCGCGTTCGAAGCGTTTTCGCCGGAGAGTAGAGCGCCCAATTAGGTTTATGCTCGCAGACTCGCGCCTTCGGCAGTCAGTTGGGGAATAATTTACCACGCCTCATGCTGCGCATGAGATTGAACCTGGTAAAAACCTTTGAGCCCACAAAACACACGAAATGGCGAGCCAAACCTCGAAGTCATTGCCTCACTCAGCGAGTGAAACCTTTCGGCGTCCACAAACAATCTTTTCCCGGCTCCTTTTCGTGTGATTCGTGTCTTTCGTGGGCAACTCAACTGCCGTTTGAATGTTGAACTTGGCGGTTGGCCATCGACTATCCTCTCTTCAAGTTCAAGCCTCCTGTGGCCGTGCGCCTGCACCTCCGCAAGAGTCCGAGCTTCCGACTGCGGCGACGGCCTTCGCTGGGGCACGGCACGCACGACGCTCCAGCCGTCCGCCTTGCGGAACATCGGACACTTGCTCCGCGCCCAAAATCAGTCTGACCTCTGCGCCGGAACGTTCCGCGCTGAACCTTCACGCCGCTCCCGGAATGCAACCACCAGCGGCGGCGGTTCCATCGCTTCACGCTCCACGCAGAAGTCAGAGAGCTGGCAGGCGGGCGCTGCCGCGTCGCCCTGGATCGTTTCCCTGAACTCCGCAACGACCACGAGCTTCACGCTTCGCGGAACTCGGATCATTGCTCCGTTCCCCAATGTCAGCCTGACCTCTGCCAACGGCAGAAGTCAGGGATTCGCGTCCCCGCGTCCGGTGACCAACGCCCGATGCGTCGGCCATTCCACTTTGTGGCCGCCATGCTAATTGCCGACACATCGGGCTGGGGGTTGCGTCACTCCGAACTTTGCCAGGCCACTCCATTCCGTTGATCTGCTTCTTTCTACGAGATGAATTGCTCTCGCCTGTGAACTCCGAAAAAGCAGTCACTCCATTTCGGAACCTGCCAAATTCAGAGAGACGCAAGACCAACACATCGAGCGCGAGTCATAGATAGCTGCATTCCATTGCGCTGATTTTCTTCGACGCGTTGGAGATTACGATTCGCCCGCCAGATTCGATAAGCTCCGTTCACCGGCCTGTCATTCATGCTGCTTCCCTCCCACGCACAATCGCCATTATCTTCCAAGTGCCTCCCCCCAACTTGCCGCAGGCGCAACACGAGTTCGGGTCCCCGTCTTCCGCAGACTCCAGACCCGGCACTCGAAGATAACAGCGGATTGTGCGCACTTCGGTTTTTTGTCCTGTCATCCATTCTGCATCCGACCGCGCGCCCCGCACAATGGACGCCAGGACAAAAAAGACAGCCCTCACGCCAGCCGCCTCACTTCGCTGATTTGTTTCACGCGGGCGAGAGACAATGAAATCAATGCGAACAGACGCGGCTCAAAAGCAGCCGCGCTGATCTGTTTCGGTTCTTTGTTTTTCATAACCCACCTTTTTTCTCTCTCAACCTCTCGCCCCTCCCACGTGCGCCTCATCCATCGCGGGCCAAGAGCGTGGTGCCCTCTAAAGACTACTCCCACGCGCCGCACGATGGGGCGCACTTCGGTCCTGTGTGAGGGGCGACAGTCCGAGAGTGAAAAAATAAAAAAAATTATGAAAACAAAAACACAAAACCATCAGACAAAAAAACACACCGAAGTTAGTTCAGGGCTCGAGAACCGGAATGAAAAAATAAATCAGGAATCGAGAGACACCAGTGGCCCAAGCGCCAGCTTGCAAAGAATTGATCTGGAGTTGCGCCGCAACAACCGGGCGTTACCGACCAACAAAGTTTTGGAGATCCTCCAAGGCGAGGCACCGACCTTTTGGCAGATGGCCGAAGTTGTCGGCAAATGGGTCTGGATACAGTTCCAAGAGAAGCAGCCCCGCGAAGTCACCGCTGTCCTCTCGCAGCTCGGTTTCCATTGGAACAACAAACGGCAGGCTTGGCAGCACCCTTGCGGGAACTTCGCACAGAAACCCGCCAGCTATGACCCGCGCGAGAAATACGGCAGCCAGTTTCCTTCCGACACACAGGCCGCATGAGTTCACCGAGGTAGGGCGGGCAGTCCCGTGCCCGCCGCCTCTCAACATTCATCCATCACCTTTTTATGATCCACACCTACACCCTCCGAGTTGGCGACGTTGTCGAATATGCCGGACAACCTTGCCGTGTCATCCGCGTCAGCGAATCCGCCGCCGTCGTCGCCGTCATCCAGAAGCCACGCACCATCAAGCCGAGATTCGGCAAACCCGTCACCATTCAACCCAAGCCTGCCCTTGTTCGCATCTCCCCAAACTCAGAACTCCCCATCCTATGAAAACTCAATCCATTGATCACACCGGCCTTTGGCGCGGTATCTTTTTCGACGGCCCGCAGCCCGAGCAAAATCAGGACGGCGACGAAATCCCCGTTTGGCTGGTTTACATCGGCGACGAAGATGCCGAGCCGACCGGCAGCGTTTACAAATTCCACAACTTCACCACCGCCGAACAATTGGCCAAGCGCATGTCACTGGACCGCCGCTTGGAACTCATCCACGAAGCCATGCCCGCCTGAAAGGAATCACACCATGAACACAGACGAAAATATTGATCCACTCGAAGCCCTCGCCGCCGTTTTCGGCGAGCCCAAACAAATCGCCGAAGGCATCACCGCCTTTGGCCCCATTGTTTACAGCTACACTCGCAAGCAAGCCGTCGCCGACGGCGTGCAAGTCGAAGTCACCAAAACCGCGCAGGAAGCTGGAATCAAATTTCCGGTGTTCCTGACCCGGACGGTGTTTGACGCCTACGTTGCAGTGCCCGAAGGCGTGACCGCCCAGGACGAAGCCGGCAGGCTTTGGGATGTTGTCTGGATGCTCCGCTTCGCGATCCTTCGCAGCCGCAGCGGACAAGAACGCATCCCCGTTGGCTTGTATGTCAAAAACGCTGACAACCGGCCCGCCCGCCTCGTGAAACTGATCGCCCAATGCGGCCCGCTCGACATCGACGACCCGCAACCCGCCATCACCGTGATGATGCCCGACGAAGACTGATTCAAGGTAGGGCGCGCAGTCCTCTGCGCGCCGTTCCCTTCAAAAAAATTCGCGGCTTCGCCGTTTGGCTCAGCCGCGACTCCAGAAAATTCGTGGGCTCCACGTCCGCCCACACCCGCCGCCAAAGGGCCAGCCCTCTGGACTCCACTTCTCACACCCCCCGCAACTTCCGTTGCGTGACCGTCCGCGACTTCGTCGCGACCAGATAACGCAGGCAGTCGGCACAGTCATCGCCGCCGACCCCTTCCTCGTCCGCGTCCACCTTGAGCACATCCTCTGGCCGGTTCGGATCATGTTGCAACGTCGGCAACGTCTCAATCAGCCGCCCGCACCGCTGATGAATGAACAACGTCGGCCTGACGCCTCCTTCAATATCGCCGAACCCTTGCATCACTTCTGCCCAACCATTCACCCGGTCGGTGTTCGCTGCCCGGAGCGTGATGCCTTGTTTCGCATATTGCGCGGCAATCGTCGTCCCGTCCGATTGCCGGCTGAAAACATCCGCACCGGCCACGAACCGTTTCAAATCTGAAATCTCCAATCTACGATCTCCCATCCGATGCCGCGCCACCATCGCCGTGATCGCCGCCGCATGACGTTGCGGCAGCCAAAGCCGTTCGGCGTGTTCGTCCACGACAAACGTGTTCCCGTCTCCATCACGGCAGGCGAGCAGACAAACCGTGTAATGCGCGAACCCATAATCCAGCGCCGCAAACCACTCGACCGCCCGCGTGTCGTCGAAATCCGCAACCACATGAATCTCCCGCCGGAACGTCGTGAAGAACTGCCCGGCGGCAATGTCCCAATCACCATCCAGCCACGCCCGCTTCTGCCAGCCGCTCAATCCTTCGAGAATCTTCCGATACTCTGGATTGTTGAATGCGTTGTCGCCGACTCGCGCCGGGATGAATCGCGTGTCCGCTTCGCGGCTTTCGCGCATCGGCATCACGAACCGTTTCCGATACCAGGCGTGACCGATGCCACCCGGATTTGTCGTGGAGTAGATGCGCGGACGCCAGTTCGGCTTGCTCGTGCGGCAGCAGGTCGAAATGTCCTGATACTTCCGGCTCGTCAGCGTGGTGCCTTCTTCCACGCCGATCACGTCGTATTCAAGGCCGAGGTAGGCATCAATGTCTTTCTCGGATTGAAAGTGTCCGGCAATGATTCGTGAACCATTTTTGAACGACAGCACGCCACGAAAGGCTGAAAAATTGTGCTTGAGCTTGCCGAACACCCGCCGGCGCAGATCCTCGAATTGCTCAAGGTTGGCCTTGCCAACCTTCCGCAGCAGCAGGCATTTCAGACCGGCCACGCGCTGACAATCATCCGCCCCCATCTGCGCCAGCAGCCAATGCGACTTTCCACCGCCACGAGCCCCGCCGTAACCGACGGCCGTCGGCCCGTCGGTCCGGTCACAGGTCCGGGCAGCGGCGCTGGCGACCAGTTGCCGCGGCTGCAACACCACGCCGGCGGCGAGAAAGTTCTTCACTTGGTCGCGCGGACAACCGGCCTGGTAGCCCTCCGCCATCATCTCTTCAATGCGATTCATGTTTGTGCGGGGATGGCGACGGGCTTGGCTTCCACGTCCACGACGCCGGCAGGTTGCACCACCGGGCCGTAAATCTTTTCCAGCGCGACCTCAATCTGGATCATGAAGGCGGTTTCTTCCTCCCCCGGTTTTTCCGCCGGTTCGAGTGACAGACCCGACGACACCCGCCCCAGCTTGCTCGCCAGGTCAAGCAGGCGGGCGATGCCCTCCAGCGTGCCGCAGCGGGCCGAATTCTTTTTCCAGCGCTCGATAGCTTCTCGCGCCAGCGCGATCAGTTCGCTCCGGGTCTGCCATTCATCTTCGCGGTGTTGCTCCTGTCGCTGTGCCCAATCCGTTCCGGCTTGGACCGCCAGCGCTTCCGCTGTCTTCCGCTCGATGTCCCCCAGGTGCGCCCCATGCGCCTGCACCCGCGCCGGCCAGTCGAACCGGCGTGACCAGCGTTCGATCATCGTCTTGCTCTTGCCCACCTCATTAGCCACGAGCACCAGCGACCGCTCCGGCCCGAGTTCGAGGTAGGTTTTGAATGCCGCGAACGCCTTGGTGCCCTCGCGCGGTTGTTGTTCAAAGATCAACGGCATAGAACCTCCTTTCCTTCACTGGCGATGGCGTCCTGATGGATGACCCTCCACAGATCGCGCGCGGCGGCGTGGTCGCACAGTTCCAGCGGACACCCGGCGGCGTGGTAGGCGTTCGACCGCACCAATCCCAGGTGCGTGACCAGATCCGGCGGCGACTTCGCCAGCCGCGCGGCGAAGCGATTGAAGATCGCCACCCCCGCCAGTTCAGTCGCCACCCAGTCCGGTGGAATTGCCCCGAGCCGTGGCGGATTAAAACGGAACCGGAGCAGCCGCCCTGTACTGCTCATCTGAGGTACTACCTTCTTAACTTCTGTACTCATATTCTTAATACCTTTATTACTCATGGAACCTTTCTGAGGATGAGGATGGGGATGGGGATGAGGATGAATGGCATTTTTTTGCCAATGATTTTGCCATGCGTTTGCTATCCATTTTGCCATCGGGCTTGAGCGCCTTTGGCTCCGATCCGCGAACGTTTTTCGCCGATCAGGATGGACCTTTGAAATTCCTCCCGGCATCGCTGCTGATGCCAGAGCCCGTTTTCCAACTGGAAGTGATACCGGTTGTCGAAGAGGATTCCCTTTGTTTTCGGCCAGTTTATCTCCTCGCAGACGCAGACCCGGCGCAGGTACTCATCATCGTCGGGCAGTCCTTCGCAGCCCGTGTGATGCCAGTAATGCCACAAGGCTCGGAGATAGCCGACGACGATCGAGTCCGGGTAACCGGCGACCGCTTCAAAAAAGTCATTTCCGAAGAACGGAAAATAGGCTGTGGGTTTTTTCATGGGTGTTGCTGGTGTGTTTGTCATCCTGTTTGCCATAAGGTTTGCCATGCGTTTGCTAGGGCCTTTGCCATAGCGTTCCTTTCAAAGTGTTCTCGATCATCGCGCGCGTGCCGCCGAGCCGGACGAATTCCCGCACGTCCTTGGCGGGCGGCACGTAGATCGAAAACAGCAACTTCAACTCGCCGCCGACCTTGCGCGCACCGTCCAGGCCGGGCTTGTCGTTGTCGGAAATAATGACGACCCGGGAAACGGCGTGGCGCCGGGCGAAAACCTTGATCTCCGCGCCACCGCAACAACAGTTCGGGCGGCCGACGGCAAACAGCCCCAGCTCGATGGCCGCCGCGGTGTCCGTCGGCCCTTCGCAGACAAACAAGGTAGGGCGCGCAGTCCCGTGCGCGCCGCGATCCGCCATGAAAATCCCTTGCCGACTGCCGCGCACGGCGAACTTGCCGCGCTCGTTGCGCAGCAGGATGCCGACCACGTTCCCATGGCCGTCGCACATCGGAAACGCCCAAGCCGAATGCGGTGCAGCCCAGGCCGCGCCGACCGCCGCTAACGACGCCGTTGCCACGCCGAGCGCCGTGGCGAACTTCGCCAGCGTCGCCGGGTCAGTCTGCCCCTGCCACTCGCGAATGAGTTTGGTCGCATTGATCGCTGGCTGCGTAGTGTGCTGCGCCTTAGGCGGCGTCAGCCGCACTGGTGACAACTCGCGTTGCGAGTGCATCCAGCCGCCGGATTTTGCGGGCTTATCCGATCGCGCCCGCATGCACTCCACCCAGCCATCCGCGAACACGCGACACCAATCCGGCTTCTTGCAGACCGGGCACGGCTGAGCTTTGGATACGCGCGTGAAATTCATTCTGATGGTAGGGCGTGACACTCCGTGCGCGCCGTTTCAGTGTTGGCCCCATCCGTCCTATTCACCACCGCAAGAAACTCCTCCATGCTCCGCACCACATGAACCGCGTGCCCGAGTTTTTCCGCGTGAAACTTCAGCGCAGCCTGCGCGGGCGAAAGTTTTCCGGCGCGTGATTTGCACTCGATAAACAGCACCCGCCCGCCATCCGCCAGGATGACAAAATCCGGCTCGCCCAGGGTGCGATGCGTCCGCGCCGCCATGCTCCCGTGCAACGGAATCCAGCCCCGCCGCCGGCACTCGTCAAAAATCTCCTCGTGAAGGCTCGCCTCTCTCGCCATGCCGCCACGACCCTTCTGCCCTCGGATTTCTGACCTCTGCCCTCCGAAGAGATGCGGATTCAATCGCGCCAGCGTGGGAGTTGGAATCAGCCGGTTCATCTTTGCGCTCTCTCTGCCTCGGTAGCTGGTTCTGCGCCGGAGAACGCCAAAGGCGTTCCGTCATTCAGCCCAGGGTTGGCGCTCGCGCCTACCCTGGGAAAATCGCAAGAACATCCCCAACCCTGAAAGGGTTGCAGCACCGGTTTCATCAGTTCCATACCAGATCTCCTTCCCGTGAGACATTGGCCCCGGCCGCAATCGACCCGGGCTGCCGCCAGCCATTTTTCGCCAGAGCATCAATCGTCGCCGACGCCTCCGCGAAACTCACATCCGCGCCGTAACCATATTTGCGCAGCACCTTGGCCTGCTTGAACGAACAGAGCTTGCCGTCCCAGCGCCGGAAGATTTCTGAAATGAGTTGCTTGCCCTGGCTGAATGAGAGGCTGTCCGGGTTGATGCCTTGTTTGGCGAGCAACGAGCGCTGCTTTTCCGTGAGCTGCCGCACGTTGTCCCAGCCGCGCGCCTTCACCGGATCGAGCGACAGCACATCGAACGGATCCACCGACTGCGTCGTGAACCTTGCCGTCGCCACCAGTCGCGACCGCCGGGCGGATTCCGCCAATCGCTTCTGTTCATTCAACTCCGCTTCGGCTTCGTCCAGCGCCTCGCTCATGTTCACCGGCCCGCCCGCCTTTTGCGCCCGCGCCACCGCGAGATCGAGCGCCTCTTCACTGACCTTGCCGCCCAGGATATCCGCGCTCGTCACCAGTTTGTGTTTCCCGGCGTTGCCGACGAAATCCACCACCAGACACGACGGCTTCGCACTCGCCGCTATCGCCGCGCGCCGATCCCCGGCTGTCTCCGGCCCGTCCACCACGCCAGGCAACGGCCGCGTCGAACGCCCCACCATCTGCGAATAGAGAGACCGGCTTTTCGTCGGGCGCCCCATGATCACCACCTCGACGCCCGGATCATCAAAACCCTCCGTGAGCACGCCGCAGTTGCACACCACCTGCAGCTTGCCGTCGGCGAAGTCCGACAACACCCGGCGTCGCTCCTCGCGATCCGTCTTGCCGCAGACCCACGCCGCCATGCCCGCGCGGTGCCGGTTGAAAATCTCCGCCGTCATCTCCGCCGCCTTCACCGAGGAGGTGAACACAAGTGCCCGGGGAAACGCAGGGCGGTGCTGCTGCGCCGCCTCGGTGGTAGGGCGTGTCACTCCGTGCGCGCCGAGTCGTTGAATGATTTCAAGCGACGCCGACGCCATCTGTTGCAAATTCTTTTCCGCCTCCATCACGGCGGCCAGATCGCCGCCGTTCAGATCCCCGGCCGTGGTGCGAACACTCGAATAATCCAGCCCGTCCACATGCACCATTTGTTGCTCGATCGGCACGAGCCAGCCGTCGTGAATCGCATCAAGCACCTCGTAATCGAACGCAACCGACTGAAACACCTGCCCGAGCGCTTCCTCGTCGGCGCGATCCGGCGTCGCGGTGACGCCCAGGACTTTCAACGCCGGATTCGTCCGGTAATAATCAATCACGCGCCGGTAGCTCGGTGACGTGGCATGATGCGCCTCGTCAATGATGAGCACGCCGAACCGTTTCGGATCGAACTTCGCCATCCGCCCGCCGCCATCGCCGCCCGAGCATTGCGTCTGGATGGTCGAGACCACCACGCGCGCCTGTTCGAACAGCCCGCCATCGGCGCGGTATTCGCCCATCTCCACATCGGCGCTCAGGCCGGTGACGCGCTGGATTTTGTCGCGGGCCTGGAAAATCAATTCCTCGCGATGCGCGAGCACCAATGCCCGGCGCGGAAACACGCGGCGAATGACATCGGCAAACAGAACTGTCTTGCCGCCGCCGGTCGGGATGACGACCAGCGTGGAATCATACTCCTGCCATTCCTTGAAAATGGCGTCAGAGGCGGCGGACTGATAAGGGCGGAGAATCATGGCTGAGTCGAGAGTTGGGGGTTGAGACTTAAAACGAGGACATGCACTATCGCGACATGGGATTGGAAGCCGTTGAAATCGTGATGGCGGTCGAAGAAGCCTTCGACGTTCGCATCGAAGACTCCGAAGCGGAGAAAATTCTGACTCCGAGACAGTTGATAGATCTGGTTTCGAGTAAAGTAGCTGTCGCCACTACCACGACCTGCCTCACGCACCGCGCGTTTAACCTGCTGCGAAAATCCCTTCTGACGCACTCTGGATTGAAACGGAAGGACCTCGTCCCATCCGCCACCTTCTCGGTTTTGATTCCAAAACCCCAGCGGCATTCTCTCATTGAGGAAACCATGGGTGATTTGCGAATCAAAAAGACGCCGCTGCTTATCAGGCCGGGATGGCTCACAGCATTGCTGTTCGGCGTGTCGGTAGCCACTGGCTTGGTTACCGCGATTCTTGTGCGCCCAACCGAGGCTTGGATTGCCTTCGCAATTATTGCCGGTGTTTCTATCCTGGTCGGATACATCGGGGTAAAAGTGACAACAAATCAACGAACTGAGTTTCCGCAGGAGGTACGAACGGTTGGCGATCTCTCTCGTTGGATCATGAGCCATAAACCTGATCTTTCGGTTGCCACGTCGCCTGCTTGGACTCGCGACCAAATCGCCGCGCGTGTGCGGGAGATCGTCACTGAGATTCTGTCTTGCGATTCCAAATACGCCGAAGATTCTCGTTTCGTCCAAGATCTCGGACTCGGTTAGCGCACCTCTCCGCCTCTGAATTAAAATTTCCGTGTTCACCTGTGTTGATCAGTGGCTTCCCCGATTCGATGTTCGAGGTTCAATGTTGGATGTTCGATGTTCCCGCCCGCGCCTTCGCCCGCACCCGAAACTCCTTGTCCTCCCGCGTCACGCAGGTGTTCCAGCGATGCTCGGAAATCAGCCCGCGCCCCCGGCAGAGCGTGCATTGATCGGGAAGCTGCCCCTGGCAGTTGGGGCAGACCGCGAACGGCTTCGCCGTCTTGACGTCCGTCCAGGCCTGATCCAGTTGCGAGAGCGCGGAGGAAAAATTGACCTCCGCGAACAATTTGTCCCGATTCTCCTGGGCGGCGCGGAGCGCACCTTTCACCCGGCTGAGGATGGTCAGCATTTCCTGCACCTCAGCCGCGCGCTGCCAAAGCGGAATGAGCTGCGTCGGGATCGGCCACCCCGTCGCGTCCAAAACCCGCGAAGGCGGCGGCGGCAGTGTGGCGGCAGGCATCTTGCCTGCCGTGGAGCCGGGCATCCTGCCCGGCGGCTCATGCGTCCCACCTGTCCCATTCGTCCCATTTGCAGTGCGTCGCACCATCGGCGGCGGGGACAATTTGCGCTCCCGCCCATCCAAACCGATGCGTGTCGGCGGCGGCGGACAACTGGAAGAACTTCCAGTTGATGCCCGAACCTCGGCCACCAACGGATGTCCCACCAGGCACATTTCCGCCAACGCACGGTCTGACAGGTTCGGAAATTCCTTGAGCGCCAACCCAACCGCATGCCGTTTGTCCGCATTGGTCCGGCGCAGGCCGTGATGCGCATTGCACCCGAGGGCGAACTTTAATGCATCACGTTTGCCGCCCGTGCGGACGTCACACTCAATCTGCGTCGCAGCCTTTCGCATCGCCGCCCGGATCCGATGGAACCCATCCGCGGCGATGTAGCCGATTCCATCATGGAACACGATCACCGGCGGGAACTTCGCGCCGTCGGCCAGGGCCTCGGCGTAATCCTCCACCGTCCCTTCGTTCAAGCCCGCGCGCACCTGCGTCCCGGCGTCCGTCACGATCTCTGAGAGTTTGAGCTTCTTGATCATATTAATTTCAGGTTGGGGAGCACAGGCGCCTCGCTTGTACTTTTCGGCGCCCTCACCGAAACGCCTTCTCGTTTCGCCTCCATTCGCTTCATAACGGCAAGAGCAATTGACGGCTGAAAACATCCTTGAGCTGGGCCAGCGTGAGATGCGCCGAGCGACGACACCGCCGCTGGCGCAAATGCAAACCGTCCTTGCGCAACTCGAGGATGTAATGGGTTTCCGATCCGTCCGCCGCTCGCAGGCTGAAACGGACCCGGCCAAAAACTTTTCTGGGGCGCAACATGGGAAACTCCTCGTTCACTCACATCGGCACGTTGTCGCTGAATTCTTCCTTGAGCTTGCCCCATTCGTGCGGCTTGAGATCCGTGTTGGACTTGTTCGGGAACAGCCGGGCGATCGTGTCGAACCAAAGCTTCTCCAGAACATCGGCCGGTTGCCCGACGTTCGCCTCGTTCAGACTCGCCCAAGCCTCCTCCATCGTGGCCGCACCTTGCGGTGGACCACCTGGCGGCGGACGGGTAGGGCGTGCAGTCCTCTGCGCGCCGTTCGGCACTGGCGGCACATTCGTCCCCTTGGTCCCATCCGTCCTATTCTGCCCTCCGACTTCTGGCTTCTGACTTCCGACATTGGCCAGCGCCTGGAACTTGCTCCCATATTTCGCCAGGACCGAACGCCGATCCGCCGCCATCGGCGTCTTCAGCCCGCCGCCAAGCGGATTGAGCCATTGACTCTTGAAATAGAGCCCGCCCTTGTCGCCTGTCTCTGGCCCGCCGACGATCTCGAATTCCACCTCGCGCATCGCGGCACCATCGAGCGAGTTATCCATCAGCCAAAACGGGTCCGCGCCATCCCAGCCGAACACCGCCTTGAGCGTGTCCGTGGTTTTGGTCTGGATCGTTCCATCCGCCTTAACGAGCACCATCGTATGCTTGAACGTGAAGCCCTCATTGCCAGGTGGCGCTGCCACCACGCACGGCACTGCGCCGCAGAGTGAGCCCGTGGACGCCTCGTAAATGACCAGTGGCCCGTTCAGTTTGCAGATGTATTTTCCTTCATTCGGTATTTCCATATCGGTCCTTTCTTGGGTGGCACCCGCGTCTCGCGGGTTCTTTTCGGCGCCTCGCCGAAAAATTGTTTGTTGTTGTTTTTCGATCCGTGGCTAAAGCCTCTCAATTATTTTGAAACCGTTGCATCGGCGGCGGCGGCAACGTGGCGGCAGGCATCTTGCCTGCCGTAGAACCGGGCATCTTGCCCGGTGGCCGCGTCCCTCGCGGCGCATGATTACCCGGCGGCTTCGGTCTCGGCGGCGCAGACGCATTACCCACCGGCACGGTTCCTGCGGTCCCGTCGCAATCCTCATCCGAATACATGCCCAGAATCGCCGCCCACGAGTAACGCCGCAGATAGGTCAATGTGCTGCCCGCGCATTGCACCTTCGTCTTGCCCTTCTCCTCGATGAGCGGAATCAAAATCCGCTCCGCCACAAACTCGCCCGACTCATGCATCAGGATCGATTCCACGCCGACCCATTCCCCGGTAGGGCGGTGCTGCTGCGCCGCCTCGTTCGCAGGGCGTGTCACTCCGTGCCCGCCGTGTTCGCCCGTGCGGCCCGCCCCCCTCTCCGCCTCGACCGGGGAGAGGGCCGGGGTGAGGTGTCGAAATTCGCCCGTGGCGCTGCCACCACTGACCGGGAACTGCACCAGACTCAACTTATGTTTGGCGAGAATCGGCCGGCTCGCCTGGATGACCGCGCCGAGCGAGGCGTATCGGCTGTTCAAAAACGGATTCCTCGCGTCAAAAACCGCGACCGGCATTTCCGCCTGCGCCTTGGCAAGCGCCGCGGCCAGATGTGTGATGGATTCAGATTTGTTCATAATTTATTGGGTAGCACCCGCGTCTCGCGGGTTGGTTCGGACGTCCCGCCCGAATCGGTTTTCGTGTCTCTCGTGGTTCTCCCTTTTTGTTTTCCATTGGCAGGTGGCGCTGCCACTTAAATGCAGTTACAAACCCGCGCGATTTCGATTTCGATTTCCACATCGCGCCGGTTGTAGGCAATCGCCCCCTCGCGATCCGCCCGCCAGAGCATCGGGAAGTCGCCGCCGTGCCCGAGCTTCGGCGGCAGCCCGAACACCCGCGCCACGTCGTCCACTCCGTTGCCCTCAAAAGATTTTCCGAATGACAAAATTTCCAGCGTGTCGAAAATGTTGTCCGCCCATTGCGGACGCCCCTTCCAAAACGAGAGCACTTTCCCCGGAATTTTCAGCCCATGAACCCGCGCGCGATTGACCAGCATCGGCAGATCAAACCCCTTCACGTTGTGACCGCCCACGACCACGCCATCCCCGAGCGCGTCCGAGAGCAGCGAAAGAAAATTCGCGATCAACTCTTTTTCCGTCTCTGCCGTGAGCGACTGGACTTCCGTCTCGTCGCCCGCGCCGATCAACACCACTTCTGCGGTCTTCCAGTTGAGCGCCGCGTCGGCCAGGTAATCGGCCT
>Ga0163144_10014352_pt1 | contig 16455 bp, 16 predicted proteins | sample OliLak19BULKMAT1_FD_123175 | JGI IMG/M metagenome (GOLD analysis project Ga0163144, IMG submission 123175) | Freshwater microbial mat bacterial communities from Lake Vanda, McMurdo Dry Valleys, Antarctica - Oligotrophic Lake LV.19.BULKMAT1 | ecosystem: Environmental > Aquatic > Freshwater >... | reverse complement strand
CCTTCGACGTCGTTGAAGAGTAGTTCGGAGCATTGCATGGCCGCGTAGTCGACGCCGTAGGCGTGGACGGCTTCGGGGCCTTGGCTTTCGATGGATTCGAGTTTTTGAAGCAGCCGGTGGGGGATTTTCGCGCCGCACATGCTGACGAAGCGTTTGATTTGCGCGACGTTGCTGATCGGCATGATGCCGGGGATGATCGGGACTTTGATCCCCATCGCCCGCGCGGAGTCGCGGAAGCGGAAGTAGTCGGCGTTGTCGAAAAACAGTTGCGTGACGACGAACTTCGCGCCGTGGTCGACTTTGAGCTTTAGATATTCCAAATCGCGCTGGCGATTGAGACAGGTCGGGTGGCCTTCGGGGTAACCTGCGACGCCGACGCAGAAGTCGTGTCGGCCGGCGACGAATTTGACGAGTTCGGACGAGTTGGCAAACCCGCCCTCGGTCGGGACGAACGTCGCCTGCCCGGCGGGTGGGTCGCCGCGTAAGGCCAGGACGTTTCGCACGCCGGCGTTCCAGAGGTCGTCGAGGACCGAGCCGATCTGCTCTGCGGTGTGACCGACGCACGTCAGGTGCGCCATCGTGCGGATGCCCAGCTCGCGCTGAATCCGCTCGACGAGCGCGACCGTCTTCTCACGCGTGCTCCCCCCGGCCCCGTACGTGACCGAAACGTAGCTCGGGTTGAGGTGACGCAACTCGTCGGTCGTCGCAAATAACGCCGCAAACCCCGCGTCGTTTTTCGGCGGAAAGAACTCGAAGCTGACCGTCGGCTTTCCGTGACCTTGAATCTCGTCGATACGCATGTGATTTCACTCCGCTATTTAACTGTAGTGTACGAGCGTACCCGGAATCAGTCAATCGCTCCATCCGGATGAATGGATGAATAAAACACGAGGGACGTGCAGTGACCCACAGAATGGTTCCATTTCAAAGATTTAATACGCGCTCTTTAAATCTGTGAAATCCTCCCAATCTGTGGGCAAAACGGTTCGGTTCCAGTTTGCATTCGCGTCGGCGTTCGCGTAGCATCCCCGCCCCGCGTGCTGACGTCGGACACTTTCGTTCCGACGCACGTCGCGCGAACAGGAGTTTGTCATGAAACCAAAGATCCACCCGAAATACGTCACCTGCGACGTGCGCTGCGCCTGCGGAAACACTTTCACCACCCGTAGCACGACGGTCAAGATCAACGTCGATATCTGCTCGAACTGCCACCCGTTCTTCACCGGCAAGCAGAAGTTCGTCGACGCCGCCGGTCGCGTCGAACGCTTCAGCAAGAAGTTCGGCGGAACCTACAGCTTCCAAAAAGAAGCCGTCCCGGTCGGGGCGAAAAAGTAAATCAAATCATTCGGTCCCACGCGAAGAAGACGGGACAGCCCACAGATTTCACAGATTCACACAGATTTAGGACCGGTTGGTTCTCAATCTGTGAGAATCTGTGAAATCTGTGGGCTTTGCTTTTCTTGAACTGCTTCGCGTCTTCGCGCGGGACTTGTTTTCAGGGGCTTACAGTGACCGTGCTTTTTCCATCGACCAGAAGATCGTAGACGAGCGAGATGTCTTCGTCTTTCAGTCGGATGCAGCCGAGGCTGGCCTGCGTGCCGATCGAAGCGGGATCGATTGTGCCGTGAATCCCGTACCCGTCTTTCCCGACGGCGGCGCCGTCCATCCCGGCCATCGCGATCCAGTATTCGCCGAGCGGATTTTGGGGGTCGTCGGCGTCCATCGGCTTAAGCCCGCCCGCGCCCCAGAACTTGGGATTCTTCAGCTTCCCGCCGGCCTTTACCGCCCAGACGCCCGTGGGCGTCGAGTCGTCCTTGCCCAAGCCGACTTTAAGCTGTGTCACGAACAAGCTCCCGCGCTCTCTCGGCGCGCCGAGGTAGACGTCGAGCGTGAAGTCTTGCTTGTTCACGACGGCGTGGAACGGGCCTTTGACGATCTTGATCGTCTGCCCGGCCCGGAGTTTTTTCGGATCAGATATGCCGTTGAGACGTTGCAGGAATCCTGCGGTGATTTCGTACTTCGCGCCGATCTTGGCCAAGTTGTCGCCCGAAGCGACCGTGTACGTCCCGCCGACCGGGTCGTTCTCGAAACGCTTCGGGGAGAAGTAAACGATCTGGCTGACGTCCGAAATCAGCTTTCGCGTTTCGGCGGAGTCGGTCGCATTCAGCGACCCCGACGCCAGCGCCGCGTTCAGCGCGTCGCGCGCCGGCAACAAGTCGCCCGACGCGATCTGCGTGCGCGCCTTGGCCAGAACCGCAGTCGATGAAACGGCCTCGGTTTGCCCCGCCGGCGCGGTCGGGGGCGCGGCGTGTTTGTCGCTGGTCGGTTTCGCGGTCGTGTCCTGCGCCACCACGGCGACGGGATTTCCCACCGTCCTCACAGGCTTCACGGCCGGACCTTGCACGGGCGTGACCGTAACGACCGGCGCGATCTCGCGCGACGGCGAAGTACCGGTTTTGACCACGCCTTCCCGCGGCGAAGCAGGCGTCACGTGCGATTCCAAGACAGGCAACACCACCGGCGCCGCCGCGACCGGCGCGGGCGTCCGATTCTTTAAATAAACAAAAATCCCCAGCCCCAGCGTGACCATCAATACCACAATGAGCATCCGGCTCAGTCGATTCGATCTGCGCGCCATAACAGAACCTCCATGTTCTCGAACAGACTCTACGAAACCGGGGCGTAAATGTCACGACGACCGGACCCGCAAAAACCCGGCGCACACTTCGCCGTGATTTTTATTTGCAAACAACTTGCATTAACAATACACTTGCAAAAGCGGGCGGCAACCGACCCACTTAGTCAATCCGTTAGGAGCTCACGTTGGACACTCGATCACAAGCGAAACGCAACGCAAGGGCCTTGAAACTAGCGGCAGCGTTCGCGCTCGCTTCGCTCTTTACGGTCCGGCCGGCGTTCGCACAGGAAGGCCCGAGTGAGCTGGAGCTTTTGCGACAGGAAATTAGAGAGCTGCGGAAAAGCGACGCAGACAAGCAGCGAAAAATCGATGAAATCGAGCGACGTTTGGGCGCAATGACCTCAAGCCCCGCGCCCGCGGCGGGAACTCCCGCGCCTGCGGCGGGAACTCCTGCGCCGGGAACGCCCGTGCCCGCGACGGGGCAGTCTGCGCTCGACGCCGCCGTCGGTGCCCTGCCCGGCGCGGCGGGAGCGCCGTCGGCGCGCGATGCGGTGGCCCTTGATGCCGCCGATCGCGGTGCTTTCGGAAGCAAGTCGAGTAACGTCCGCCTGATCGACATCTCGCTCGACGTGCTCGCCGCCGGTGGCGGGTCGACGGTCGACGACGCCGAACTCGGTAACCTTCAGGGCGGCGGTCACGACCCGCGCAAAAACGGGTTCACGCTGCAAAACGTGGAGTTGTCACTTTCCGGCGCGATCGATCCGTATTTATACGGCGAGGCGCATCTCATTTATTTCATCGATCCGGTGTCGGGGGAAAGCGCCTTCGAAATGGAAGAGGCGTTTTTGACCACACAGCAACTGGCGTACGGGTTGCAGATCAAAGCCGGGCAGTATTTCACGGAGTTCGGGCGGATCAACCCGCGTCACCCACACCAGTGGGAATGGATGGACCAGCCGATCATCAACACGCGCCTGTTCGGTCCCGACGGGATGCGCGGCACGGGCGCGCGCCTCGCGTGGCTCGCCCCGGTCCCGTGGTACTCGGAACTGATCGGGGGCGTGCAGAACGCCAACGGCGAGACGATGACCAGCTTCCTTGCCAGCGAAGAATTTTATGAAGAGCGGCCGATCGGCGGGCGACCGTTCGTCGGTCAGGACTCGAACGCGTTCAACGGGCTGACCTATTCGTTGCGATGGGAAAACGGTTTTGACATCACGAAGGAAATCAGTTCGGTCATCGGCGCGTCGGCGGCGTTCGGACCCAACGCCGCGGGCGGGGACAGCAGTACGCAGATTTACGGCGCGGATTTCACGTTCAAATGGCGTCCGGTGAACAACAACCGGGGGACGCCGTACCTGCTCTCGCAGACGGAAGTCATGTACCGTGGCTTCGACGCCGACGAAGCGGACGACGGGGAAGGCGGACTTCTCCCGGCCGAAACGCTACGGGATTACGGATTTTACACGCAGCTTCTTTATGCCTGGGAACCGCGCTGGCGCGGCGGGATTCGCTTCGAGTACGTCACCGCCAGCGGCGAAAGCGTGGGCGGGAACGAGAACGACCCGTTCCGCGACGACCGTTACCGTATTTCTCCGTTGATCGAATTTCTACCGTCCGAATTCTCTCGAATTCGGCTGCAATACAGCTACGACGACGCCGAACATCTCGCAGACGGTTACGCACATAGCATCTGGCTGGGTTTCGAATATCTGATCGGTTCGCACGCAGCGCACCGTTATTGAACGCGCTCACCGAAGGAGAATTTCCATGTCGTTCTCATTTCAAAACGCCGGTATTCGAACACTCGCGGGTTTGTTCGCGCTGACGGTCGTGGCGTTGCCCGTATGTGGCCAGAACACCGGACCGGTTCGCGTTTGCGCGACGTTGTCCGACCTCGGCGCGCTCGCGCGTGAGATCGGAGGCGATCAAGTCACGGTGACGACGTTCACCGCCGGGCCGGAGAACGCGCACTTTATCGAGGCCAAACCCACATTCGTAAAGGCTCTGAGCCGCGCCGAAATTTACCTCCAAGGCGGGATGGAAATGGAGGCGGGATATTCGCCGGTCCTCATGCGGACGGCGCGGAATGAACGAATTCTGCAAGGGGCGCGTGGGTTCGTCGACACGTCAAGCGTCATCGAGCCCAAGGGCGTTCCTTCGGGTCCGATCGACCGGTCGATGGGCGACGTGCATGGCGGGGGTAACCCGCATTACCTGCTCGACCCGTTGAACGCACTGCGCGTCGCGTCGCTCATCCGCGATCGACTATCGAGCGTCCGACCGACGCAAAAAGATTTCTTCGCGGCACGGTATGTCGACTTTCGAAAACGCATGGGCGTCGCCATGGTCGGAGCGGCGCTGGCGGACAAGTATGAGTTCGAGAAGCTCGCCCTACTGGCCGAACATGGAAAGCTCGGTGAGTTTCTCAAGTCTCAAGGCGAAGAAGCCTCCCTCGGCGGGTGGCTCGGCCGGATGAAGCCTTTTTACGGAACCAAGTACGCCGACGAGCACGACCTGTGGCTCTATTTTGCCGACCGCTTCGGGCTGCAAAATGTCGCCCACATGGAACCGGTCCCCGGCGTCCCACCGACGACCCGGCAAATGGGTATCGTCGTTCAGAAGATGCAGAGCGAGCACGCGCGGCTGATCCTTTCGGTAACTTACTATGACCCGAAGCACGCGCAATTTCTCGCCGGTAAAACCGGCGCAAAAGTGGTCGTGTTAGCCCATCAGACCGGCGCGATCGAAGGAACAGGCGACTATATTTCGATGATCAATTTCAACGTCAACCGCTTGGCCGACGCGCTGGCAAGCGGGCAGTGAACCGTTCACGTCGGTCACTTGTCGATCTTGTCAGTCGCTTATCTGTCTTGTCGGCACGGAAGATGCGGCTACGCTGATCGTGTCAAACGTGGACGACCCCGAGATCCTATTGATCGCCGAACGACTCGCCGTCGCGTACGGACGTCGAATCGTGCTGCGCGACGTCGATCTGCGAATTCGCAGGGGCGAATTCTGGTTTTTCCTCGGCCCGAACGGCCAGGGGAAGACGAGTTTGCTGCGTTGCCTGCTCGGTACGCTCAAACCCCAAGCGGGACGACTGCTGCGCAGCCCGTCGTTGCTCGGATTTAGGAACATCGGGTTCGTCCCGCAACGGTGCGACTTGAATCCCACCCTCCCGACGACCGTGCGCGAATTCGTTTCAATGGGCCTGGTCGGGACGGAGTGCCCGCGCGGGGAGCGGCGTGGTCGTTTGAACGAGGCGCTCGACCGGGTCGGCTTGGCCTGTAGGGTGACCGACGATTACTGGTCACTATCCGGCGGACAGCGCCAGCGGGCGCTGGTGGCACGCGCCTTGATCCGCCGGCCTCGGTTACTGATCCTCGACGAACCGACGAACGGACTGGATTTGCCCGCGGAAGAATCACTGTTGGAATTTCTCGCCGCCTTGAACCGTCAAGAACGGTTGACGATGTTGTTCGTCACCCACGACTTGGCGATCGCCGCTCGGTTCGGTAGTCACTTCGCACTTTTTCATGACACCACCGTCACGGCGGGTGTCGGTGAAGACGTGCTTTCGGAACAGACGTTGCAAAAGACGTACGGCCTGAACGTCGTGATTGGTCGCGACCCGGCCGGTACGGCGACAGTGCGGCTGGGCGCCGGAACGGGCACGCGATGATCGAAGAATTTCTCAGCACTTGGTCCTTGTTCAGCAGCACGTATCTCGCGGGTTGGCTGGTGGCGTTCATTTTGGCCGTGACCGGCGTGCTGGTCGTCGCGGAGGACCATGTTTTCATCGGCGCGGCGGTCGCGCAGGCGTCGGCGTTTGGCGTGGCGCTGGCGCTCTCGATCGGCGTCTGGGCGGGCGCCGGGACGGACGACCCACTTCGCTCGAGCGCGGTCGTGTCCGGGGCGGCGGTGGTTTTTTCCATCGCGGCTGCGCTCATGACGGCGCGGACGAACCTTCGGCGCGAAAGTCGTGAGGCGGTCACGGGCTGGGTCTTTCTCGCGTCGGCGAGCGGGTCGATTCTGCTCGTTTCGCGAAACCCACGCGGGACGGAGGAAATTCAACACCTGATGTCGTCGAGCATTCTCGGGGCGACCCCGACCGACGTCTGGTTTTTTTCAATTTTAGCCGGCGCGACGGCGGTACTGCTCGCGTTGACTCACCGCCGTTTGCTGCTGGTCGTGATCGACCCGCCGATGGCGGCGGCAGTCGGAATGCGCCCCGCGCTGTGGTCGGCGGGGTGGTCGTGCTGGCTGGGGCTGGTCATCGGATTGTCGATTCGCTCGTCGGGAATGTTGTACGTCTTCGGTTGCCTCGTCCTGCCCGCCATGATCGCCAAAACCCTTTGCCGCGAGGTCATACCCATGTTCCTGGTCGCTCCGGCGGTCGCGCTGGCGACGACGGTGGCGGCGTTCGTCCTGGCCAATTATTACGACTTCCCGCCCGGGCAGATGGCGGTCTCGCTCTTGGCGATCGTCTACCTCTGCGCCGCCCTCGTGCGCAAGGTCCGCGCGCGATGAGCGAAATCCCCTAGCTCCTAGGCGTTCGGACCAAAGCCATCGCATTTGGCGAAAGCGGAGCCGCCAAGACGCCAAGAGCGCGAAGCAAACGCCAAGTAGGAAAAAACACAATACGGGGAGCCGCCGAGGGCGCAGAGAGTAAAGAGACAGGAAGAGGGAAAACGGATTTTGACCGGAGATTTCACGGTTTCGACGATCTAAAAAATCCCTGTGTGACGCCCTTCCCAGATCCCGATTCTCTCCGCCCTCTGCGGCTCCCGGTATTTTTCCCCTGGCGTTGCCTAATCGCTCCTCGCGTTCTATGCGGCTTCAAATGCGCAGGCTCTGGCGTTTGGACGTAGCAAACCGCGCGTGGATTGCAATCCGTCCTCGTTCAACTGCTTTGCATTTTCAATACACGGTTCACGTCGGCTGGTTCATCATCTGCCCCGTCTTGCGCCGCCAGCTTTTGAGCATCGCGTCCATCGCGCGGTTCGTTCGTGCGGCGGTCGCGCCGGTGCTCGGGCAACGGCTGGCACCGTTCAATTCGTCCACCACCGTTTGAATCAACGGCTGTTGTACGTGCGGCGGGTGGTCGATCGAAAATTCCTGCGTCCCCGCGGGCGTGGTGAGGCGGACGGGTTCGTTCGCGAATGTGGGAAACGAAAGCGTCCCACGACTACCGACGATTTCGACTTGGTCTTTGTGGCTGGACGCGCTGAAGCACCACACACCGGTCGCGACGACGCCGGACTTGAACTCGAAGTCGGCGGCGACGATGTCTTCGGCGTCGTACAGGCCGGCTTGATTTTTGGCGCGTCCTCCGGCGCTACTGAACGCGACGGGTCCGAAGAAATGGTCGAGCAGATCGAGCGTATGACTGGCCAGGTCGACGAATTTCCCCCCGCCGGCGACGTCGACCGAGACGCGCCAAGGGAGCTTGGACTTGTCCGCGTTCGTCTCGTCCGGCGCGGGCGGGCCGTAATACGTGATTGATACGAAGCGCACCTCACCGATCGCGCCCGAGTCGAGCAGTTCCTTCACCTTCACGAAGCGCGGCAGACACCGGCGGTAATACGCGACGAAGAGCGGCACGCCCGCGCTCATGCACGCGCTGACCATCCGTTGACACTCGGCGAACGTCCGGGCCATCGGCTTCTCGACGTACACCGGCTTTCCCGCCGCCGCGACTTGCATGGTGTAGGCCTCGTGCAAATGCGGAGGCGTCGCGATGTACACCGCGTCGACGTCCGGGTCGGCGATCAACTTCGCGGCGTCGTCGTACCAGCGCGGTACGTCGTGCCGCTTCGCGTAATCCGCGGCCTTCGCGCCGTCCCGGCGCATCACGGCAACGAGTGCGCTGTTCGTCGCCTTCTGAAATCCCGGTCCGGATTTCACCTCCGTCACGTCGCCACAACCGATGATGCCCCAGTGGATTGTTCGCATGGGTTACAGTCTTGAAAGAAGGGAAATCTCAAACCTGAGAGGCCAGACACCAAACATATTCCAATACTCAAGGCCCAAACCTCAAAAGGGTGCTTCGTGACACCACTCTTGCGTTTTCGATCCTAGAGGTTTAGTTGATTCCTGGTACTCGGCGCTTGAAAATTCGTCACGCCATTTGCGTGCCTTTTTCGAGTTGCCGCACGACATGCAACAACCCGTGAAGGTGGATCGGCTGTGGCAGAACGTGGAGGTGGGCGGGGCGCAGATGCTTACGGAGTTGCGCGGGGTTCAGCGTGGAGATCGTAGTGACGAGCACGACGTGTAACGGGCGGTCTTGGACCGAGACGCCGCCCAAGACCGTCGAGACGTCGTGGGCCTCGGCGTCGGTGCGTACGTCGGCGAGGAACAAGTCCACCGTGCCCTCTTCGCTCAAAGCAGAGGCCATTTCACCGAGTGTTTGCGACTCGGTCACACTATGACCCAAGTCCGAAAGCAATTGTCGCGCCGACGCCAGCCCGGTCAGCCGGCTGTCGACCGACTCCGACCCCTGCTCGGGCTCGAACGTCAAAACTCGAAGTGTGGGAGCGTCTGGAATCCGCATGATGCAAGTCTCCCAAGACTCAGGGCAGCTTAACCATAGCTCAACCGGCTGTAGAGGGCAATCACAGGCAAAGTTATCATCAGACCGGGGTGCGGTTGCCCGGGCGTGACAGGATCGACCCGCCGATGCCCTTGCGTCGTCCACGCCCGCGACAGACTATATCGCCGCCCGACTCGCCGGAGCCGGGTCGACGGGTGTCGACCTCCGGCCGAGCGGGTGCCTCGCATGTCTCAATTTGGATTGATCTTCTTCGCCCAAACCACCCCGACGCCGACCTCCGGCCTGTCGAGTCTGCCCGCCAACGCGCAATATTTCCTGATGGCGATAGCGATTGCTGCCATCGCGCTGACGGTTTTTCGACCCAAATTCAAAAAGCGGGGTGACCCGCTTAGTCGCCCTGAAAGCGCGGCGAGCCTGTCCCAGCAGCGCGGCGTGGAACGACAGATGCAGAATCTGCTGGTCGATTTATCGGAGATGTCGCGTCAGATCACCGCACAACTCGACACGCGCTCGCTCAAGCTGGAGCTTTTGATCAAGGAAGCGGACGAAAAGATCGCCCGGATGGAGACGCTGGCGTCCCGGCCGAACCCCGACGGGCAATCGACGAACGGTAACGGCCCGTACGGCTTCGGCACGGAAGTCCAGCCCGCGGGCCTCCCGCCGCGCCCGGTGGAGACGTCGAACCTCGCGCCGGCGCCGGAAATCGACGGCCGGCACTTGACGATTTATGCGCTCGCCGACGAGGGGACGTCGGTGCGGGACATCGCGTCGAAGCTGGACCGACCGACCGGGGAAATCGAGCTGATTCTTGCGTTACGCCCGCGCCGGTAGCGGGCGGCGCGACACTTGGCCGATACTATCCAAGCCCCAGTCGCCCGACGTCGGCGCACGGAACGCACATGGTCAAACCGCTCGGCAATCTTATTTCGCTTCTGTTTTTCACCGTCCTCGGCTTGGCCGGCGTGTACGTGTTTCACACGCACTTTTCGACCGACGCCAAACTGCGCGAGCTTGAGGATCAGAAAAAGCAGTTGGAAAACGTCGTCCAGCGCCTGTCGACCGAGCGCCGCGTCGCCAAAATTCTGGTGACCGCGCAGTCGCGCGACGCGGGTGGCGTGCTGTCGACGACGCTGCTCTGGGTCGAGTACGCCCGCGACGGCTCGACGCTACCGGCGCGGAGCTTTATCGTGCGCGGTGAGACCGTGCACATCGACGCGATGGTCATCAAGTTCGAACACGACTTCGTACGGAAAAACGACCCGTTGCGCGGGCACAGCATCGCGCTCTTCACCCGCGCCTACGGCGACGCCGAGTCGCCGGCCACCGCGCAACCGATCGACACGCCGGGCGCGATCCCCGACATCTACCGCGACGCCGACCCGCGCGTCACTGAATTCGAACAGGAATTGTGGCGCAACTTCTGGAAATTGTTCGACGACCCCGCCTACCGCGAAAGTAAAGGCGTCCGCGTCGCGAACGGGCAAGGCGTGTGGGGCCCGTTCAAAAAAGACTTGCTTTACGTCGTCTCCGTCGAATCCGATGGCGGGGTCAATATCACCCCCCAACCCGTCGAGCCGATCTACCGCGAAGCCCTAAAAAACCGGCCCGGCTGACCCGACGTCCACCACTCGCGCCCCACCCACCCGCACTGCCCGGCGGTGCTGGATGCGCCGCAACCGCGAGTGGACCATCGGCAAGACACAACACGCCAACGCCGCCGTCCAGTACGGCGCGACGATCATCGTCTTGGAAAATCCGCCGAACTTAGGTTCACCCAGGCCGATCACTTCGTACGCGAATCTGTTCGACTCGCTCAGCAGCGTCTGCAACGGCACCTCGCTCAGGACTGCGATCGAATGAAACAGCGCCTCTTTCGGCACCATCCTTCCGCGTTCGACCAGCCGCATGTACGACAAACGCCCCGTCTCCGAGCGTAACTTGAACGAGGTCGTCCCGTCGTCGGTTGCAAAGGAGTAACGGTCCATGACCCAGTAGCTGCGCCCCCACATCAGAACGACACCGAACAGCAACACGGTCGAAAGCAGCGACGCGACGCGCAGCGCACTGATCGCCGGATGAGCAGAATGTGCGACAGTCATAAAGGCCGACCTTTCCCCGCAGGCGACTGGTTCTTTCAAAACATATCTTCGGAATAGTGCCACGGCAAACTAAATTTTGAGCCCGACACCGCGCCGCGCACGGCGTCGATCGGCCCGTACAATGTCACGCCATGAAACTGATCGTCAACGGCCAACCGTACGAATGCCCTGCCCCGGCGACGATCCACGACCTGATCGCCCGGCACGGTCTCACTCCCGAGAAGGTCGCGGTGGAACTTAACCGCAGGCTTGTCCGCACGGAACGCTATCCGACCGAGCTGAAAGAAGGCGACGAAATCGAGATCGTCACGTTCGTGGGCGGGGGGTGACTCGGCGACGGGGCGTCGATAAGATTCGGGCATGGCCACGCTGACCGTCTCCCTACCGGACGACCTGCTGAACGCGGCGCGACGAAAATTACTCGCCGATCGCGATACACGGTCGGTTGAAGAATTCGTCCTGTCCGCGTTGCACGGGCTGGCCGATGAAGACGTGCCGCTCGACCAAGCTCTTGAGGCCAAGGCGCTCGAAGCTCTTGATTCTCCGTTGCTCGATGGACACACGATCGATTGGGACGCAAAGCTGGTGGCCGTCAACGCGCGCCGGGCCGGGCGGCAATGAATCGAGGGGACGTTCAAGTTCGTGCATCGGCGGAGTCCGACATTGACGAGATTGTCCTTCATATTCTGATCGACAACCCCGATGCCGCCACGCGGTTTTTGGGCGTGGTGAAGGGGTGCTTTTCGATGCTCGCCGGATTTCCCCTTGCGGGCACGCGGCGGCCCGGTCGTGATCCCCGCCTGGCAAATCTCCGTTGCTGGCCGATCGGGGGTAGGTTCAAGAACTACCTGATTCTGTATCTTCCGACCGAATCCGGCGTCGAAATCCTTCGCGTCGTCCACGGTGCCCGAGACGTCGACACGCTGATCGACGACACGCCCGAGTGAACCCGCCGGAGTCTGCTCCGCGAAATTCGATGCCAAAACCCCTAGAATTGGCAGGCATGACTTCTTTCAGAATCGGAACCTTCGACGTCCAGAGCCGCCTATTCGTCGGTACGGGCAAGTACGCCAGTTACGACCTGATGCAAAGGGCGCTCGACGCATCCGGCTGTCAGGTTGTGACGGTGGCGGTCCGGCGCGAGCGCTTGATCGACGCACAGGGGCGAAGCCTGCTCGACCACCTGGACCTGAGCCGTTACATCATCCTCCCCAACACCGCCGGTTGCTTCACCGCCGAGGACGCGATCCGGGTTTCGCTACTGGGGCGTGACCTTCTGGAAAAGCAGAAAAACGCAGGTGCCGGCTGGGTGAAACTGGAAGTGCTGGGCGACAAGAAAACGCTCCTGCCCGACCCCGTCGGTACGATCGAAGCGACGCGTGAGCTGGTGAAAGAAGGCTTTACGGTATTGGCCTACACCAGCGACGACCCGCGCGCCGCCGTCCGCATCAAGGAAGCCGGCGCCGCGAGCGTCATGCCCGCGGGCAGCCCGATCGGCAGTGGTCAGGGCGTGCTCAATCCGCTCAACATCAGCCTGTGTCTTGAACTGCTCAAAGACGGAGACCCGACGTACCCCGTCATCGTCGACGCCGGCGTAGGCTGCGCCAGCGACGTCGCGATCGCGATGGAACTCGGGGCCGACGGCGTGCTGCTCAACACCGGCATCGCCCACGCGAAAGACTGCGTGAAAATGGCAAACGCAATGAAACATGCACTTGAGGCCGGGCGGCTTTCGTACGAATCAGGTCGAATCCCGAAAAAGCGCTACGCGACGGCGAGCAGTCCGTTCGAAGGCGTCATTAGCTACATTCCCGGTGAATAAGGCGCGCCGGCACCGTTAGCCGACATGCGTTGCGTCTTGGATCGGATCACAGGGGAGTTCAGTTCGGAGTGTGTTGTGCTTCAAGATTTGCCCGATTCTAGAAAGCCCACCGGCGGGTAGGTCGTGATCTGAAGGAGGCCGCGTGATTTCATACATCGAAGAACCCGCCCGAAGCGTGCCCGTGGCGCACGACTGCGACCTGTGCGTGGTCGGTGGTAGTTGCACCGGCGTGTTCGCCGCCGTGCGCGCGGCGAGGCTGGGGCTTTCGGTCTGCGTCGTCGAACAGAACGTGATCTTCGGGGGCGTCGCGACGGCGGCGCAGGTGAACGAGTGGCACTCGATTTACGACGCGAATTTCCAAACCGTCGTCATCGGCGGACTCACGATCGAACTGATCGACCGCCTGAAAAAGCGCGACGCCGTGCGCGAGCTGCCGCGTGGCGGGCGCGGGCAGTTTCGCTTCAACAGCGCGGAGATGGCCGGTGAACTGGACCGGCTGGTCGTCGAGAACAATATTCGTCCGTTCCTGCGCGCCACGTGCGTCGGCGCGGTACGAGACGGCGAGCGCATCCGCGCGGTGGTGATCGAGGACAAGTCCGGCCGCCGGGCGATTGCCGCGCGGTTTTTCATCGACGCCTCGGGTGACGGCGACCTGTTGCGCCGCGCCGGATTCGGTGCGTATCAGGCGCAGCAGCTTCAACCGGTGAACCTGCAAGCCGTCGTCGCGAACTTCGACGCCGCCAGAGCCGAAGCGCCCGATGGGGACTGGTGGAAATCCGTCCGCGACCTGTCCGAACAACATGGTTATCCGACGACGACCGCCAGCCCCTGGCCGTTCGACGTGCCGGGCGCGCCGGGGCTGACGAACGTGTTCGGCCCGCGTGTCAGCGGGGTCGACGGGAGCAACGCCGACCACGTCACGACCGCGCTGATCAACGGCCGGTCGTATGTCCGCGCGCTGGCGGACATGACGCGGGCGCGCCTGAACGTCCCCCTGCCGATCGTCGCGTGGGCGCAGGCGCTGGCGGTACGACAGACCTGGCAGGCGAAATGTCACCACCAACTCACCGGTGACGAACTGCTGGGCGGCGTGAAGTTCGACGACGCGATCGCCAACGGCACGTACCCCGTCGACGTGCACCACCCCGGCGGGACGTACCTGCGCTACCTCGACGGGCGCGAGGAAATCGTCGGCCCGGATGGTTCGCATCGCTGGGGGCGCTGGCGCGACGCGTCCACACCCACGCCGCGCTGTTATCACGTCCCGTACCGCGCGATCCTTCCGAAAGACGCCGCCAACCTGCTGGTCGCCGGTCGCCTGCTCGACGCCGACGCCGACGCGTTCGGCGGGGTGCGCGTGATGGTCAACATGAACCAGACCGGCGAGGCCGCCGGCGTCGCCAGTGTGATCGCGCTGCGCACGACGAACGACGTGCGGACGATCGACATCGGCAACCTCCGCCGGACGCTCGGCGAAGGTGGGTCGGTGGTTGTCTAGTCGGGCATCACGCGGGCATTTCCCGGTGGCCGCCGAGCCGACCCTGATCGCCCCCGCGCAGACGCCGGCAGCACCCGCTGCGACGGAAACGCCCACGACCTGAACCTTGACCGGAGTGCGGGCGTAGTCCAAGCTGATGGATGTGAATACGCTCGCGCCCCCGTCCGTTCGATCCCCCGAGTTGCTCTCCCCCGCCGGCGATTGGGAGGCCATGCGCGCGGCGGTCGCGAACGGCGCGAACGCGGTTTACTTCGGGTTGGAAAATTTCAACGCCCGTCACCGCGCGACGAATTTCACGCTCGAAGAGTTGCCGCAGATCGTCGACTACTTGCACGACCGGAACGTCAAGGGTTTCGTGACGTTCAACACGCTGATCTTTTCCGACGAGCTTCCCGCAGCGTCTGATTACGTGAAAGCGATCGCGGCGTCGGGCGTGGACGCGGTCATTGTTCAGGACTTGGGGTTGGCGAACCTGATCCGGCTCATGTGTCCGACGCTGCACGTGCACGGCAGCACGCAGATGACGCTCACCGAACCGCGCGGCATCGAATTCGTCCGCAAACTCGGCGTGAAGCGCGTCGTACTGGCGCGCGAGTTGTCGATCGACGACATCCGCAAAATCGTCTCCGGCACGGACATGCCGCTCGAGGTCTTCGTCCACGGCGCGCTCTGCGTCGCGTACTCCGGCCAATGCCTCACGTCCGAAGCCCTCGGCGGGCGCAGCGCCAACCGCGGGCAGTGCGCTCAGGCCTGTCGGCTCCCGTACGACCTGATCGTCGACGGCGTGTTCAAAGACCTCGGTGAAAAAGCGTATCTTCTCAGTCCGCAAGATTTGGCCGCGTACGATCTCATTGCCGACCTGACCGAACTGGGAGTGGTCAGTTTCAAAATCGAAGGCCGGCTCAAAAGCGCGCACTACGTCGCGGCGACGTCGCAGACTTACCGTCAGGCGATCGATGCCGCGAAGGCGAACGCGAAATTTCAGATCACCGAAACGCAGCGCGCCGGTCTGGAGCAGACGTTCAGCCGCGGGTTCACGCACGGATTTTTGTCGGGCGTGAACCACCAGACGCTTGTGGCGGCGCGGTTCCCGAAATCGCGTGGCCGGCGCGTGGGAACGGTCATCGCGGTGAAGCTGCGCACGATCGTGGTCAAAGTGGAAGGCGCGACAAACGCGCCCGCGCCGCTCAAGCCCGGCGACGGCGTGGTCTTCGACGAAGGCCACCCGGAGCAGGACGAACAAGGCGGGCGGGTTTTCTTTGTTAATCCTGACGGGCCGGGCAGACTCGAAATCGAGTTCGGACAAGGCGACGTGAATCTGGCTGCCGTCTCGGTCGGCGCGATCGTCTGGAAGACCGACGACCCGGCCCTGCGTAAACATCTGGAACACACCTACGCGCGCGACGTCGTCGTGAACCGTCGCCCGATCGACGCGGTGTTATCGGCGCACGTCGGACACAAGCTCACCGTCACGTTGACCGAAGGCGCACGCTCGGCGAGCGCGAGCTGGGACAAGCCGCTCGAACCGGCGCAGAAATTCCCCGTGACCGAGCAGGTCGTGCGCGAACAGCTTTCGCGCCTCGGCGACACGCCGTTCGAACTGCGCCACCTCACGCTCGACGTCGTCGGCGGGCCGATGGTACCCAAGTCGGTCCTGAACGACCTGCGCCGACAAGCCACCGAGCAACTGCTCGTCGGCAGGGACACGTCGCGCGTGCACGAGATCGTCCGGCCGGACGCGCTGCACCACTTGCGCGAACGTGCCCTCCGGCTCCCTCTCCCCGGGGGAGAGGGTTGGGGTCAGGGCTTTCAGGAATCACAGACGAATGTCGGGGGAAT
>Ga0163144_10014350_pt1 | contig 16456 bp, 9 predicted proteins | sample OliLak19BULKMAT1_FD_123175 | JGI IMG/M metagenome (GOLD analysis project Ga0163144, IMG submission 123175) | Freshwater microbial mat bacterial communities from Lake Vanda, McMurdo Dry Valleys, Antarctica - Oligotrophic Lake LV.19.BULKMAT1 | ecosystem: Environmental > Aquatic > Freshwater > Lake... | reverse complement strand
TACGTCCAGTTCTCGACGATCAGGCCGGGCACTTTCGAGAAGTGTCGGACGTTATTCGAGACGAGTACGCAACGCAGAGTCACCGCGTGTGCCGCAATCAGGACGTCGAACTCGCCGATCGGTGTTCCTCGCTCGGCGAGGATGTTCCCGAGTCGTCCGAACTCGAGCGCCGCCGCGTGGTCGAACGCCGCGACCTCGACCGCTTCAATGAAAGCGTCAATGAGTGCGTGGAGTCGCTTTGACGCTTTGCGCTCCGCGCCGAACCGAAGTTCTGCGGCAGTGATCGCGCTGATGCAGATCTCCGACGGACGGTGACCGCGGATCCGCTCGCCGACGTTGCCGTGCCCGCGCAAGGCGTAGCTCACGCTGTCGGTATCGAGAAGAAACTGCTTCACGATCGCTCGAATGGATTGGGGCTCGAGCCCAGCACTCGCGTGGCTGGCCGCGGGATGTCTTCGCTCCACGCGCCCAAGCAACCGAGGAACGCTGCCGACCACTCATCAGCGGGCTCCAAGATGACCTGGTTGCCGACGCGGCGGACGATCACCTCATCTTGGTCGTCGTCGAACCGGCAGGACTTCGGGAGCCTCACGGCCTGGCTGCCCCCGTTCTGGAAGATCTTCGCCCGCTCGCTCATCGGAAGGAGTATATACGCACGTATATACTTGTCAAGTCGGTGGGCCTGGCGCCTCTCGACCCTGGCTCGGCGGTGCCCCCGGACGCCCCGGGACGCCCCGGGACGCCCCTCGGGACGCCCCCTGTTTTGCCGGAGCGTCGACGCCTCCAGGTCCGCCCCTCCCGTCAGCGATCCTCCGCACTGCTGCCCAACGAATAGGCGTTTAGCGCCGGAGCGGATCTTCTGGGGACAGGGGATAGGAGTGTGATTCCAATGATTTTGGAGCGTTGCGCGTAGCGTCTCGGGCACGGGGCGGGCCGGTTCCGTAGGTGGGTGCTTAGGCGTTTTGAAGCGCGAGCCGGCGGAGGGCGGGCGAGCCGCGGTGGCTGTTGGGAGCCGTCGAGGTAAGCGGGTCTACGGTGCAGCGGAGAGAGTCGGTGTCGAGCGAGGGCGACGAGGTTTGCTGGTGCGGTGTGTATCGTGGGAAGGCGAGTGCGTGGTGGACGCAGGGCCGACGCGAGGAAGTGGGCGCGCGAGGGCCCAAACCGGCTGTGGCTCGAGGAGTCAGGGCTCGTCGACGCGACGGTCCGAGCTGAACTGGATCGGTTGACCGAGAAGCGGATCGGCCGCCAGCGACCTCGTCGATTCGACCGGGAAGAGCGAGTCCACTAAATGCGACCCGATCGCTCGCCGTCGCGTGCCGCGGTACCGTGCGCGGCGCATGCACGTCGTCGTCACCGGAGCGAGCAGTGGGATCGGCGAGGCACTCGTCCGCGAGTACGCCGGTGCCGGCGCGAAGGTGACGATGGTCGCGCGGCGCAAGGCGCTGCTCGACGCGCTCGCGATCGATCTCGGTGACACCGTGCGCGTGCAGGTCGCGGATCTCGGCGACCCTACCCAGGCGACCGCATGGATCGACGATGCGATCGCCGCGTTCGGGCCGATCGACGTGGTCATCAACAACGCGGGCGTGCAGATCGTCGCGCCGACGCAGGACATCTCCGTCGAGAAGCTGCGCAACCTCCTCGAGGTCGATCTGTTCGCGCCGCTCGCGATCATCGCGGTGCTCCTGCCGAAGATGCTCGCGCGAGGCAGCGGTGCGATCGTCAACATCTCGTCGCTCGCCGCGCTCGCGCCGACGCCGGGCATGGCCTACTACAGCGCGGCGAAGGCCGGCATCGGTGCGGCATCCGAGTCGCTGCGCGGCGAGCTGCGGCGCACGCCGATCAAGGTCGTCACTGTGTATCCCGGCCCGGTCGACACACCGATGGCTCGCGCGGCGTACGAGGTCGTGCCGCCGACCGTGGCGGTGAAGATGCTGCCCGAAGGCAACGCTCCCCAGCTTGCGCGACGGATCCGCCGCGCAGTCGAGCGCAAGAGCGCGCGGGTGATCTATCCCTGGGCGTACACGCTCGCGCGACACACACCTGCGATGACGCGCATCTTCATGGACGCGTTCACGCCGGTGCCTGCGTCGCAGCTGCCCGCGGCGAAGGAAGAGCTCGGTCGCGATCACTCCCCGTGAATGCGCGCCGCCACCACTTGTCGTGGCAACGCGCGCACGAAAGCTGATAGAGCTGGGCGGTGCTTCACCGACTGGTTTGCGTGACCCTCGTCGTGGTCGCTGCGTGCTCCGACCCGGCCGCGCCTGCCGGCGACGCGACGAGCGCCGGCTCGGATCCGACGACGACGTCCCCGACGAGCGCGATGACGGCGACGACCGCCACCGAGACCACGGTGGGCACCGAGGATCCGACCGACGCGGCGAGCACGACGAGCGGCGCGGACACGACCGGCGACACCGGCGATCCAGACATGTGGCGCGGTCGCGGCCCGCACGGCGTCGGTCACATGACGACGGAGCTCGCGCTCGTCGACGGTCGCATGGGCCTCGTGCAGTGGTGGTATCCGACGCAGGGCAAGGGCGAGGGCGAGCCGGTTGCGCTCGAGGATCTCGAGCCCGCCGGGCCGAACCACGACACGCTCGCTGGTCTCGTCGCGGATGCGCCCGAGCCGTGCACGCGCAAGTGGGTGCTCTCCCTCGGCGCCGCGGAGCCGCTCGAAGGTCAGTTTCCCGTCGTCGTGTTCTCGCACTGCAACAACTGCACGCGCTACTCGAGTGCGTTCATCGCCGAGCAGCTCGCGAGCTGGGGTTTCGTCGTCGTCGCGCCCGATCATGCCGGCAACACGCTGTTCGACGAGCTCGCGGGCATGAGCGTCGGCGTGAGTCCGGCGTTCCTCGCGACCCGCGGCGACGACATCGGCCGCGTGATCGATGCGATCGAAGCGGATGGTGCGGATGTCCCCGAGTCGCTGCAGGGCCACCTCGACATCGCGCGCCTCGGCGTGATGGGCCACTCGTTCGGATCGGTGACCGCGGGGTGGGTGGCCGAGCGTGACGATCGCGTGCGTGCGACGGTTGCGATCGCGGCGCCGATGGAAAATCCGCTCTTGCCCGGCGTCACGATCGCGAACATCGACACACCGGTGCTGATGCTGCTCGCGCAGGAGGACAACAGCATCCTCGAGATCGGCAACAACCTGCTGCGCGGCAACTACGACGACGCGGCCGCCCCCGCGTGGCTCGTCGAGTTCGTCGATGCCGGCCACTGGTCGTACTCCGACATCTGCGCGCTCGTCGATGCGTTCGATCCGGGCTGCGGCGAGGCGACACGGCAGACCAACGGCGAGCCGTTCACGTACGTCGACATCGACGAGACCCGCGCGCGCTCGAGCGACTGGATCTCGACGTTCTTCGCCGCGTACTTGCTCGAGGATGCGGACGCACAGGCGTGGCTCGCAGCGCCGCCGGCCGACGACGCCATCACGGTCGAATCAAAGCCATAGCGCGGCGACGCCGACCATCGCCATCGCGAGCACCACTCACGCGAACGGGTCGCACACGCCGCGCGTCGGATGGCCGATGTCGAGGCAGTCCTCGACCGGTCCGCACTCGAAGGTGCCGAGCGTGCAGAAGTTCGTGCACGAGCCCGCGTAGCACGAGAAAAGGATGTCGCAGTCGGTCCCCTCGACACACGGGGCGAACAGGTTGCCGCACGCATCGCAGCTCTCGCACAGGCCATACTCCGCGGTCGCGAATCGACACACCGCGATGCCGGGGCACGATTGCAGATCGCCGGGGTAGTCGCACTGCTCGCCACCGTCGGGGATGTCGAGGTCGGGATCGAGCGGGGTACCCGACGCGGTGTCGGTGCCGTCGCTGCTCGATCCGAGATCCGTCACCGAGGTGTCCTCGTCGGTCACTGCGCTGCTCGTGTCGGCGGGCGCGTCGGACGTCGAATCGTCGCTGGGATCGGGCGTGTCGCTCGACGTGTCGTCGGGCTGGTCGCCGCTCGCCTCGCTGCTCGCTTCGACATCGCCGGTGCCCGCACTCGTCGCCGTACTCGACGCCGTGCTCGACGCCGTCATCGCGACCGTCGCCGATCCGCCGGTGTCGGGGAACGATCCGCCGGGCCCGACAGTGCAGGCCGACAACGCGAGGATCAAAGGCACGAGCGGATGCACGGGGGTGCAGGGGGGGGGTACAGGGGAGACGTCGCGACGCGGCCGCGGTTGCAGCTACGGGCGACCTTGTGCGGCCGTGAACTGCTGGCGGCACACGCGGCAGCGGTACTGCTTCGCCAGCGGCTGGTACTGCACGCGACCGCAGTGCGGGCACGTCAAGCGCGCGGAGCCGAGTACGACCATCGTGGACGAGCGTAGCACACTGGCGCGCGCTGCTATGCTGCGCACCAGACGGGCATGGACCGCTTTCTCGACACCGTGCAGGCGCTCGTGGACGAGCCGATCGGTGGCGAGCTGCTCGGCATGGGTCCGGCGGTCGCGATCGCGGCGCTGCGCGACGGCACGTTCGCGATGGTGGTGTCGGCACGGGCGGGCAACGCGGAAGACGTCGAGGCGCTCGCGCGCGACTTCGTCAAGGAGAACTCGGGGCAGAACCTGAAGCTCATCGCCGTCGGCGGTGATGCCGAGCATCGCGCCGCGCTCGAGCGAGTGCAGCCCGCGATGATGATCGGCCGCGTGGTCCAGGTGTTCGCGATCGATCGCACCGGCGAGGCCTGGGCCGGTGCGCGCTCGCGACTCGAATCGCCCGTCGGTGCAGCGCTCGTCGTTGTCGCTGCGCGCACCGAGCCGCGCGTGATCGATCCGCAGACCCTGCGTGCCAAGATCGTGGTCCCGACAGCAGAGGATCGGGCTCACGCCGAGGACGCGCGCGAGTTCGTCGAGAGCACGCGCCGTGGAGTGCCGCACGCGACGATCGCCGCGATCGCGATCATCGTGATCATGTTCGGCCTCGAGTGGATGTGGGGTGGCACCGAGCTGGTGCCGACGCTCGTGCGCATGGGTGCAAACGGGAGCTGGGCGCTCGAGGGCGAGCCTTGGCGCCTTGTGTCGAGCGCGTGGCTGCACGCCGGGCCGTTGCACGTGCTGGTGAACGCGTACGTGCTGTTCAGCCTCGGCGGATTCCTCGAGCGCATGTTCGGCTCGCCACGCTTCGTCGTGCTCTACGCCGCCGCGGCGCTCGGCGGCGGCATCGCGAGTGCATTTTTGTCCGACGCGTCCCTCAGCGTCGGCGCATCCGGTGCGATCTGGGGCGTGCTCGGAGCCTCGGTTGCGCTCGCGTGGCGTCCCGCGGATCTCGTGCCGGCCGCGGTGCTGCCGGGGTTCCGGCGCAACGCGGTCGTCAACGTCGTCATCAACGTCGCGATCTCGTTCGCACCGAACATCGACATGATGGCGCACTTCGGCGGCGGCATCGTCGGTGCACTGCTCGTGGTCAGCGGCGGTATCACGCGCGGCGTCGGCAAAGGCACGACGGCGTCGAGTCGGCCGTGGATGGTCGGCGCCGCGGTCGCGGGCATCGTGATGATCGCCGCGCCGATCGTCGCGCTCGTGGTCGGCCGCCCATGGCTGCTGTTCGCGCCCGGCGACACGACCCACGAGATCGGCGACGACGCGACCATCCGTCTGCCGACGCAGCTCGGCGATGCGCGCGTGACGAAGGAAGGTTCGATCACGTACGTCGACGTCGGCGATGCGCTCCGCGATCGCGGCGCTGTGGCGATCGTCGTCAAGCGATTCGAGGTCCCGCTGGCGCCGGCGGACCTCGACCCCGCGTTCGAGCAGCTCCAGGCCGAGGTGACGCAGAAGCCCGAGGCCGGGGTCCAGCTCGGCGAACGCGAGATCGAGACCAGCAAGGGGCCACGATCGTTCATCGAGCGCTATCGGTTTCCCAACGGCCTCGGGTTGCTGCAGATCCATCAGCTGCACGCGAATGCGAGCGTGCGGATCGAAGCCATCTACTGGCACGAGCGCAGCGACACCGCGGGCGAGCTGCAGGCCGCCGCGCGCACGCTGACGATCCCCTGACGCGCGCTACTGCAAGAACGCGCGGTGCATCGCGACGGTGAGCCGCTCGACGTCCTCGTCCGCGCAGAACAGCGTCGCGCGCAGAGGTGACGTCGCCATCGCCTTGATCGCGACGCCGATGCCGGCGGCGATCGATCGGGTCTTCGCGAGCGCAGCGGCGTTGCGGCCGAAAAAGTCGCCGACGACCGACACCGCACCGCAGCTCTCCTCGATCTCGACCTGGCCCATGAGCTGCGCGCGCACGGTCGCCCAGTCCGGGACATCCGCGAGGCCGAACCACAGATCGGCGATCTCGTGGTCGGCATCGAGGTGCAGCACCGGCAGCGACGCAGCCGCAGCCGCGGCGAGCATGCGATCCATCGAGTGACCACCGAACGCGCGCAGCCGCACGAGGTTGCGATAGCCCGCGACACCCGAGAGCGCGCGATCGGTGGTGATGTTCTCGTCGCGATCGATGCGCGTGCCCGCGCCTTCGCTGAACGTCGCACGGGCATACAGCGCGACGCCGGTGCGGCGGGCGAACTCGACCGACTCGGCGTGCAGCACCTTCGCGCCGTGCGACGTGAGCTCGAGCATCTCTTCGTGCGAGATCGACTCGATCAGCTCGGCGGCGGACACGACCCGCGGATCGCCCGTGTACACGCCGTCGACGTCGGAACAGATCTCGCAATACTCGGCCCGCAGCGCGCCGGCGAGCGCGACGGCGGTGGTATCCGAGCCGCCGCGGCCGAGCGTGGTGACCTCGCGCTTGTACGAGACGCCCTGGAAGCCCGCGACGATCACGATGCGTCCGCGTGCGAGCTCGTCCTCGACACGGAACGGTCGCACCTCGAGGATCCGCGCGCCGGAGTGCCGATCGTTGGTGAGGATGCCGGACTGCGATCCGGTCAGCGAAATCGCCTCGTGACCGAGCTCCTGGATCGCCATGCACAGCAGCGCCATGCTCGCTCGCTCGCCGCACGACAGCAGCATGTCGAGCTCGCGCCGCGAGGGCGATGCCGAGATCTCGGTCGCGCGCGCCATCAGCTGATCGGTCGTCTTGCCCATCGCCGACACGACCACGACGACCTTGTGGCCCGCGAGCTTGGTCGCAACGACGCGCGCGGCGACCTTGCGAATGCGCTCGACGTCGGCGACCGACGAGCCCCCGTACTTTTGGACCACCACCGTGGCGGGGATCGTTGCGGGGACCGAGGGGGTCGCGGGCACCGGCGTGGTCATGGCCGGACGCTACCGCAAGCCGGGCGGGCTCGGGTGACGAGGCCGCCACACCGCGGTTGCGGCCATCGGTCAGCAACGACGCGTGCGCCGACGCATCCTTGCTGGTTTCGCCGCGCGCGCGACCGGCTCGGCAATTGCGCGTCTCCATGGGGCGTTGTTCGGCGGCTTGGCACCGGTGTCTCCACGTTTCCAGGTCGAGCTGCGGGTCGCCGGCCGCCTCGTCGAATCCACGAGCTGCGGCAGGGCCCTGACGATCGGCGAGGGCGGCGGGCTCGTCGTCCCTGGTCTCGGTGGCGAGGTGCCGCTCGTGCAGGACGGTCGCGTCGTCGAGTGTGCCGGTCTGCGCGGTGAGACCGACGGCGTGCGCGGCGCGTGGGTCGTCGCCGCGCATCCGGAGATCACGATCACGATCGAGCCGCTCCTTGCGGTGGTCATCGAGCGCGGACGATGGACGACGATCCCGACGCGCGAGACGGTGGTTGCCGGGATGCTCGCATGTTGTCTTGCGGGATTGCTCGGCCGCACTGCGATCGCCGGATCGCTGACGGAGCCCGAGCGCGAGATCGTGCCGGAGGAGACCGCGATCGCGTTGGCGATCTACGCGGCGCCGAGTCCCGAGCGCGTGTTCGTACCGCCGACGATCAGCTTCGCGCCGATCGAGGTCGTGCCCGAAGTCGTGCCGCCACCGCCGGTTCCACCACCAGCGCCGCCGCTGCCCGAGCCGGTGACGAGCGCCGACATCGGCGACGGTCTCGATGCGATGGTGGTGCCGTCGACGGTGGCCGAGTCACGCAAGCGCCGACGCGGCAGGTCGAAGGATCGGATGGCGAGGGTGTTCGAGTCGTCGTCGTCGTCGTTGTCCGCGATGGTCGACGTCATCGAAGCGTCGAACGTCATGCAGTTGGAATCGTTCGTCGAGATCACGGGCGGGGCGGGGATCGCCGACATGCAACTCGAGCCGCTGCACGAGCTGCGAGCCGACGAGGGTGGCGTGGAAGAGGGGGGGCTCGGTGGTGTCGCGGGCGGCGTCGTCGGTGGCACCGGAACCCAGGCCGACGTCGCGATCGACGTCCCGCAGGCGCTGCCGACGAAGATCGAAGCGCCGACGACCGATCCGTTCAGCGGCGGCTTCACGCTCGACGATGCGTTCGCGGGTCATCCCGCGCTCGCGAAGGACCAGCCCGGCACGCTCGTCGCGGTGTTGCACACGACCAAGGGCACGATCCGCTGCGAGCTGTTCGAGGATCGTGCGCCGCGCACCGTCGCGAACTTCGTCGGCCTCGCGCTCGGTACCCGACCCTCACTCGATCCCGCGACCGGCACCTGGCGCTCGCGCAAGCTGTACCAGCGCACGATGTTCCATCGCATCGTCCAGGGCTTCGTGATCCAAGGCGGCGATCCGCTCGGCACCGGCAGCGGCGGGCCGGGCTACACGATCGCCGACGAGATCGATCCCGATCTCCGTCACGACGCTGCGGGCGTATTGTCGATGGCGAACCGGGGTCACGACACCGGCGGGAGTCAGTTCTTCGTCACGCTCGACAAGGCGCCGCACATCGACGGCACGTCGACGGTCTTCGGTCGCTGCGATGTCGACGTGGTGCGCCAGATCGGCGAGGTCGCCGTCGACCAACGCTCGCGGCCCGTCGAGCCGGTGACCTTGCGACGCGTCGAGCTCGTCCGCGAGACGCGACACGAGCCGCGAAGCCAAACGCCGAGCGAGCCGCCGAGCGGGCCGCCGAGCGAGCCGCCGAGCGAGCCGCCGAGCGAGCCGCCAAGCCGAACGCCAAGCGAGCCGCCGCGCGAGTGATGCCGGCGCACCACACTAGTGCTCGATCGCGCTGCGCAGTTCGCCATGCAGTGCTGCGCGACTTGCCAAAACTAATGACCGCGCGACGAATCGCAGCACCGCAGCGATCTCGCTCGCATGTCGCGTGTTAGCGTGCGACCGCGCTCGCCGTATCCTCGGTGCGCGGAGGTCGATCGCAGATGGCTGGGTTCGTTGCTACTACTCACGCGCGCTCGCTCACCACGTCCACGTCCACGCGTGTCGTCGTGCTACCACCACCGCCGGTCGGTGGCATGCGAACGCTCGAGCGGTTACGCGGTGAGTTCGACGACAACCTGCCGACGCTGCGACTGCCGCGGATCGGTACGCGCGTGCTGCTGCGTGATGTCGCCGCGGCGCGCAAGCTCGCGCTCGCCGAGCTCTCGCGCAAGAGCGATGGCATCCCCGTCGCAATCGTGCCCGACACGACCCACGAGCTGTCCGCACGCGACCTCGAGATCGAGACGGAGGAACCGGAGGTCTTCGTGCAAGACGTGGTGATCGACGAGAGCGCGCAGGTCGACACGCGCGATCTGTGGCCGCTGCCGAGCGGCCCGATCTCGATCGCACCGCGCGTCGTCACCAACGACGTCACGACGCCGCGGATCCTCGTGCTGCGCGAGCGCACTGCGGAGTATCCCCGCGCCGCGATGCCCATGACCTCGGTCGAGATCTCGCTGGCGCCGCTGCTCCAGGCGTCGCTCGGGCCTGGCTACCACGAGACCAGGGTGCTCGAGCTCGAGCAGGAGCCGCGCGTGCGTCGGCCGTGGCGCGGCGTCATCTTGGGATTCGCAGCAGGTACCGTGCTCGCGCTCGTCGCCGCGGCGACGGTGCAGCCTAACGAGCGCGCGACACCCGTCGCGCCGACACTCGCGGGGCTCGATCGCGCGATCGAGTTCGTGCAACCGAAGCCCACGCCGCCGCGGCTGGTGCCGATCGGTGGACCGCCCGTGGTCGTGCCGCTCGTGCTTCCGAGCGCGCCGCCGCCGTCGCTCGCGACACCGCCGAGCCCGCCGCTGGTCGTCGCGATCGCTTCGACGCCTCGTGCTGCCCCGGCGCGCGTGCGCTCGCGATCGAGACGCGTCGAGGAAGAGTCGTACGAGCCCGAGGTGGTCACGACACCGGTTGCGATTGGGGTCGCGGTCATGCCCGCGAACGACGGCGCCGCGCTGCTGCGCGATGCCGAGCGCGCCTTCGCGAGTGGCCGCCATGCGACGGCGCTGCTCTACGCAGATCGCAGTCGCGCTGCAACGAACGATCCTCGGGCGACGCGCATTGCAGCGCTCGCCGCGTGTCAGCTTCGTCGCGTCGCGAAGGCAGAGGCGGCCTGGCTCGCGCTGCCGCAGGGCCAACGCACGAGCGTCCGCAACGCGTGTCTGAAGCACGGCGTCGAGCTCGGCGCGCCGAAGCTCGCGGCCGCTACGACACCGCGCACCTGATCACGGAACGAGGATCACGGCGCCGCCGGCCGGCACGGTGATCGTGACGTCCCCGCCACCGTCGACTGTCGCGCCCGCTCCACCGAGCACGTCGTCGAGCATCGTGCCGGGGTCGAGCCCGAGCTGCACGACGTCGACCTCGATCTGCTGCTCGGTACCCGCGCGGGTCAACGCGACGATCGCGGCGTCGCCCGGGCCGACGTGCCGCGCGAACACCAGCGTGTCCTCGGTCGCGCCGAGCGAGAGGTAGTCGCCGCGCCGCAGCGCGAGCACCTCTTGTCGCGCTTGGCCGAGCTCACGCACGAACGCCAGCGTGTCCGACTCGTCGGCGGACAGGTCGTCCTGGTCACGCCACATCAGGCGGTTGTTCGGATCGCTGCCACCCCACTGCCCGTACTCGTCGCCGTAGTACATGAGCGGTGCGCCGGGCAGGCCGAGCAGCCACGCGAACGCGACGCGGGCGCGGCGATACGGCTCGCCGTCGCCGGGCGCGACGGCGGTGTTCGACCACTGATTGCCGGGGATGCCGCGATCGTGCGCAGGGTCCTGGCCGCGGTAGTCCGCGATCGTCGCAAAGCGAGCGGTGTCGTGACTGCCGATGTACGGCGTCATCACGGCGCCGTCGGGCCACTTCGACTGGCCGTGATCGAACCAGTAGTCGGCGTGCAGCATGCCGTTGTCGCCGTACGCGAACACTCGGTACGACACGCCGTGATACAGCACGAAGTCGAACTGACCATCGAGCCCATGCGGCCCGACGTAGCGCGAGATGGTCCCGTAGTTCTCGTCGTTGCACGGGTCGGGGCAGTCGTTCCAGCCCATCGCCGTCTCGCCCATCAAGAAGTAGCGCGTGCCGGCGGTCTCGAAGCCCTCGCGCACAGCGGCCGCGAGGTTGCGGGTTGCGGCCTCTTCGACGTGCTTCACCGCGTCGACGCGCAGGCCGTCGAGGTCGAACGTGTCGAGCCACCACACCGCGTCGTCGACGAACGCCGCGTTCGCCTCGGGCACGCGGTGATCGATGTCCGGCAGGTACTCCGTGAACGTGCACTCGAGCGCGTTCGCGGTCCAGTCGCAGCCGGGCGTCCCGCACACGCAGCCGGTGCGGAACCACTCGGGGTGCTGGGCGACGTAGGTGTGGTCCTCGTGGACGTGGTTGATGACGTAGTCCTGCAGGATGCGGATGCCGTGCGCGTGGGCAGCCGCGACCATCTCGCGCAGCGCTGCTTCACCGCCGAGCCGCGCGTCGACGGTGCGACCTTCGATCGGCCAGTAGCCGTGGTAGCCGGTGACGAAGTGCACGCCGTCGCTCGCGAGGTACGCGGGCTCGGGGTTCTCGTGGAACGGCGACAGCCAGATCGCGCGCACGCCGAGCGCGTCGAGCGAGCCGTCCTCGATCGCCTCGCGCACGCCTTCGAAGTCGCCGCCGAAGAAATCACCGCGTGGATCCGCGTTCGGCGTCGGACCGGGATCGTTGCCCGCGTCGCCGTTCTTGAAGCGATCGATCATCACCATGTAGATGACCGCGTCGCGCCAGTCGAACGGCTCGGCCTCGACCCACACCGGCAGGCGCAGCGGCGTCGAGCTGCGACCGCCGCGATCGACTGCGGTGACGACGATCGTGTACTTGCCGTCGTCGAGGTCGCCGATCGCGAGCGTCGCATCGCCGCTGTCGGGATCGACGACCAGCTCGTCCGCCGTCAGCGGGCGCTCGTCGAAATCGTGGCGTAGCGTCGCGGTGAACGCTTCGGTCTGGGCACCGTCGCCCGGGGCGCCGTCGACGTAGCGCAGGCTCGCCGTGATTTCGCCCGCGCCCGCGGACGGTCGCGTCACCGCGTGCTCGTCCACGACGAGGGTTGGCAGGTTGCAGTCCGGCACGAGCACCGCGGAGTTCTCGACGTCGTCGACGTACTTGCGGCGCCCCTGCGCGGGATCGAGGATCCAGTCGGTGCTGTCCGCGTCGTCGACGACGACCTTGTACGCGTGCAGGCCGGGCGCGAGGTCGATCGTGCCGCGCCAGGTGTCGCCGTCTTGCTCGAGCGACGTCGCGGTCGGCAGATCGAAGCCCTGCCACTCGCCGGAGATGCGGACCGCCGCGATGCCGTTGCCGTCCGCGTACTCGAAAGCGGTCGGGCAGACGTCGACCTCGGTACCACCGGTCGGATCGCCGGTGCTGGAGTCGTCGTCGGTGCCCGAGGTGTCCGGTGACATCGTCGTCGTCACTGTCGTGTCGTCGGTCGCCGTGGTCGTCATCGTCATCGTCGACGTCGGCTCGATCGTCGTCATCACGTCGTCGTTGCCGGTCTCGTCCTGATTGTCGCGCGCGCTCTCACCACCGCATGCGGCTGCGAGCAGCGTCGCTACGAGCGTACGGCGACGGCGAAGCAGCCCGAGGCCGAACAGCACGAGCCAACCGCTAGAACCAAGACCAGAAGCGGATCGGTCGGTTCGGCACCCGCAGCCACCGTCGGTGTCCGCGCCGGCGCCGTCGGTCGTCTCGTCGTCGCCGGTGTCGTCGTCGCCGAGAGTCGCGCTGATCGTCGCGCTCGCGGTGGCGCCTTCGGTCGCGCTCGCAGTCGCGCTCGCGGTCGCATCGCCGCTGCCGGTGTCGGGCGCCGACGTCTCGTCGCCACCGCTTGCCGTCGTCTCGCTGGTGTCGCTGCCGGTGCCGGTGTCGTCGGTGCCACCGCCCTCGAAGAACGCGCCACAGGCGGGATCAACCGCCAGCCCATCGCGATTCAGCAACGCGAGCGCGTACGCACCGGCACCGAACCCGAGCATCGGGGTGTTGAACTTGTAGGTGCCGAGGGCCTCGTCGTAGGTCTCCGCGATCATGCCGTAGTTCGCGAACGACTGGGCCGTGACCCACTGCAGGATCGCATCGCTGCGCGCCGCATCGCCGGCGGCTCGCGTCGCGATTGCACCGCGCAGATCGGTCACGACCCACTCCGCGCTGTCGTAGTCGCTGCCCCACGGGCTCAGATCTTCGCCGCCACCGTGGTCGAACCGATCGTCGTTGCGCGACCAGCCGACCTCGCTCGCGTCGACCAGCAGCGCCGTGTCGAGCGCTGCGAGCGTCGCGCTCGCGGTCGACTCGGTCGGATCGAACAGCCCCATCGCGATCGCATCGAGCACCGACGCATCGAAGTGACCGCCACCGGTCGCGAGCTCTTCGGTGTTCGAGGCGAGCGCGCCGTCGCCGTCGCGGAGCTGCTCGGCGATCGCCGTGCGCAGCGCGACCGCGGTCTCGCGATAGGTGTCCGCTCGCTCGCGATCGCCGACCTGCTCCGCGAGCTGCGACGCGTCGCACAGCCCACGTACGGCGACGATGTTCGTGTACGCCCAGTGGCGCTCGCGCCCGTTCCAGTGGGTCTCCCAGATCGACGAGTCGGGCCGCAACAGCCCTGTCGACGGCTCGATCAACGCGACGAGCACGTCCGCGACGCGCTCGGACACGACCGGCCACCGATCCTCGGCAAACCCGACGTCACCGCTGCTGTCGACGTAGCTCGCGAGCGCCCACAGGAACAGGCCGAAGCCATCGAGCTCGAGGTTGGGACCGAACTCGTTGAAGTCGGTCTCCTCCACGCCGAATCCTTGATAGCGCACGAGGCTGATCTGATAGGGCGGCATGTCGTAACCCTCGAGCTCCTGCCAGTCGACGAAGCGGCCGGCCTCGGCCGTGAGGTAGAACTCCAGACCATCGCGCGCCTGCGTGCTCATGCCCATGCGCGCCATCGCGGCGATGGCGTACGCGCCGTCGCGGATCCACGCGTACGTCCAGTTGCCGGGCGGCAGGCTCGCGAGCATCGCTCCCGTGCCGCGATGCGTCACGACAGCGGGTAGCTGGGCCGGATCCTCGAGCTCGGGCAATCGCGTGCGCCGCTGCACGCCGTCTTGATCGAGCCACTCGCGCAGGTACACGTCGGACTCGCGCACCTGACCCATGCGCAGCATCGCGACCGACTGGCGCAGCACCATCGCCTCGTACGCGTCCGTCTGCGGTGCGACAAGCGACGCGTGGAGCTCCGCCCAGCCGCTGCGTTCGTCGGCGACGATCTGCGCCGGGTCGCGATCGTCGATCCACTCGGTCAGCCAGCCATCGACCTCGTCGCCCGCGAACGGATCGCCCCAGTGCGTGACGGCGACCCCGATCCACGCGGTCTCGCCGGGATCGAGCGTGCCCACGTCGAACTGCCACGCGCCGACTGCATCGTCGACCGCTGAAGGATTCGGCGGGTTGTCCTCGAGATCCTGGCCGTCGATCACCGTGGAGTACGGGTCGCCGTCCTCGCTCGTGCCATAGTGTTCGATGTCGGCGAGCGCGCGCGCGACGACGACACCTGCGAAACCCCGCTCGGCAAAGCGCGCGTCGCCACCGGTGAGATCGTGCTCGAGCGTCTCGCCCGTGCTGCCGTTGTCCTGACCGACCGCGAACGACGACGCGGGGCGACCCGGACCGAGGTGGAAGTTCTGCAGCGAGAACGCTTGCACGCCGACGAGCGGCACATTGCCGTCGTTGTGCAACTCGAGCACCATCACGAATCCGGCGTGCGGCAGATCCATCGGCGCGAACGCGTGCGTCGTCGCGATCAATGCACCGTGCTGCTGCACCAGCGACACGATGCCGGTGCCACCCGGCGCGTCGTCGAACCCGAGGTAGCCGCTCGCGTCGAGATCGGCGGGCGTGCTCGGCAGCCACACCGCGCCATCCGTCGTGCGCACGCCGAAGTACGCGTCGAACAGCAGGTCGCGCGTGTGGACAGCAGCGAAGCCCGAGCCGTTCCAGATCTCTTCGCCGTCGGGGTCGAGCTGGGGTTCCTCTACCGCGTACGGATGCTCGCGGAACTGCGTGATGCGTCGCGCGTCGTCGAGCTCGAAGATGATCGCGCCGTGTCCGTTCGAGGACGGCAGCTCGAATCGAGTGCGTTGTACGGGCACTCGAGCCGACGCCGTCGCGCACACGAACGCGGTCGACACGAGCGAAATGGGCAACCAGGCGCGCATACGCCGGACACTACCCGGCCATGGCACGCGGATCCACCAGGCGCGCTCGCTTCGCCTATGCTGGAACGACCCGCGGGCAGACTGCTCGCGGTCAGCGCCGCTCACCGTTCGTCACGTGTCGACGAAGCAAAGCACCGCCCTCGAGCCGCACAACGTGCTCGTCGGCGCCGACAGTCGCGCGCGCGTGATGGACTTCGGTCTCGCGCGTTCGGCGAGCACCGACTCGATCGACGCGACTCGCAGGCTTCGCCACCGACGACCGACCACGTCGCCGACCTCGATCTGACCGCGGCGCGGCCTTGCAGCGGGTGTGGTGGCGGTGACCGGGCAGCTCGGCGAGAGCTTCGGCGCGACGTACGGCTGGGTCGTCGCCGGCCCTCATGCCTATCCGTGGGTGATGGTCGCCGACGCGGAAGCGAGGGCGGCGGGGGCACTGAGTCGTACCGCCGCTCGTCGCGGCCGGCGGTGAACGTCAGCCGCGTGAAGTGGCGATCAGCGCTGCGACGCTCGTGCAGTTCGCGACCGCCGCCAACCACCGCGTGAGCACATCGTCGTCGTCGGTCGCGAGGATGAGGTCGCGCTCGTCCGGTCGCGGCGACAGACCGCGCGCGACCAAGATCGCGACGATCGCCTCCGCGCGGCCCTGCGCACGCCCTTCGGTACGACCTTCCGCGCGGCCCTGCGCGCGACCTTCGGTGCGGCCCTCCTCGACGGCCGTCCGAACGACCGCGTTGCGCTTCGCGAGGAGTGCTCGCGCGACGGCATCGTCCGCGCTGCCCGCCGACACGAGATCGCGAATCGCGAGCGGAGTGACCAGCACACGATCCTGGATCGTCGCGTCGGCGGCGAGGATCTCCCATCCATCGAGCTCGCTCGACCACGCGAGCCCGCGGCCGCGCTCGACGTCGATCGCGAACACGCGCCGCACGCCGCGACGTATCAGACTCGCCGCCTTGC